>Ga0315912_10002051_pt1 | contig 22499 bp, 13 predicted proteins | sample VfabasoilMG_FD_204469 | JGI IMG/M metagenome (GOLD analysis project Ga0315912, IMG submission 204469) | Garden soil microbial communities collected in Santa Monica, California, United States - V. faba soil | ecosystem: Environmental > Terrestrial > Soil > Garden | place: USA: California...
AGGGACCGTGGGACATCTGGTCACCGACCTATTTGACGAGGTCATCGGAGACACGGCCGTCGCTCATCGTCTGCGCAATTACGCCGAGTCGTTTGGGCTTGGCCTGCAGATGGTGAACATCGTGAAGGATGTGACCGACGACTTCCAACGGGGCGTGAGCTTTCTGCCACGACAATTGTGCTTGGCCGAGGGGTTTGAGCCTGAGGAGATGCTGCTACCCAGCAATCGCGCGGCAGCCAAGCGCGTAGCGCGACTGGTGATTGAGTGCGCACAGGGCCACCTGGACTCGGCCTTCAATTACATGCTCACGATCCCGCCCCGCCACCATCAGCTCCGACTCTTTTGCTTGCTGCCGCTGTGGATGGCCCTTGAGACCCTGGCGCTCGCCATCGACAATGACGCCATGTTCGAGCCCACGGCCAGCGTCAAAATTTCGCGCGAAACCGTGGCGCGAGTGATCGCCGACTGCGGACGCGATTGTCAAAACGATGACGCGTTGAAACTGGCTTATTCGCGCCTAGTCAACGCGTGTTCTTGAGGTCGGTGACGGAAGTATGAACGCCAACGCGCAAGTCAGCCTCCCAGACCCCGACGATATTCGTAGCAATATCGAGCTCGGTATCGGCTGGTTGGCCCGAACGCAGGACGCGGACGGATCTTGGCCGGGCAACTACGGCGGGCCGATGTTCTTACTGCCGCTCTACATCGTGACGGCCAACATCATTGACGAACCCATCGATGCCGCCACCCGCGCCAAGATGATGCAGTACATCTTGGCTCATCAGAACACAGACGGTGGCTTCGGTCTGCACGTTGAGGGTCCCAGTTGCGTGTATGGCACGGTCACCAACTACGTGGGCCTGCGCTTTCTGGGTTTGGAGCCCGACGCCGAGGCAACCGCCAAGGCTCGAGAGTGGCTTCAGCAAAACGGTGGGCCCTTGGGTTCAGCCTCCTGGGGCAAATTCTTCCTCGCGCTCATTGATCTATATCCGTACGAGGCGCTCAACCCGATCGCGCCCGAGCTTTGGCTGTTGCCGGAGCGCTTGCCGTTTCACCCCTCCAGGTTGTGGTGCCATTGTCGCATGGTCTACCTGCCCATGTCGTACCTGTATCGGCGGCGCTGCTCCTCACCCAACAGCGAGTTGATCGAGGAGCTACGTCGGGAGCTTTACCCACAGGGGTACGATCAGGTCAATTGGAGCAAGGGTCGCACGGCCATCAGCCCCACGGACAACATCGTCCCCCAAACGCCGCTGGGCCGCAGCGCAGGTACGCTGCTTTTGAGCTTGGAGGCCAAGTACCCCGCGGCGCTCAAGCAAAAGGCGCTCGATTTTGTGCTGCATCAGATCGACCGCGAGGACAAGAACACCAACTACATCTGCATCGGCCCTATCAACAAGCTGCTCAACACTCTGGTTTGGTACTTCGAGGATCCGCGGGGCGCTGCACTGACAGCGCCCCGCGCACGACTGCGTGACTACCTGTATGAGGCCAAGGACGGCGTCCTCATGCAGGGTTACAACTCATCGAGGTTGTGGGACACGGCCTTTTCGGTTCAGGCTCTTTTGGGTTGCGCTACCGAGGGGCTCACAGACGGTACGGAGACGCTATTGCGTGCCGGTCAGTTCATCGGGAACAATCAGGTGCAGGAGGACGTTTGCGATCATCCAAGCGCCTTCCGTCACGCGTCGCAGGGCGGATGGCCGTTTTCCGATCAACCTCATGGTTGGCCCATCAGCGACTGTACCGCCGAGGGACTCAAGGCGTCGCTCATGCTGCTCGACGCACAGCGCGCGGGGCTACTGCCTGCCGGCTATTTTCCCGCAAATGATGCTGATCTCAAGCAGCGGCTCAAGCATGCGGCTGATCTCATTTTGTCGATGCAAAATGAGGACGGCGGCTGGGCCACCTATGAATTGAGTCGAGGACCAGCCTGGCTCGAGCAACTCAATCCCTCGGACTGCTTCCGCGAAATCATGATCGACTATTCCTATGTCGAGTGCAGTAGCGCCTGCATGCAGGCGCTGGCCGCATTTTCCGTGGAGTACCCCGACTTCAAGAAGTCGGAAATTCGCCAAGCGCTATCCCGCGGCCAGGCCTTCCTCCTGTCGCAGCAACGTTCGGACGGTAGTTTCGAGGGCTCATGGGGAGTGTGTTTCACCTACGGCACTTGGTTTGCTGTCGCAGGACTTCGCGCCGCGAAGGTCCCCACGAGCCATCCAGCCCTGGTGCGGGCAGCTGCCTTCCTGGAGAGCAAACAGCGCGCGGACGGTGGTTGGGGAGAAAGCCTCAAGAACTGCATCACGCGCAGCTACGATCCTGACACCGAGAGCCAAGTGGTCATGACCTCATGGGCGGTGATGGCGCTCATCGGTTGCGGCCGCGCGCGTTCACCGGCCGTCACACGCGGCATTACCTTCCTCAACGCGCGCCGCAACAAGGATGGGAGCTATCCCGACGAGAACATCGCCGGGGTCTTCAACAAGACCTGCGCCATCCACTACGACAACTACCTCAAGATCTTCCCCGTCTGGGCCTTGGCTAATTATCAGCGCGCCACTCGACCGACGACTTGAGCTCGGCTTGACGCATGTGATGGGCGCGGGACGTCCTTCACTTGGTCTGGAAGGTCTTGGGGCATCACTTCGGGACCTCGCGCGCTAAGAACCGCTTGCGCCATGACGTCCTCGAGTTCGCGCAGGTTGCCGGGCCAGACGTGGCCACACAACAGCCTGCTCGCAGTGGACGAGATACCGGTCAAGTCTTGTCGATCCAAGCGCCGACGAGCGGTCACGAAATAGTGCTGTGCAAGCGCGCCCACCTCAGCGGGCCGGTCGCGCAGCGCGGGACAATACACGCTCGACCGTTTCAGCCAGGCCCCCAGGTCCTCACGAAATGCTCCCGTTTGCACTGCCACGTCCAACGGGACACTCGTCGCGGCGATGATGCGAACGTCCGCACTCAATATTCGTCCGTCGTCCATCGCTGAAAACTCCTGGTACTGCAGCAGGCGCAACAGCTTGACCTGCAAGCTGAGCGGGAGCTGAGCTATTTCATCCAAAAACAGGGTGCCACCTTGGGCCTGCTGCACGCGCCCCGTACGCGGCTGTGTCCCCTCAGAGAGTACGCCCGAAGCATGACCAAATAGCTCCAATCCCAGCCGGGCCTCAGAAAGGATGCCGCAATTGATGCTGAGCAAGTTGCCCGCCGCGCGCGCCGAGCGCTGATGGATCGCCTGAGCAAGCAGCTCCTTGCCCGTGCCGGGCTCGCCCGTAATCAGCAAGGTCGACTCGGACAGGGCCCAGCGTTCGATGGTGAAGAATGCGGCGCCGAGCATACCTTTCAGTAAATCATTCCGGAGGCGCATTTGCGTCGCCCCAGGTCCGCTCGTTGGCGCTTGTAAGTTGGTCATGGTCACCCCCGATGCCTTCGGGCAAATTCGGTCAACGGCCAGTTGGGCAATTCCGTTAACTACAGGACGGGTGTTGTTTTGAAATTCTAACCCGCTGGGCACTCTTTCCATGAAAATCGGGTCCTCATCCTCCTGTTCCGGCCCGGTCGCATCGCCCACTGCCAGGTCAACTTTGACCAAAGCAGCCTGTATGAGCAGGAGCGAGCCTCGTCGCGGCGGGCTGTAGGGAAAGGCACCACTATCGCGCATGGGGTTTTCGACGATCACCTGCGTAAGCGCAGCCACTTTCCCGGGCGCCGAGCAAAGCTGCTACGTTTAACTAAGCATCTTGCCGCGCGGCGGCTTGCAGGAGGAGAGACATGGACCTTGTGGGGGGAACCAAACCGATGACTCCAGTGCGCGCTATGTTTGAAAATGTGCTCCCAGCGCAGCGCCAAGACCGACCGTCCTGGCTAGGGAAGACCAGTGATGGCGCAGGCACCCCGTCCGAGCCCCCAGAATCTGCCGCGGCGCTCCTCTACTCATCCGAGGACCTTGAGTCACACCTCGAGAACAACGCTGCGCTTGCGGCGGAAACGCCGCAATTCTGGCCATTTTCTGCGACCCTGAGCCGCCACCAGCCCGCGCTAGAGAGAGAGCTGATGGAACTACGGGATGCCATTGTCTCGCTCAAGCGCGCCGAGTCAGGCCTGCTCGAGCAGCTTGTTCCGCATCTCGTAAACCTGATGCATCTCATCGCGGCGCGTGTGCTCATGACAGAAGCACTGAGCGATCCGGAACTCCCGGTGCGGCTCGTTCGCGAGGGGGTGACCCAGCTGAGTCACAACGGGCACATTGCCGTAATCCTCGGCTCGGCATTTGAGCCGGCGGTCCAACTGCTCGAGGCAGATTTGAAAGAGCAAGGGATCCACTGCGACGTTCAAGTGCTGCCACAGGTATCACCTTTTACCTGCTATGTGAGCGCACAGTTAGGGTTTGTCGATGCGTCGCTGGAGGCGAGGCTCGAACTTGCTCTGCAAAATTTCCTACCACGCGCCGACGGCAGCTGATTGCAGCTGCCGTCACGCAAGACCACCGCTTATGCCTGGGGCTTTTCCACTGCCTCTACGCGCACCTTGCGCGGGAGTTCCGTTATGGGTTTGGGTACCAAAACGCGCAGTTGCCCATGCTCTACGCGAGCGGTGATCTGGTCCACAGTCACCCCTTTGGGGAGCGTGAATGCACGCTTGAACGATCCAAACGTACGTTCGACGCGCCGATACCCCTTCTTCTCATCGACACGTTCGTCCTTTCGTTCGCCGCTGATCGTGAGCACACCATCTTCAATCGTGATGTCCACGTCTTGGGCGCTCAGTCCTGGCAAATCCGCCGCGAGCTCGTAGCCCTTCTCTGTCTCCACGATGTCGACCGCTGGAGCAAACGCCGGTTTTCCCAGGCGTCGAGCGCGAAAAAAATCATCACTTAGCAGATCGTCAAATTGATTCCATAGTGCGAGCATGTTTCTTTCCTCCTGTGTGCGCAGTGACGCGCGGTTGGTTACACAATCAAGATCCGTAGGGATGCTGAGTGAGTGCATGACATTCGTGAGCGCGCGTGGTTCGCTGCGCTCAATCCGAGCTGGAGCACAAAATCACCCGTATTTTCCCGTCGGGCGGTGTGCTCTGAGGACACCCGCGGAAATTTGTTGGGTGACTCCCGACTACAGGCCCAAGTTAAATCCGTGATCGATACCGTCAACCGGCCGCGAGAAAATTTTGCGGGTCGATTCACGCACACTGGCATGCTAGTTGGCCCCCCGCCGTGTTCTATCGCCTGCTGGTTCGACCGTTCTTGTATTGTCTCTCCGCCGAAACTGCCCATCACTGCGCCATTTTCGCCCTTCGACTGGTGCAAGCGGTTCCAGGCGGCCTCTTGCTGTTGCGCGTGTTATTTCGTGTCGGGCGCACTGCGCCGGTGCTCGCTTTGGGACAAACGTTTCCCCACGCAGTGGGGCTCGCCGCCGGCTTCGACAAGGACGCAACTGTATTTCCGGCGCTGTTCGCGTTGGGGTTTGGGTTCGTCGAGGTGGGCACTATCACGGCACAAGCTCAACCCGGCAACCCTCGTCCTCGCCTGTTTCGCCTGCCCAGCGATCGAGCTCTGGTCAATCGCATGGGGTTCAACAATCTCGGCGCGCAGGCCGCTGCCGCTCAGTTGCGCCGCTTGCAACGGCCAGCCGGGAGCGTGCTGGGCGTCAACATTGGCAAGACCAAGGTCGTTCCCACCGAACAAGCCATCGCCGACTATGAAGCCAGCGCCCGCTTGCTTGGCCCCTACGCCGACTACCTGGTCGTCAACGTCTCCTCCCCCAACACGCCTGGTCTCCGGGACCTTCAAGCAGTGTCCAGCCTGCGTCCCATCCTGCTCGCCGTCCGTCAGGCGCTCGATGACACGGTCACCGCGCGACGCGTCCCCTTGCTGGTGAAGATCGCGCCAGACCTGGCCAACGATGACATCACTGCTATCGCCCAGCTGGCCAACGAAATCCGCCTGGATGGCATCATTGCCACCAACACCACCATCTCCCGTGACGGCTTGCGTACACCTTCGTCCGAGGTACAGGCCTTCGGCGCAGGGGGGTTGTCCGGGGCTCCCCTCAAGCAGCGCGCCGTGGAGGTGCTGCGCCTGCTGCGCGACCAAGTGATGCCCCACATCACGCTGATCTCGGCTGGGGGCATCGAGTCGGTGGAGGACGTCCGCACCCGGCTCGCCGCTGGAGCACAACTGGTACAGGTGTACAGCGCTTTGGTCTTTGACGGCCCTTCCCTGCCCTCCCACCTGGCGCGGGGCTTGGTCCCGACCCCCCGCTGAATGGCCCGCGCCCAAGGCCCGCAAAATTCAGCCGTCCTCAGAATTGCCGGAAATTTCACCTTCCGTGCCCAGTGGCGGTTACAATTTTTTGCGGAGAGCCCCCAATTCGTGCAGCCGCAAGCTGCAGCAGGAAGACTCACCCTCGACAGAGGAGGCAAAAGCTCGTTCGGCGCTATGTTAAATCCATGTTTCCGCTGGAAAATGCGCATTAACTTCGCAAGTTTATCCACACCGGCCCAAAAAAGGGTGCTAGGTTTCCGCTACTGTTGGGGTCATGGGTGCGTCAGCAAAATACGACGCTCATTGCCTCATATCCCTTGAACCACCGTCCACTCGTAGCTAACTGCGCAACTCGGAGTTTCGCTTGATCTCAGCTCGAACCGCAGCCCTCACCGGCCGTGGGGCCCTCTCTGAATCATCGCCCAACTTGTCCGCTCATGACCCGCACCAACTTCACTCCTCTGGTTCAACTGCTCAGCCGGGTTCCGCTGAGCAACCGGCTTCGATGGAACTCAGTTCGGCTACTCAGTGGTGCGAGCCTGCTTTGTTTCTTTTTCTATTTCGGGCGCGCCTCGTCGATGCAAGCGCGCTAGTACTCGCTCTTCGAGCGTGAGTCTTCTTACCTTAACGATTGAATAAACCATTCGGGATGACGCGTACCGTGTTGCCCCGACAACCCATTGGACATCGATATTCAGCATGGCCCAGACCGATTCGACAGCTCCTTCTCCTTCAACCGAAAGCAACTCCAACGACCCGCTGCGCGTCTACTTGAGGAAGATGGGAACCGTACCCCTCTTGACTCGGGAAGGCGAAGTTGATCTGGCCAAGCGCATCGAAGAGGGGACGAACAAGGTGCGTGACGCCTTGTTCGAAAGCGGCGTGATGATCGACGAACTGTCGATCATCGGCGAGAAACTGGGCGAAAATCGCCTGCGCGCCCGTGAGCTCTTGAACGTCGAGGCGGACGACGACACCTTCGATGAAGAGCAAGCCTGCGCGCAATTGATTGAGCAAATTGAGAAGATCAAGCGCACGGCACGTCGCCGCGGGCCCATGTCCAAGGAGATTGTGGAGGCCGACGACGAGCGGAAGAACAAGATCGAAAAGTCGCTCAAGAAATCGCAGTCTGAGCTGTACAAGTTGCTCCTGGGCCTCAACTTCAACAAACGTGCCCTCGACCGCATCGCTCAGGCCCTCAAAGCCAAAGCCATGATCGCCCCGTCTCCGGACAACGACGTGACGGAAGAGGAGTATCGCGATCTGAATCGGCTGGCCAAGATCGTACGCTCGGGTGAGACCAAAGCGCAGCGCGCCAAGGCGCAGCTCGTTGAGGCCAACCTGCGGTTGGTCGTCTCCATTGCCAAGCGTTACACCAACCGCGGGCTACAGCTGCTGGACTTGATTCAAGAAGGCAACATTGGCGTGATGATCGCCGCAGACAAGTTTGAGTACCGTCGCGGCTACAAATTCAGCACGTATGCTACCTGGTGGATCCGCCAAGCCATCACCCGCGCCATCGCCGACCAGGCGCGCACCATCCGTATCCCCGTGCACATGGTCGAAACCATGAACAAGATGCACCGCACCGCGCACGATCTGGTGCAGGAGCTGGGCCGGGAGCCCACGCCTGAAGAATTGGCCGTGCGCCTCGATATCCCCGTGAGCAAGGTGCGCTCGCTGCTGCGTATCGTGAAAGAACCGCTCAGCCTGGAGACCCCACGCGGTGAAGATGGCGACTGCACGCTGGGAGACTTCGTCGAGGATCAGAAGGCCCCTAGCCCTTCGGACAGCCTGATGTCGACCGATCTCAACAAGCAGACGCGTGAGCTCCTCAATTCGCTCAGTGTGCGCGAACAACGCGTACTGCAGAAGCGATTTGGCATCGGCGAGAAGAGCGAGCATACGCTGGAAGAAATCGGCAAGGAATTCAACGTAACTCGCGAGCGCATTCGCCAGATTGAGGCCAAGGCCTTGCAAAAACTCAAGAGTTCACGTCGCTCACGTTCCTTGCGCTACTACTTGGAAGGCTGAGCCTGTAAGTGAAGTGCCACTGGGCACTACACTGGGCACACACATGTTTCGTCGAGCCTACGACCCGTCCTCCAGCCCTGGAGGATCGGGTCGTAGCTATTTGGGCGTCGCCACGCCCGGGCTCCACTGTCGGGCAACAATTGAGTATGATGCCCGAACCGTGCATCTGATTGGATCAGGCAAACTTTCTCCGCCGCATTTGGTGGAGTCACTGGTGGAAGCCAGTTCGGAGCAGCTGGACCAGCTAGCGTTCGGATCCATGTTGCTGTTGATCCGTGCGCCCGACGATGACGTTCAGGGTCATTTCATGGCCGATCTCGTACGCTGCGCGCTCAAGGAAGTGCCACCGCACCTGCAGCACGGCGGATGGATGACCACCTCGGAGTTCCCCACGGTCTCCGCCAAGCTGGACGACACCGCGGACGCTGATCAGATTGAACTGCTCGCGGAACTCATGGCGGCACCTTATTGCCTGGTCCCTCTCCGGGGATTTGAGCGCGCGCTGGAGATCGGCCGCTCAGCAGGCGCGGACATCCTCCTCAATGATCCTTCCGTCTCTTCACGCCATGCTCAGCTGTTGATCGGCGATGGAGGCACGCGCATTGTCGACTTGGGGAGTAAGAACGGCACCATCGTCAACAATCGTCGCATCGGCGAAGGGGAGCAGCCGTGGCTCCAATCCATGGATCGCATCACGTTTGGCCGCATCACGAGCTTCGTCTGTGACCCACGTGCCATGCGCGGAGTGCTTCGACAGAGTGTGCGCATCAGCTTCTAGTCGCGACGGGAAAGAAGAGTTCCACCAGCGTCCCCTGCCCCAATGCAGAGGCAATGTGTAAGCAGCCGCCCGCGGTGCGCATGATGCCACTGACCGAACTGAGCCCAAGCCCCGTCCCTCTTCCCCGTACCTTGGTGGTAAAGAACGGTTCAATCGCGCGTCGTCTCACATCCTCGCTCATCCCACACCCGTCGTCGCGCACCGCGATCACCACGTAGTCACCCGCGGGGATTTGCAGGGCCGGCGCTTCTGCCAGGGACAAGGCCCGAGGCTCAATCGCAATCTCAATCTTACCCGGCGCCGTGATGGCGTCCCGAGAATTGATGACCAAGTTGAGCACGGCCGTCTCCAATTGACTGGCTGACACTGACACTTCCCGCTCGGAGTGGTCTTGGATACTGAGATCGATCTCGTCACCCAAGATCAGCTCGAGCAAGCCGCGCAGCTCCAAGACCTGCTGGCTGGGGACCAGGATCTCCGCTCTCGTTTCATCTCGCTTCGCATACTGCAGGATTTGCGCAGTCAATCGCACGCTGCGCTCGGTCGCGGTGAGCGCGCGCTCGATGTCCTCGAGGGGAGACTCTGACTTCTTTATGCGGCGTGTCGCCGCCTCGAGACTGCCCATGAGAACCGACAGCAGGTTGTTGAAGTCATGAGCAAAGGTGCTCGTGACGTGCCTAAACGCCTCCAGTTGATGCGCGCGCTCAAAGTAGGCTGCGTTTGCGTCTCCGAGCGCGCTCCGCTCGATTTGCGCAGTTCTGCCAGGGGGAACGGCGTCAAGGGCGAGGCACAAGTACTCTCCAGCCGCGGCCGAGAGCACGTCCACCGAGACCTCGATCTCGCGCACCGTGTCCGCGTGCTCTACCCGCTCGCGGTACTTGAACGGGCCCGGCTGCGCACTCAACTGCCAGCGCGCAGCCTCAAGCAACTCAATCGACAAAAAGCGCCCCAGCGTGTAGCCCAAAAGTGAAGGCTGACGCGCGCCGAGCACGGACAATGCGGCTGGATTCGCAACGAGGATGCGATAGTCGGCGTCAGCGACGAGGAGGGCCGCGGGCACGCAATGAACAATGGCCGGCAGGAGCGCGCTTATCTCGAGCGCAGTGTGCCCAGCAAGCGTCGAGCCCACTCCGGAATGCTCACCATCTGTCGCTTGCCCCTCTGGCACGCGTGAAAGTGGAAGCAACGTCTGAGGACGGTCATCCCTCGCCATCTTCACCTCAAACGGTAAGGGCTCTTGCGAGCTTACTCAAGAAGCCCAGCCAAGACTGCGGCAACCTATGGCAATTTGCCCACCTGATCGATATCCAAGATGCGTCTCTCAAGAGACTCTTCGTCCTGGTCGGCGATGTGATCATAGACCGGCAGACTCAAGCCAACGACCGGTGAACTCACCGCGGGAGGCATCTGGCTGTCCAAACCGTGCAAAACGGAACTCACTCGACGCAACAGCTCCACAGGCCGGAACGGCTTTTTGAGCAGCGCCCGCGTGTCAAACCCCCGGCCCAAAACATCCTCCGGCGCGTAACCGCTCACATACAGAATGCTCAAATCCGGACGCTCCCTTCGCAGCACGTCGCCCAATTCTACCCCGGTCATCTTGGGCATCACGATGTCGCTGATCACCAAGTCCACTTCATGGCCTTTGGCGCGAAATAGTTCGATGGCTTCGACTGGGTCGCCAGCGTCGATCACCTTGTAGCCTTCGCGTCGCAACACCGTCCGACAAACGCTGCGCACCCGGGCGTCATCCTCCACAAGCAGAATTGTGCCCTCTGCGTGCCCCCACAGCTCCAGACCTTGATCCACGTTCTCACTGCCAAACACGGCTCGTTCTGCCCGAGGAAGGGTGAGTTCAAACGTAGTGCCAAACCCTGATTTGGAGTCGATGCTGATGACCCCACCTGATTGGGTGATCAAGCCAAACACCATGGAGAGCCCCAGCCCTGTGCCTTTACCCACGGGCTTGGTGGTGAAGAACGGCTCGAACGCACGCTGTTGCGTTACTTCGTCCATACCGATCCCCGTGTCGCTCACGGTCAGAACGACTCGCTCCTCACCATCGTTGCGCGCGGCGAGCTCAAGAACACCACCCTTGGGCATGGCGTCGCGAGCGTTCGTCGCCAGGTTGAGCACGATCTGTTGCAGTTGCGTATCACTCAGTTTTACGTGGTGAAGGCCCGGCGCCAGATGGATTTTGAGGGTGATGTCCTCGCCGATGATGCGCCCGAGTAGGCGATCCATTTGCGCTAGGTTCGCACCCAAATCACAGCTGGCGTTTTGAACCACGCTCTGTCGGGACAACGTGAGCAGTTGTGACGTCAGGGCCCGCGCCGAATTGGTGGCCGACTCGATCAGCCGCAGCTCCTTCTGCGCACTCCGCCTCCCCAAGAGCTCGACGCCTCCCGCAATCACGGTAAGCAGATTGTTGAAGTCATGCGCAATGCCGCCCGCCAAACGTCCCACTGCCTCCATCTTCTGCATCTGGAGGAGCTGCGCTTCTTGCAGCTGGTTTCCTCCCCGGCGTTTGTCATCCAGCCAGTCGCGATGCACGGCATACGTCACGGCGAGCAACGACGAAAACAAGCAAGAAGTGGCCAGTTCTACTGACTTTGCTAGCGAGAACTGCTCTTGTAAAAAGCTCAAGAGTCCCATCACGACAACAAAAATAGCGGCCGCGCAATAGGCGGCAGCCCGTACGCCCAAGAACATCCCAGCGATGAAGGGTGCAAGCGCTGCGTGAAACATCGAGCTGGACGCAACCTGACCGGCGTAGACCGCTTCAGTGAGCGCGATGCTTGGAAACAGGACACTCAGTACCACACTGCCAGCCCGGTAAAACCGGGTGCGACTCAGCACATAACTGGTGAGCACACACCCGTAGGTCACCGCACCCACCACGGGCAAACCCACCGTGGGCTCGTTCACTGTATGTAGCGTCCCAAATATTGCCGCGATGCCAATCGAACAAACCGCCAACAGACGAGCGGTCCCTCGTTCCACTTGGCGCTCCAAATGGACGGACGGCGCTGTAAGCGCTTCAACGCCAGCACGAAGCCACAACACCTTAACAAACTACCATACCGTCCTACCCACGTCGCTACTGTCCGCCGGCAGAAAGCAACGCCCGTGGCTGCAAAAATGCGGGCAATTCAGGCACGCTGGCTCACTTGTTCAGTTCACCCACAATATCCCACGAGCTACGTCAACCACCGCAGCTGTAGTCATTCCTCAAACACCAACCCGTGATGTGGGCGTAGCTCGCCCCTGTGCGCACGACTACGCCGAGCAAGCCGCCGAATTGCGGTTAACACAAACGCCGCAGCGGCCGTTGTCTGATGGAACGATGTCAGAGCACAGTTCGAAAGTCTTGGACCTCACCTACCTCGTCGAAGCCTGTGATGGCGACGCAGAGTTCATCCAAGACATTTTGACCGACTATTTGCTCGAAATGACGGGCTACTTGAGCACCATGGACGCCCTGATCAAACAAGCAGATGTGCAGTCTTTGCTTCGGGCGGCCCACACTGTCAAAGGCGCCAGCGCCAACGTTGGAGCTGCACGCGTTCGTGAGACGGCAACTAAGCTCGAAGCACTCGCGCGGCGTGGCGTCCTCGATGGGAGCGAATCGCTCGCCGAACTTCTGCGCAATGAGCTTGCTCGTGTCAAAGACCTGATTGAGCGCGAAGGCGTTCCAGCGTTGCTCCAAGCGCAGGTTCCCATCAGTCTAGAGCGCGTCCTCTAGGCCCCATCACTGCCACCTCGCGCCTGAGCGCTACACTCAAGCCAGAGCGCCGTACCACTTGCTTTTGAATCGCCTCCTCGAGCGTTGGTTCCGGCGCAAACAAGCACACGTGTTGTTTGGCACGCGTGATGCCGGTGTAGAGCAATTCCCGCGTAACGACGGGCGACCCCGGAGCCGGCAGCACCAAGGCTACCCCGGCGTACTCCGAGCCTTGGCTCTTGTGGACGGTCATCGCAAAGCACAGCTCATGGCGAGGCAGTTGGGGCAGCGAAACGCGACGCGCCAGCTGTTCTCCTTTTGGAAAGCACGCCCACAGTCGCCCATCCTCTGCCGGCCAAACGACGAACACGTCCCCGTTGTTGACGCCTAGGGTGGCGTCGTTCTCCAAGATCATCAGCAGTTGACCCCGGCTCAAGTCGGAGGGAGAAGTCAGGTAACCTCGCGAAAATAGATGGTGGGCAATGCTCTGGTTGAGGCTCTGCACGCCAAACGTTCCCTCACGGTGCGCACAGAGCACGCGGAATCGTGCAAAGTGCTCCAGGGCTTGCTCTGGGCTTGCAGAAGAAAACGCCGCGTCCCACTGACGCTCAGCCATGCTCAGCAGCGATCGGAGCGAAGCGCGCTCGTCAATCGCGTCGTAGAACGCAAGTTCTGAATGACCGGCGTGCCGCACGCGCGAAAACTCTGACCATGACCCCAAGCGCACGCTCTCCGCGAGCGCCGCAATCCCACTGTCCTGCTTAAAACGATAGCTCTTGGTGAGTTCGGTCACGGCCGCAGGCTGCGCGTCACGCCGAGAGGCTTGTACCTGGCCCAACGCCTCGCACAGGTCAGAAAACACACTTCCGGCCTCCACCGACGCCAGCTGGTTTCTGTCCCCGAGCACAAGCAGACGCGCTGTCCCCGGAAGTGCCTCACAAAGGTGCCGCATCAGCGCCAGGTCCACCATCGAGCCTTCGTCGACGACAACGACGTCGGCGACCAACGGATAGCTCTCCCCCCTGACGAAACGCGTGGCAGAATCAGCACGCACACCCAGCGCGCGGTGAATGGTCATGGCGTGGGGCGCAATCGTCGCGCGCATGGCCTGAGGGAGATTCAGGCGCTCGATCGCGCCAACAATTGACTCGTTGAGCCGCGCTGCCGCCTTGCCCGTAGGGGCCAACAGCACGATGCGCGGCGTCGAGCGGGCCTCGAAGGCCGCTTGTTCCACGAGTAGAGCCAGGATCTTGGCCACGGTTGCCGTCTTGCCCGTCCCCGGGCCCCCCGACACGACCAGTACGCGACTCCGTGCGGCATTTCGTGCGGCGAGCCGCTGCAGGTCGGGCTCTTGTTCAGCCGGGTCCAAAGGAAAGTAGTGCTGTAGACGCTCATCGAGCCACTTCAGCTTTAGTTCGTCCTCGTGATCTTCTGCGTCGATCAATCGCGTGAGACTGTGCGCCAAACGTTGCTCATGAAGGTAGTAGCGGGTCATGTACACCCGCTCAACTCCGTCAAACACCAATGGTGTCGCAGGTGCTTGGGCGGACAGTGGGGGACCGACCACGGGCTCGAGCGCTGGCGCTGCAGATCCAGCTGGCTCGCTCGACACCAACGTCGTGACGGAGCGCGCCTGCTTGAGCAAGCACGGCAACGTGGCGGTCACTTCCATCAGGCCAGTCGCCTCGAGCCAGCCACTGACCCACGGACCCAGCTCAATGTCCTTGAGCACGATGCACGGATGACCTTCACGCAGCGCTCTGCTGACGACCAGAGCAACGACAAACACAGCGCTGCGACAGGCAGCCTGTCGCTCAGCTTCGGCACAGAACACGGCAAATTGCCGATCAATCGCTTGAAATCCTGGCGCCGCGCGGACACGCTCGAGCAGCGCCTCAATCGTCAATGTGCCCCAAACATCCTGGCTCATGCGTCCCGCCCTTCACCCAAGTGAGCCTGCTGTCCGAGCACCCCGGCGAGCCGCTCAATCGCCTCGAGGCTGGGGCGAAAACGGTAGACACCATGGTCGGCTAGCGCCGGGTGCATCCCCCGCAGGAACAAGTAATGCATGCCTCCAAAATGCAGGTCATAGGAATAATTCTCGATCCTCACCTGAGCGTACCGATGCAAGGCCACGGAATAGAGCATCGCTTGGAGCAAGTAGTGGTGCTCCTCCATCGCGGCCTGCAACGCCTTGTTGCCGTAATCGGCGTAGTTTTCTCCCAGGAAGTTGGATTTGTAGTCGAGCACGAACAGCCGACCGTCGCGTAGGTAGACCAAGTCCATGAATCCGCGCAAAAACCCAGAAAATGCGTCGAATTTTAGGGCGGACACGGCCCGCACATAATGACTCGGCAAACCAGCGAGTGCGAGAGCGAGCCTGTGCACGCTCACACGTCGGTCATCCTTTCCTCGCTCGGCACGGGCTGCACCAGGTGTGGCTAGCCGGCTTGACGCGGGCGACCCAGCTAGCAGGTTGAACTCCATCTCGCAGTACTTGTCGCGCTCTGCAACTTGATTCAAGCAATAGGACTGCCCCGCTTCGAGCGCAGGCAGAGCAGCGGCGAGCACATCTTCGATGGCCTGGTGCACAGCGTCCAGGTGAGACACTGCTATGCCGCTGCGGCGCAGTTCCAAGAGCGCGACCTCGCGCCTCTGCTCAGCGTACTCAGTACCAAACCTACTCAACTCCAAGATGCTGTGTAGTGCCTCCCCTGGACCAGGGCCCCGGGGGAAATCGGCCAAGATGCTGCGGCCGAGCGCGCGAGCACGTTCGTCCTGTTCGGTCATCCCCAAAACGGCGTCATGATCCACTTGTGCGCGCCCCTGACGCGATTTTTGCGATAAATGCTGCGTGCGCGTCATCGCGGAGAAGCTGCTCGTGGACTCCTGCTCCACGATGCGCTCGACCCGTGCGGGGGCGACCAAGGGTTTTACGACCAAGGTCCGACGTACGTCGGCTTGTGCGCTAGCACTCGGCGCGGCGATCTCGATGGGATGTCCGTCCGCCCAGCGCTGCAACGCCGCCCGCAGATCGACGTCCTTGAGCTCCTTTTGACGGTCCCTGAAGCTGACCGGATCCATTACATCCCCCAAGAGCCGTGAGTAGAGCAGATACCCCAGCGCTGAGTAACCTTGGCCGGCTCCGACGAACGTGACGACCTGGTGTTTGGCGCGCGTGAGCGCCACGTAGGCGAGGCGCAGTCCTTCTTGGAACTCCGCGCGCTCGTGCAATGGGTACGTGTCCTGCTTGCCCGTACGAACTTCGAGCAGTGATTTGCCAATTGCCGGGTCGTAGTAGCGATACGAGCGCTGGGAAGATGCTGTTCGTTTGGTCTCGGTCTTGCCGAGCACCGGCAGCACCACGATGTTGTACTCGAGCCCCTTGCTCTTGTGCGCTGTGGTCAGCACAACGGCCTGATCGTCGCTTTCTAGGCGCAATTGGCGGGCTTCTGGTGCCATGGACATGCTGCCCAGGTCGGAGGTTGCTTCTTCAATGAAACGAATGAGCCCAAACATGCCCAAATGTTGAGTGGTCTGCGCTTCTTGCATGAGCTCAACCAAATGCCGCAAGTTGGTCAGTCGACGCTCGCCGTTGCGCTCCTTGAGCGTCCGGGAGACTACGGAAAGGTCAGCAAAAATCGCCTCGATGCAGTGCGCAAAGCCGCGCGCTCGCCAAAGCTCTGCGTAGGCCTCAAAGTCACGGGTCCACCTTTCCAATCCGGCAACGTCGTGGTCAAGCTGCTCGATCTGCAGGGCATCCAAGCCAAAAATTTGGGTTCCCAGGGCGCTGCGCAGCGCCCCCTTCTTCTTGGGCGCAGACAATGCCAGCACGATCTCCCGGAGCTCCGCGGCTTCGTCGGACTCGAAGACACTGCGATCACCGTGCATGACCGCCGGAATGTTCAGGCGACGGAGCAGCCTCTGCATCTCACTGGCTTGACTGTTCGTGCGAGTCAACACCGCGATGTCTGAGGCGCGGACGGGCCGACCTTCCAACATCAAACCCGAGCGCAATAGCGCCGCGATCTCTTGCGCTGCGGTCGCCAGCCAATCCGTTGGCCCATGGTCGCAATAGACCAAACGAATACCTGATGCGGGGGCCGATGAACTCTCGAGCAATTCATCCGTGCTGCTGGGGCGCGCCGAGATCTGATCGTACACGATCTCACTCAGACCAAATGGCACGGGACACGACTCGAAGAGATAGTTGAGTGCGCTTACCAGACTTGGACTGGAGCGGTAGCTAGTCGTGAGCGTAAAAATTGGAGCCGTGACGGCATCACTTGCCGCGAGGTAAGTAAATACATCTGCACCGCGAAATGCGTAGATGGACTGTTTGGGGTCTCCTATCAAGTAGAGTGCGCTGTGGGCGCCGACATCACCTTGAATATAGATCTTACTAAATATCTCATACTGGACCACGTCCGTATCCTGAAACTCGTCGATGAGTGCAACAGGAAAGCGCTGACGTAACGCTGCAGTCAGAGTTGCCCCCTGGCCGGGATGGCGCAATGCAGAGCACAGATCAGTGAGCAGGTTGTCAAAGCTTTGGCTGCCCAAGCGTCGATGCTCGGCGGCTAGATTTCCCTGCACGGTTTGCGCAAGTCTTGCGCTCAATTCGTCTTTCAGCTGGCTAGCTGTCGCCTGGACTTGGCGCGCAGCGGCCAAGAGTTCATCGAGCACCTCGAGCAGCGGGTGCTTCGGCAAGACGTGATTCTTGTTCAGGCACTCACGCACCCGGCTCAGGGTAAGGCGACTGAAATCTGGTACTGGCTCACCCGGGTTGTCAGCAGCCAAATATTGGGCCAAGGCCTCGTAGTCACGCCTGAGGGAGCCCGGCTTCAGCTTGGTGTGATTGATCGCCTTGGAGCTGATCAAGAGTTCCAAAAGGCCCGGGCCTTGCTCCGGAACCTTTGCCCGCGCCCGCTGATAGTTGCTTTCAAACTGGGCAATTTCCTCGTCCAAGCGCACACCCCGGGGCGTGGGTACACATGGCACGTCATAAGCGTTTGCTGCGAGCCGCGCCACCGCCTGCAGGTGATCGAGAAACTTCGTACCTCCTATCGCAATGAACTGTTGGGTGGGCAGGACCGCGACATGAGCAACCCAAAAATCCGTGACGATGTCCGCAATCAAGCCGCGTTGATCTCCAGACAGCTCCGCGTCTGGACGGGCCCCAGTTTCCAATGGAAATTCCTTGAGAACCCGAGCCGCAAAGCCGTGAATGGTGAACACAGAAACGCGGTCCGCGTCTCTGCACGCCACGGCCAAACGCGCGCGAAGCAGCTCTCGATCCGGGCGCGCCAACAGCTGCTTTATCACCTGATCTCCCGCTGGACCCACGTCGCACTCCAAAGCGCTTTGCGCTCTGCTGAGGCGCAGTGCAATGCGCTCCCTGAGCTCGGCTGTCGCGGCGTTGGTGAAGGTCACCGCGAGTACCTGGTCCACGGTAAAACCCCGCTCCGCAACCAGCTTGAGAACGAGTGACGTTATCGTGTGCGTCTTGCCCGTACCGGCGCTCGCCTCAATGAGGTGCACGCCTCGTTCGGGCAAATGAGCCAGCTCGAGCGGCTGTCGCCGCTGAAACGTCACAAATCACCCCCCTGTGGGGGCCTGGACAAGGGCAAATCAATGCGACTTTCTTGCATCAATTCATCCATGAACAGTGCCATGCGCACAAATGGCTGCTGCGCCTCGCTCAAATCCGCGGCACCCGCTGCCGTCCTTGGTTCAAGCTCGCGAAACACCTGTTTGAAGCCAGGTCGCCTGTACTCTTCCTCACCGCTGCAACTAAAAAACGCGTGGGCGATCGCGTCCCTTTCATCTGTGCCAGTCTGCTTGCGCAGCTTGTCGACGAAATCGGCGCTCCATTCTGCAAAATACGGCAACGGCGCGTGACGGCCCAAGTAGAACAGGCAGCTGAGATCGGACAAGACTTGTGTTGCGCGCGCCGAGGAAAGCCGGCGCAGGGCCAGCCCGTCTACGGGATGGTCTTGATCTCCTCGACAGAGAAGGACACTCGCTTGAAAATCGGTTTCGACGCTGCACAGCGCCAAATGTTCGATGAGCAAGCGTAGCCTGCGCCTGGCCTTGTTGCGGCCGTACGTCTGCACGACCCGCAGCGGGCCGTACAGATCAGTGATCGTGCCGCTGAGGAGAACCTGGGGCCGAACATTCTGGTAGTGAACCAGCGCCGCTTGGTGATGGGGTGCATGTTCAAAAATGGCCGCGCATCGCTCACTCTGCGTCCCATTCAACGTGACTTCAACCAGTACGCGCTTTTGTGCATGTTCAGTCCGTAGGCCCCGAGCGATATCGAGCATCACCTGTGTCCCGCGCGTGAGTTCGGAAAGCAGCACGCTTCCACCTCGTCCTACGGGCCACTGCCCACGACGGAGTTCGATCGCTGCATCAACTGCTCCATGCTGCGAGTACTCCCCAAGCAGGTGCTCTCCAAGAACGTATTCTTGAAGAGAGTCCAGCTTGATCGGTTCACGCTCCAGAAGCGTTTGCCCCTGCGCCTCAGGGTTCACCCCAAGGCGACGCAAGTAGTGCAGTGCTGGGTCGCGCAAGCTGCGCATCAATTCCAAGAGCGGCAGCTCCTCTTCGAACGGGGCGAGCGGGAGCGCCCGCAAGAACGTGGAGCGCTCGTCGAGTTGTCCCACCAGCGCCTCAGCGCCGTGAAAATAGTCCCTATCGAATGAAGCGGCCTGCAGCTCGCTCTCGGGGGAAAAGTAGCTGGGATGAAACGGTTGCAACGGATGAACCCGCTGCAAGATTCCACGCCCGCCCCCGTCCAGTCGGGCTACGACTGCTTCAAGCTCAGTGAGCACAACTGAAGGTGGAATGAGAGAATTGTCTTGAATGCTTCGTCCGACGTAGGACAGTGAAATTTGCTCGCGGGCCGACAGCAAGAGTTCGACAAAGAGGTACCGGTCGTCCGCACGCAGTGACCTATCGCCAGGCCGACGCGCCTCCTGCATCAAGTTCAGCGGATCGGCCATGTCCGTCCGGGGAAATTGTCCCTGGTTGAGGCCGAGCACGCACACCCGACGGAAGGGTACGTTGCGGAGCGGCAACAGCGAACAAAAGCTCACCCCGCCGGCCAAGAAATCGGCAGAGAACCGCACGCTTGCTAGCTCGCTCTCCAGCAAGTGCCGCATCGCTTCATGACCCAGCAAGAGAGCGTCAGGGTGGTCGCCCAAGATGCCTTCTAGAGCCTGCCTCCGCTCATCCATCGCATACAATGATTGCAAGAGCGCTGCTAGATCCCAGCTCCCGTCTGTTGACTCTCCAATCAATGCCACGGCCAACCTGGACAGGAAATTGCTCCAGTCCTTCAAGGTCAGACCTGCCGTTCCGACATCGACCAACTCCTGCCTGAACGAAAACAGCTGCTCACAAAATTCACACAGCTTGCCCAACACCAGGCCGTCAGCAGCGGCAACGTCATCGTGAGCAACGACATCATCGAACGCCGTACCCTCATCTGGCACAGCGTAACCAAGCAGCAATCGGCGCAAGCCAAACCGCCACGAATTTTCGTCGAAAGCAGGCAGGCCCAAGCTGCGCCTGTGCTCTGCGTCGACCCCAGAGCGAATGTTGACTTGGCTGAGCCAGCCTGTCACACGCTCCAAATCGGACGGGCTCATTTCGTAGCGCACACGCACCGGGTCCAGCTGCAATAGATCCAAAACGTCCCCGACCTTGAACCGCCCATTCAGCAGACCCAGCCCGAGGCTCAGCACGCGCGCCCCAGGGTCTTGGTGGCGGAAGCTGCGATCAAAGATGCGATAGGGCAAAAGCGGACGCTCGCCCGCGCGCGCCGAAAAGACCGCGTCGATGAGCGCAACGTAGTCTTCGATGTTGGGGGCCAGCACCACGACATCCTCCGGCCTGAGGCTAGGGTCGGCTGCAAACCAGCCCAGCAGACGATCATGGAGCGTCTCCACTTCGCGTTGCCGGCTGTGACAGTTGTCTACGGTGATCGAATCATCGAAGAAGGGCTGTCCGCTGGCGCTCTGCACCGGCTCCAGCGTACCGTCCAGCAAACTATTTTGCAGAAGCTGCAACGTCGTCAAACCGATCTGTCCGCCGTCCCACGCCGGGTGCTGCGCAGGCTCGATGGCTTGTTGAACTGCGTCAGCTGCTTGTTGAACCGCGTCGCGACTAAGTTCTCCGAACAAGCTCAATTGTCGCTCTGAAGCTGAGCGGACCTTGGGCGCCTTGATCGACGCACGCGCAACTGTCGCCCGGCGAGTGAGCATGGGCTCGTGGCGCACGTGGCGGTTGAAGGCTTCCTGATAGGACGTGAGACTTTCGAGCAGAAACTGAAAATCTCCACCGACTTGGCCCATGGAGGTCAAGAGCGGATGATCGGCGATGGATGAAGCGCCCTCCCATTTCCTTCCTCCGGTAAAATCGTGGAAGTATTGCTCGCTGATGTTCAAACAGAACACGTGCATGGGAACGGCTTGCGCCATCCGCGCCAACATCTGCAAATAGAGTGGCGGCAGTCCAGGCCCCCCAAACACAATGATGCGCTCCGGGAGGTTCAACCTCAGTTGCTCATCATCCACTTGAGTCAAAAGCCGGTGACAGCGGCGCGCAAAATGCTCTCCGCCCAGTCGGGCCACCACGGTAGTCCACAATTGGGCCTGCCAATGCTCGCCCGGCTGCTCCTCCCAGGCGAGCACCATCTCCGGACGATAGGTGAGGTATTGATCGTAGAGGTGAGCCAGTCGCTCGGCAAAGTACAAGCGACGTGTGGCACCAACGTCGGGCTCGAGCTGCGCGGTGATCGCGCGCAGGCTCGCGCCATGGCTCGAGCTGCCCAGTTCATCGAACAACAACCACGAGAGCAGTTGGCGCTCATACACATCGACCGCGGATGACTTTCCCAGTACCCGATCGAGGATCTGGCGCATGAAGGCGCGCGGGAAAGGAAACTGGGCTCCGGCCATGATCCCCAGACGCCTGGCCAGCTCGCGGTACAAATAGCGCTCCATCCCCGCGCTCTGGATGAGGATCAGTTCAGGCTCGAGCACGCGCGCGGGCTTTTGTTGAACCACCGAACTGAGCGCGTCCACGAGCTCTTCCAGGCGATTCGAGCGATAGACGAACACCGCGCTGTGTTAACCAAAGCCGAGGGTCACGTCGAGGGCCGACTAGAATGGCCTGGTCACACTAAGAAAACCGCCACCCGGTACCCAAGCCACTTCGACCGCGGGCCCACGCCAAAAAAGTTGAGTCCCCACCGCGGCGAGCACACCCACACCAAAAGTCGAGTATCCGGCGATCATGAGCGCTTGGGCCACCTTGCGTTGGCGCGTGACGTCGCTCAGTTCATCGCAAGCATCTGCCCAACTGCTGGCCGTGTCGCGACACGCGGAGGGGCTTTGCTCGCTCTCGTCATCGATGAAGTCGCCCAATTCGTCTTGGCGTTTCGTGAGCCGCGCGTGCTCCACGGTCCCGTAAACGCCTACCCCCAAACCGGCTGCGCCCAGCACTGCCGCCGCGGCCACGACGTAGGGCTTACCCGGCGGCTTGAGCCGAACTGTTGCCTTCACGTTGTGCTCAGGTTGCGGTCTTGGTTTTGGGGCAGGAGTAGGCGTGAGACGAACCGCCAACTCGGCGCGCTGGCCCACGAACAAGTCCAGTTGGGTTTCGAAGGGCTGATGCCGAGGAGCCTGCACGAC
>Ga0315912_10002052_pt1 | contig 22489 bp, 24 predicted proteins | sample VfabasoilMG_FD_204469 | JGI IMG/M metagenome (GOLD analysis project Ga0315912, IMG submission 204469) | Garden soil microbial communities collected in Santa Monica, California, United States - V. faba soil | ecosystem: Environmental > Terrestrial > Soil > Garden | place: USA: California...
CCGAGCGTGCCGTAGAGTCGGTTCTGTCCCTGAATCAGGAAGATTAGGCGTCGCTTGCGAAAGTCGACGTCAAAAGCGTGCAGAAAGTTGATCCAGGGCACGGTGCAATCCACCGAGTGGCTCGTGAAGCGTTCGACGAGCCGCTCGAGGAGTAGGCCAAAGTCCTTGTCCATATAGATGATGTTGCGCCGCTCGGCCCAAGCATCGACGATGGCGCCCACGGCATGGGCCTCGGGCGAACCCTCGCCGCGATGGCAGATCGAGGCGACGACCCGCGCCACGTAGGCGCGGGCGGCGTCGAGCTTCAGGCGTACGTAACCGCGATACGCAAAGCCCGCGTCGCGTGCCGCGCGCTCGTTGGCGGCTTCGCGCCACGCGGCGATTTGCTCTACTCCGAATGGCCGGTCGATCCGGGATTCTGCGAGACCCGTGACCAATCCGGCAATTTGCGGTCGCGCCGCATCGACGACGCCGCGCAACCGGCGCACGCGCTCGTTGAAGTCGGCGATGCCTCCGATGGCATCGGCGATCGGCTCGTTGCGCGGCAGGTCCGAGAGCGCCCCCTTCAGCGTCGCGAAAAAGCCCGGCACGCGTCGGTTTTGCGGCGGCGCCGGTTGAACGGGGTCGGGGTCGATGTACACGAGACGGCGGTCGACTTGGCGATACGCGGGGCGATTGCGAATCGCCTGAAGGGCTTCGGAGAACGGCTTGTTGTTGAGCACGCTTCCGTCGATGAACGACGTCGCGAGCGGATCGAGGCCCGCTTGGGCGTACGGGCGGAAGCTCTTCGCGAGAAACTCCGAACGCCGCGGCCACTCGACGCCGGCATCCTTGATGACGCCGTCGACTTCGCCGATCTGCGCGGGCGGAAACGCGCCGGGATAGGCCGACGTGGCGCGGGCGGCGAAGGCGAGGGCTGCGGAGTTGTCGCGCCCAAAATCGCTTTCCACCTCGCCGTTCGGAAAGCGGCGGCAGCTGAACCGTAGCACGTGACGGTGTTCGCGCTCGCGAATCAGCGGTGGGTCGTGGCTGCGAATCGTTCGTTGGTAGCCGTAGAAGTCCGTCAGCGCGACGAACAGCTCGAGCTGCAGTCCCGACGGCAGTAGCGAGCACGTTGGTTCGCTCGGCTCGCCCATGCGCTCGACCGCGTCGAGCATGAGCTTGGTCATCCTCGGCCCGTCGAGCGGCGGCTTGAACCACCGCGAGCGGACGAACAGCGACAGCTTTTGCCGCACTTCGGGATCGAGCACAGTGCGCGACAGGCCGCTCCAGCCGAGCGCCCAAACGAACGGGCTCATGAACGGCTTGCTCCACGCGTGCGCGCGCCGCGACGCGGCCAAGAGCTCGTCGACGTCGCCCGATTCGAGCCACATATCGCGCAAGTGAGCGACGGGCAGATCGTGCGCGAGAGCGCGTGCGAGCATCACCCCGTTGATGCCGCCGGCGGACGCGCCCGCGATGACATCGACAATGACGCGCAAATCGACGTGCTGCCCCACGGCGCGCAGCAGATCGAAATAGACCGCTTCGGTATCGTGCTCCGGATCGCCGGGCGCGAAAAACTCCGCCGCTCGAGCGGCCGAGCGCGCAGCGCGTTCCCGCACGCCATGCAGCGCGCGCGAAGCCCGTACGAGCTTCAGGATCTCCTTGCTGATGCCGTGCATGTATACGGCGAGGGATACGCCGCCGAAGCATACCAACGCCAGCCGCAGCTCTTTCTCTCGCACAGCGCTAACTTAGCCTCGGCGAGCACTGACCGCCATTCGGGCTTGTACGTAGCGGCGCCCGATCGACGGCGCCCCGTCGGCTGAGATCGTAGCGCGCCGGCCGGTACGTAAATGTGCGTATCGCTGCTTCCTGAACGCACGAGTAGCGTGGACTCGCCTCGCCGGTCACGGTGGGAGTTTTTTTCGCGCAGGTTGCCGACGCTACCTTCCAATGACCAGCAAGCTCCTCCGGTCGTTCCTCGCGCAACACCGCGTCGCTTATTTTTCGATGGAGATCGCGCTGCGCAGCGAGATTCCGACCTATAGCGGCGGTCTCGGGGTGCTCGCCGGCGACACGCTGCGTTCGGCAGCCGATCTGAAAATCCCGCTCGTCGGTGTGACGCTCGTCAGCCGGGAAGGCTATTTTCGCCAGAGCATCGACTCGGCGGGTCGGCAGATCGAGCAACCGGAGCCTTGGAAGCCCGAAGCTTGGGCCGAGCCCTTGCCCGCCAAGGTGTCGGTGCCGATCGACGGGCGTGCGGTCTGGATCGGCGGCTGGCTGTACATCGTCGAAGGTATCGGGGGCGGGCAGCCCGTCGTGTTGCTCGACACGGACCTGCCCGAGAACGACCCTCGCGACCGGCTAATCACACATTATCTATACGGCGGTGACTTAGCGTACCGGCTAAGTCAAGAAATCGTCCTCGGCATCGGCGGCGTGCGCATGCTCGACGCGCTCGGCTTCCAGATCCTTGCGTACCACCTGAACGAGGGGCATTCCGCGCTCCTGACGCTGCAGTTGCTGCGGCGCGCGGAATACGAGCCCGATGCGCTGCAGCCCGGCGAGTACCCGTACGACCTCCCGAGGGTTCGTGAGAAGTGCCACTTCACGACCCATACGCCGGTCGAAGCGGGCCATGATCGGTTTCCGTACGATCTCGTGCAACGCATGCTCGGCGACTTCATCGACTATGCGGCGTTGCGCCGCTTCGCCGGCGAGAACGAGCTCAACACGACGCGCCTTGCGCTCAACATGAGCGAGCACGTCAACGGCGTCGCGAGCCGCCATGCCGAGATTGCACAGCGGCTATATCCGGAGCATCGCGTGAGCGCGATCACGAACGGAATTCACCCGTCTACCTGGGCAAGTCCGGCGTTCGCGCATCTCTACGACGCGCGGATCTCCGGCTGGCGGCTCGAGCCGGAGCGGCTCATGCGGGCCGAGGTTGCGCTCACCGACGATGACGTCTGGCGCAGCCACATGGAAGCCAAGCGGGCGCTGATCGATCGCGTGCGCACGGTGTCCGGCGTCGAGCTCGATCCGGATGTCCCATTGATCGCCTACGCGCGGCGCATGACGCACTACAAGCGGCCCGAGCTCTTTTTTTCAGACGTCGAGCGCCTGAAAGCGATCGCTTCGCGGCAGCCGTTTCAAGCACTGTTCGCCGGCAAGGCGCACCCGCAAGATCACGAAGGAAAGGACGCCATAGAACGCCTGCACCAACGGATGCGCGAGGTCGCGGGCTCTATACGTATTGCGTTCTTGCCCGACTACACGATGGGGACGGCGCTCGCCATGGTCTCCGGCGCCGACGTCTGGCTGAATACGCCGCAGCCGCCCCTCGAGGCGTCCGGCACGAGCGGCATGAAAGCGGCGCTCAACGGCGTGCCGAACTTGAGCGTGCTCGACGGCTGGTGGCTCGAGGGTCACATGGAAGGCATCTCGGGCTGGGCGATCGGCGACGGCGAGCGTGGGAGCGGGGACGCCGCAGACCTCTACGACAAGCTCGAGCGCTTTGTGCTGCCGCTCTACGCGCGCCGTGACGGTTGGATCAAGGTCATGAAGGGCGCAATCTCGCGCAACGCCTCGCTGTTCCACAGCCACCGAATGATGCGGCGCTACGCCGCCGACGCGTACTTCGGCTGATCGGCCGCCTCGCGAGAACCCGGCCGCATTGCCGAGAAATCTTGATCACAGGCGTCGGAGTAAGTACAAACCCGAGTTTCGCCTCGACGGCTCCGGGCATAGTCTTTCTTCTGTGAGCAAGAGCAGCGAAATAGGTCTCGACCCGCGCGGACTCGACGTTCACGGCGCCGAGCCCGTCGCACATCGCTTCACGATCACGGACGCCGACGGCAATGCCGACGTGGAGCTCAACTTCTCGTTTCCGCTGACGCGAAAGCGCCATGCTCTGCTCGAGCGTCTGCTCGAAGAAGGCTATTCCGAGCACGAGGCGTACGTCCTCATTGCGGGCGGCGAAATCATGGCGCATATGCAGGCGATCAGAGATCGGAAGCCAAAGCGCTGACCGCATGGCGCTATGGCGCCCGAACGCTAGTCCCGCACGGGCGGCGCTCCATCCGAAGATCTAACCAGCTCGCGGCCGACCGTCCGGGACGCTCACGGCGGCGCCGGCGATACCGCGGTGCGTTCGTCGCGGCAGACGGCCGTTTCGAGGCTGACTTCGGTCGTGCGGCGCTTGCCGGTCGCGAGGCCCCGGAATCGCCCTGCGCATCGCTCCCCCATGCCCGCCAGCCCAAATTGCGTCTGCATCGCGTCGTCGGCTGCGATGCAGCCACAATACAGCTGCCGGCGTTGCGTCGCCGGCTCGATGTTGAAGAGCGAGACGGGATCGGAGTCCTCGCGCTGCGGGCCGACGAGCACGATCTCGTAGGGCAGCGTGTAAGGCTCCGCTCCGGCCGCGGTGTTGTACGAGCTGAGCGGGAACGTAGCGAGTGGCGTGCCGGCAGCCGCCGCCGCTCGGGCGTGCCATGCGATCAGCTCGTTGTACGTCAACATATCGTCGAGATCGTCGCGATACATCGTGTCGATCAGGAGATCGACCATGCGCACGAGGATCAGCCGGCCATCCGTGATCGTGCCGGCGTCGCGGTCAAACGCACGCTCATCGACTACGGGACGCAGGTCGTTGCGCCGCGCGAATGGGCTCGTGATGATCACGAACAGCTGCTCCGTGCGCGGATGCGGGGGCGTGTCGGCGCCCGTGAGCGGCACGCAGAGGGATGCGGCGCCTGTGTCCCCGCATGCCGAGAAGTAGCTCGTCACGGGGGTGGCATGCCTCAAGCTGCCGTCGGCGAGCTGGTGCCCCCCGGCAGCCAACGCCGGCGGCGGTGCGCCCATCATCCGGCCGAACACGGGCACGACGGCGCTGCCGAAGATGATGTCGTGCGCGGCTGTCTCATCGTCTCGGCCTATGGTGTTGACCACGGTCTCGCGGTAGCGGCCGTCGACGAACGTCGTGACGCCTACACGGAGCTCGCGCCCAGAGAGGAGCTTCTCGAGCACGACACGGTCCCGAATGAATTGCCGCAGCGGCTCGAAGTCCGCGACGCTGTCGAGGCCGAACAAGGCGAAGCGGATCTTGCCGAGCGGCCGAGTCCGCATCATGTCGCTCAGCTCGTCGATCGCGGCCCACTCGTCGACGAGGTTTTCGGCGGCGGCGCGCAGATTGGCGAGCGATGCTGCGGCGTCGTTTGTCGTTGCCGCTTGCGCGAGCAGTGCTCCGTTGATCGCTCCAACCGAGTTGCCGGCGATCTCCGTGAAGTCGCAGCCGCGGTGGACGATGAGGTGGTAAGCGGCGCCCGCTTCGAAAGCGCCCTTGGCGCCGCCCCCGCTCAGCACGAGCGCGCGGGCGTGAGCCGCGGCGCATGGGTCCTCGGCGGCGGCGAGCGTCGGGACCAGCGCGGCCGCGTAGAGCACGCAACAGAGCGTTAGGGCGGTGCGGGGCATTCGGATTGTCGCGGCGCGCGCGGATCGCCCGCCGCTTGCCGCACGGATTGAGCGGCGCGTAGCGCTAGCGGTCCGCTCGAACCGGCGCCGGTAGGCCGCAGCGGTACAGCGAGTTCACGAGCTCGGCCCCGGTCACGAGGTCCGCATCGTATTCGATCAGCAGGCTCGGCACCTGTGCGTCGCTGAAGCTGACGTCTTCGACGCCGGGCTGCGACATGAGACGGCCCCCGATCCAAGCGCGCTCGCGAGAGCCGAGGTTCGCGCGTAGCTCGATCTCCGCTGTCCGCAACTCGCGCGCGCTCGCCCAACTCAGTCTTGCGCCCATCGTTCTCCCCTTGTGGCTCAGCACACGACAAGCGTGGGCAAAGCGCCCGACGAGCGAAATGCGTACTAGCCGAAACGCCGCCGAGGTTCGGACAGCGATCTTGCACGCTCTGCCCGTTCGGATTGCTCATTAGCCGCTTGCCAGTGCCGAGCGATGGCCGTCGATACGGAGACTCGCGGCGGCGGCATCGAGGTACCAACTTGCGCGTCCGCGCCAGTGTTTTTGCGCATCGGCGTTCAGCTTGTCCTCGAGATGCCACGCGGCGACCTTGGCGCGCACGAACGCGCGCAGCGCGCGATAGAACTCGAGCAGCTCGGGGTCGCAGCCGTCGTGCGCGCACTCTCGGTAGTGCGCGAGCACGCGCTTGCCGAGCTCGAGGTGGCCGAGGCGTTCGCACTCGAGCGCCAGGAACGCGATCTCTGCGGCGCTATCGAGGAGCCGAAGCTCCGAGGAGAACTCGAGGCAATCGATGATTTGCGGCTCGGGGAGCAGGAACACGTGCTCCGGCCGCAGGTCGCCGTGCGCATCGACGATGCGGCCGTCCGCCACTCGGGCGTGGAATTCATGTGCATCCGTCTCGAGGCGCCGCGCGAGCCCCGCGGCGATCGCCTCGATGCGGGCGGAGTCGAGGCCCAAAGCCGGCGCCGTGAGCTCGGCGGCGGTGCCCTCGATCTCACGCGCCAACGCATTCCGATACGCGCGGCCGTCCCACGGCGCGCGTACCGTGGTCGAGTAGAAATGCGCGAGGTGCTCGAGCAGCGTGCGGAGGTGCGAGTCGTTCGGTTGCCCCATGGTCGCGAGCCGGTCCAACGCGCGCTCGCGCGGCAGCTTGTGCATCTTGACGAGCCACTCCACGGGGGTACCGGGGCCTTCCATCGACAATCGGCCGCCGAGGCCGTAGAGCGGTACCGTGCCTACGTACACGGCCGGGGCGAGCCGGCGATTCAGCGCGACCTCGAGCTCGCAATTGGCGCGCCGCGTGGCGAGCGTCGTCAGATCGAACTCGCGGAACTTCAGCGGCTTCTTCATCTTGTAGGCAAACCGGCCCGCGAGGAACACCCACGCAAAGTGGGTCTCGATCGCTTCGACGGCGAGCGGACTGTCGGCGTAGGTCTCCGGTCGCGACAGGCAGTCGACTTTCGCCCGCAGCTCGGAATCCACTTTGCTCACGCTGGAAGCCTACGCGGCCCCGGCGTCGCCCCCCAATACGTAACGGCCGCAGCGGTCGCTCGAGTGGCTGCGGTTTCTACGAGCTGCCGCTCCCTGCATCCGCGCCTATCGTTTGGCGCATGAAGATGTTCGCGGATCGGATCGCGGCCGGACGCGACCTCGGGCGCAGGCTGGCGGAGGCCGGCATTGCAGGCAAGGTCGTCGTGCTTGGCCTCCCGCGCGGCGGGATACCCGTGGCGTGCGAGGTTGGAGCTGCGCTCGAGGCACCCGTCGACGCGCTGGTCGTTCGCAAGCTCGGCGCTCCGTTCAATCCCGAGCTCGCGCTCGGCGCGATCGCCTACGGCGGTGTGACCGTTTACAACGACGAGCTGCTAGAGCAGCTTGAACTCGATGCGACGGACCTCGAGCCAATTCGTGCCCGCGAGCTCGAGGAGCTCGAGCGCCGCGAACGAACGTACCGTGCCGACCGTCCGCCGCCGGCGATCGCCGGTGCGACCGTCATCATCGTCGACGACGGCATGGCCACCGGCGCCACGATGCATGCCGCCGTTGTCGCGACGCGCGCGCTTGCGCCCAAGCGCATCATCGTTGCCGTGCCGACGGCTGCCATCGATGCCGTCGAGCGCCTTGACCGCGTGGCGGATCAGGTCGTCGCATTGGCGACGCCCGAACCTTACTTCGGTGTCGGCGCCTGGTACTCGAAGTTTCCGCAGCTCACGGACGAGGAAGTCGTCGAGGCGCTGGCCGCCGCGCAGATTCAGAGCTAGGACGATTGGTGCGGTTTGACGTCGCCGCGCAGTATGCGCTGGCGATCCTGGAGTTGACGCCGCACGGCCTTGAACGCATCGCGTAGCGCGACATACACGTCCTCGTGCGTATGGTCCTCGCTCGGCGAGCGATTTACGATGACCTCGCCCCCAGGAAAGTGCAAGTCGACGCGCACCGTGATGAGGTTCCCCTGCTGATGATGCTTGTGGGGGGCCTCGACGGTAACCCGGCAGCTCGTTATGTTCTCGGCAAAATGCTCGAGCTTCGCGACGCGCTCGCGTACCGCCGCTTCGACCGCCGGCGAACGGTCGAGGTTGTGAAACACGATCTCCAATGGGACTTGCATGGCTTCCTCGACTGCTCCCGGCCTCAGGTTGGGAACAGTCTAAGATGCCCGCGCGCTGCCGCCTGTATGTAGAACTACGAGTCGCCCGCGAAGCCTCACGGTTCTGCATCGTCGGCCGGCCCGGCGGGCAGCCAGAGCCCGTGATCGCAGCGCAACAGCACGCTGCCGCTCTTGACCACCGTGCCGTGGTCGTAGGCGCCATCGTTGAAGAAGCACACGGCCTCGTCGGGGACCAGCTCGCGCAACGTCTCCGTATCTTCGTCCGCTTCCCAAGCGACGGGCGAAGTCTTGCGTTCGGGATCCACGGCGCCCAGCTGTTTCGTTCGTCTCGTCATCGTCTGCTCCCGGTTGTGCTGTGAATCGTGCGGCGCCCATCGGGGCAATGCCGGTCGAACCACGCCGTCGCATGGTCGCACACGTCATCGAGGGCGCCCGGCTCTTCGAAGAGATGCGTTGCGCCCGGCACCACCGCGAGCTCTTTCACGCACTCGAGCCGCCGCAAGGCCTGCTCGTTGAGGTCGAGAACCACGGTATCGTCGCCGCCGACAATCAGCAAGGTCGGTGCCCGTACCTTCTCGAGCGCATCGCCGGCGAGATCGGGCCGGCCGCCGCGTGAGACGACGGCGCCGACGGCGGCGTCGGTTGCCGCGGCGACGAGCGCGGCCGCCGCGCCCGTGCTGGCGCCAAAGTAGCCGCGCCACGGCGGAAGCGAACGATCCGAGGCGAGCGTATCGGTCGCTGCGCGCAACCGAACGGCAAGCAACGGCACGTCGAAACGCAGCGCGCGCGTGCGGTCGTCGACGAGCTGCTCGCGCGGCGTGAGCAAGTCGAACAACAGGGTGCCAAAGCCGTCGAGGTGCAGGCGGCTGGCGACGTAGAGGTTGCGAGGGCTGCGGCGCGAGCTGCCGCTGCCGTGCGCGAACAGGATGATCCCACGCGGTTCCTGCGGTAAGGCGAGGTCGGCGTCGAGCGTGCCGCCGTCGACTTCGATTTGGAGCGCTCGCGCCGCCGCGCTCATGAGCCGCCCCGCGCGCGCGACAGATAGTCGACGCAGCCGGCGAGCGTCGCGAGCTGCGGGTAGTCGGTCTCGGGCACGTCGACGCCGAGCCGTTTGTGCAAGCTGACGACGAAGTTGAGCTGATCCATGGAATCGAAATCGAACTGATCGCGAAACGGGAGCGCCGCGTCGAGTGTGCTCGTGTCGACGTCGGGCGCGACGTCGAGCAATGCCTCGAGAACGGCCGAGCGGAGAGTGTCGGTCGTCACCATGCTCACAAGTCCTCCGGTCGTTGTAGGTGGTCGGCGACGGCAACGAGAAACGCGCTGCCGCGGTGGCCGTCGCTCACGCGGTGGTCCGCCGCGAGCGTGGCGTTGATCACGCGCGCGGCGACTAGCGACTCGCCGCTGCACCACGGCCGAGTCACCAGCGCACCGAAGCCGACGATCGCCACCTGAGGCGGGTGAATGATGGGATACAGCGTGTCGACGCCGCCTTCGCCGATGCTGCTGATCGTGATCGTCGCGCTGGCGAGCTCGGTTGCGCGCAGGCCTCCCGTGCGCGCGCGCTGCACGAGCTCCTGATAGGCGTGCATCAGCTCCGCAAGCGGCCGGCGGTCGGCGGCGAGCAAGGCGGGGGCGATCAGGCCGCCATCGCGTAGGCGAATCGCCGTCCCGACGTTGACCGCGTGGGCCGCATCGAATCGGCCTTCTCGCCACCAGCCGTTCAGCTCGGGAAAACGTGTGACCGCGCGTGCCACGGCTTTGATCAGCAGCACGCCGTAGATTAGCCGCTCCGTCACGGGGTGCGCGGTATTGTGCTGCTCGAGCCAGCGTGAGGCGCTGCGCATGTCGATCGTCGTGCCGAGATAGTAGTGCGGGATCTCCCGCTTCGAGCGGCTCATCGCTTGACCAATCGTGCCGCGCATGTCCGTCGGCCCGGCCGCGGGCCGCGCGGCCGCGGCCTGCTCGACGTCGGCGAGCGTGACGGCGCCACCCGCACGTGCCTCGACCTTGTCCAGATCGAGGCCAAGCTCGGCCGCACGCTTACGCGCCGCGGGCGATGCTAGACGACGTGCCGTCGCCGGCCGCGTCGCGGACGGAGTTTGCGGCGGCGGCACAGACGGCAGCGTCGGCGGCGCGTGGGGCGAGGGCGGGACGCCGGGCGCCGGTTCCGGGGTTCCGGTCGGACGGTAGCGCGCCAGCGGACGGCCCACCGGCACCTCCGTGCCTGGTCCCGCAAGCAACGTTTCGATGATGCCGTCGGCGAAGATCTCGATGTCGATGATGCCCTTCGATGTCTCGATGCTCGCGACGACGTCGCCGCGTTTGACGACATCGCCCGGCTCGACGTGCCATTCCGTCAGCGTTCCCGACTCCATGTCGGCACCGAGCGACGGCATCAGGAAGTCCGCCACGCCTTAGCCTCCCACGGCGCGGCGCGCGGCCGCGACGATGGCAGGCACTTGGGGTAGCGCTGCCTCCTCGAGGTGCTTGGCGTAGGGAATGGGCACCTCTGCGCTGCAAACGCGCGCCGGCGGCGCGTCGAGATCGTAGAACGCGCTTTCCGCGATTCGAGCAACGATCTCCGCCGCGAGGCTGCCGCTGCGCCAGCCTTCGTCGACGACGACGACGCGACGCGTTTTGCGCACGGACTCGAGCACGGTGCCGGCGTCGAGCGGGCGCAAGCTCCGAAGGTCGACGACCTCGGCGTCGATCCCGTCGCCTGCGAGCTGCTCGGCCGCCGCCAGCGCCTTCGAAAGGCTTCCGCCGTACGTGATCAACGAGACGTGGGTGCCCGTGCGACGCACGGCTGCGCGATCGAGGTCGACGGCGGTGATGGCCGGATCGAGTTGCCCTTCGACGTTGTAGAGCTGCACGTGCTCGAAGATCAGCACGGGGTCGGGATCGGCGAGAGCGGCGGCGAGCATCCAGCGCGCGTCGTCGAGCGTCGCCGGTGCGACGACGCGCAATCCCGGCACGTGCGCGTACCAGTTCTCCAAGCTGTGCGAGTGTTGCGCGGCGAGCTGCCGGCCGGCGCCGGTTGCCATGCGAATCACGACGGGCACCGAGAACTGTCCGCCCGACATGTGGCGCAGCGTCGCGGCCGTGTTCACGATTTGATCGAGGCACAGGAGACTGAAGTTCACGGTCATGACTTCGACGACCGGCTTGAGGCCGCCCAGCGCGGCGCCGATGGCAGCGCCGACGAAGGCCGACTCCGAGAGCGGTGTGTCGCGGACCCGTTCCTCGCCAAAGGTCTGCAGCAGGCCCTTGCTGACGGCATAGCAGCCGCCATAGCGGCCGACGTCCTCGCCCAACAGAAACACTCGTTCATCGCCTGCGAGCGCGTCGCGCAGCGCCTCGCGCACGGCGTCCCGATACGTCGTCATCGTGCCGCCGCTTCGCGAGTGTAGACGTCGCGCGTGAGATCGGCGACGTCCTCGAACGTGGCAGCCTCGGCGAACTCGACGGCTGCCGCGAGCTCGCGCTCGACGGCCGCTTCGAGCCGCGCCAAGTCCGCGTCGTCGAGAAGGCCGGCCGCGCGCAGCGCTGCGACGAACGTGACGATCGGTCCGCGCTTCTTCCACTGCTCGACCTCGGCCTTGTCACGATAGAGCTCGGCGTCGAACATCGAGTGCGCGCGGAAGCGGTACGTCGCGAGCTCGAGGAATCGGGGGCCGCCCCCGGCGCGAATCGCCTCGACGGCGGCGTGCGCGGCCGTCTCGACGGCGAGCACGTCCATGCCATCGACCTTCGCCGCCGGAATGTCGTAGCTCGCCGCTTTGCGCACGAGATCGAGTTGCGACTCGGAACGGGCGAGCGCCGTGCCCATGGCGTAGAGGTTGTTCTCGCAGAGGAATAGCACCGGCAGGCGCCAGAGCGCGGCGAGGTTCAGCGACTCGTGGAACTCACCCTCGGCCACAGCGCCTTCGCCGAAGAAGCATGCCGTCACGTCGCTGTTGCGCTTCAGCTTGCTCGCGAGTGCAAGACCCACCGCGAGCGGCAGGCCGCCGGCCACGATCGCATTGCCTCCGTAAAACCGCGTGCGGGCATCGAAGACGTGCATCGAGCCGCCGCGGCCTCGGCAGCAGCCCTCGCGCTTACCGTACATCTCCGCGAGCAGCGCCTCCATCCGCATCCCGCGAGCCAACGCGTGGCCATGCTCGCGGTACGTCGCGACGATTGCGTCCTCGGCCCGGAGCGCCCGCATGACGCCGACCGCGACGGCTTCCTGGCCGATATAGAGGTGCAAGAAACCACGGATCCGCCCCGCCGAGTAGAGCTCGACGCATTTTTCCTCGAAACGTCGGATGCGCAGCATTGCGAGCAACAGCTCGTGCGCGCGCTCTCGTGTCATGCCGGTCATGGAGATCATGGCGGCGGCCCCGTCGGCGGCTCCGATTCGAGCATCGAGGTATCGCCGGCCGGCAAGCCGAGCTCACGAGCCTTGAGGAGCCGGCGCATGATCTTGCCCGAGCGCGTTTTGGGTAGACCCGACAAGATTTCGATCTCACGCGGGGCGACGGCCGGACCGAGCTTGCGCCGGGCGTGCGCGAGCAGCTCCCGCGTGAGCGCGTCGCTCGGTGCGAACCCCGCCTTCAGCGAGACGAATGCCTTCACGATGGCCCCGACGGTTGGGTCCGGCTTGCCGATGACGCCGGCTTCCGCGACGGCCGCATGCTCGAGGAGCGCGCTCTCGACCTCGAACGGACCGATGAGATGCCCGGCGGACTTGATGACGTCGTCGGCTCGGCCGACGAACCAGTAGTAGCCGTCGGCGTCGCGCCGGGCGAGATCGCCGCTCAGGTACCAGCCGGAGCGAAAACACTTGCGATAGCGCGCCTCCTCGCCGAGGTAGCCGCGAAACATCGACGGCCATCCCGGGCGCAGCGCGAGCTCGCCCATCGTGTCGGGCGTCTCGATGCGCTCGAGATCGCCGTCCTCTCGCACGCGGACAATCGCCGCTTCGACGCCGGGAATCGGTTTGCCCATCGATCCGGGCTTGATGTCCATGCTCGCGAAGTTGGCGATCATGATGCCGCCCGTTTCCGTCTGCCACCAATTGTCATGGAACGGCACTCCGAGGACGTCTGCGCCCCAGAGTACGCCTTCGGCATCGAGCGGTTCGCCGACGCTAGCCGCGAAGCGCAGGTCCGGGAAGGACTGCCGTTTCGCTAGCTCCGAGCCGGCTTTGACGAGCATGCGGATCGCGGTCGGGGCGGTATACCACACGGCGACCCGCTGCTCGGCAAGAATGCGGTACCAGCGCGCCGCGTCGAAGTCTTCGGCATCGACGACGAGCCGTGCGCCGTTCGTGAGCGGCGCGATGATCCCGTACGAGGTGCCCGTGACCCAGCCGGGATCCGCCGAGCACCAGAAGACGTCGCCGGGGTGTAAGTCGAGCGCGAGCTTGCCGGTGATATGGTGCGCGAGCACAGCGCCGTGCACGTGGACTGCACCCTTCGGTGTGCCCGTCGTGCCGCTCGTGAAGTGCAGCAGCGCGGGATCGTTTTCGTCCGTGGGCGGAATCGTGAACTGCTCGCCGGCAGCCGCGAGCAGCGCGGGCAATGAGTAGACGCCGTCTCCGGGCGCGCCGTGCGCGTCGATGAGCAGCACGGCCGCGAGCTGCGGCAGCGAGACGCGGAGCGGCGCCACTTTGCGCTCGTAAAGCGCCGTCGTCGTGACGAGCACGCGCGCCCCGCCGAGCGCCATGCGTGTCCGGATAGGCTCCGGACCGAAAGCCGAGAACAGCGGGCAGAAAACGGCGCCCGCCTTCCAGCTGCCGAGCGCGGCGATGTAGAGCTCCGCCACGCGCGGTGCAAGCACGAACACGCGATCGCCCTTGATCACTCCGAGGGAGCCGAGCGCGTTCGCGAACCGATTGCTGAGCGCTGCGAGCTGCTCGTACGTGATGTCGCGCGACGGGCCGCTCGGGTCTTTGCCGAGGAGCCGCAGAGCGACGGCGGCCGCGCGTGCACCGCTGATGTGACGGTCCACGGCTTCATGAGCGATGTTGAGACCTTTGCCGCCCGGCAGACCGTCGAGCTCAGCGCGAGCCTCGCTCCATGTGAAGGAGGCCGCGGCCGCCGCGTAATCCGTCAAGTTCGGCGCCGGGAAGCGACGCTTGGGATTTTTCGCGAGAATCGCCCGTGAGGGCGCAGCGCTCATGGATAGATCGGCCATCGGCCCGGTGGCGGCGGCACGACTTCATATGTCGGCTGCAGAAAAGCGACGAGGTCGACGAGCTCCTGCACCGTCATGATTTGATTCAAATAGAGGTAAGTCATGACCGACTCGCCGTCCAGAACTGCACCACGGGCGCGATGCTCTGGGCCGATCTTGTGCGACGGGTTGATTATCGATGTCACCAACTCGCCGTATGTTCTCAAGTGCGTCGTCTCGCCGCCGAGCTTTATGCGAGTAATGCCTTCGAGGTATTCGATCGGCACGCCGGCAACTTCGTGGCAAGCATTACAACCCAAGTTCACGAACGCGTCGCGGCCAGCCTCCGCATCGCCGTCCGGTAGGTGAAAGCCAAAGGGGGACTGCGGCGTACACGCGGCGAGCGCCGTCAGGCACGACAAGAGTGCGATGCACTTACGCATATGGCCTCCGAGCTGGCTCCTCGAAGCTACCGTAACCAACCTGACGGGTTCGCCACGATACGAAGTTCTACGTAGCAAGCGAGAAGAGGGTACGCGCTTCTACGGATGCCGTTTCGCGCGCCGTCCGCACAAGATGGGTGCCGTAGCCATCGAGGAGGTCGTATGTCCTCACAGCACGAACTGACGAGCAGCCAACGGCAGCAGATGATTGCCGAGGCGGCGTACTTCAAAGCCGAGCGCCGCGGCTTCGACGGCGGCGATGCCGTTCGCGATTGGTGCGAGGCCGAAGCCGAGATCGACGCACGGTTGCTTCAGCTCCAGGACGGGCAACTCGTCGAACGTGTAGAGAGAGCGCTCATCGAGTCCGGCAAGAAGCTGGCCGCCGCCCGGCGCAAGCTCGCGCGCTTGTCGACCGAGGCCCGCATCGAATGGAAGCGCGAGCTCGACAAGCTGGCGGCGCTGCGAGAGTCGCTGGAGCCGAAGCTCGCCGAGCTCAAAGACCAGGGCGTGCGCGTGGGCCAGACGCTCCGCGAACAAGCCGAGAAAATACGCGACGAGCTTGCCGAAGTCGTGCAGCGACTCGAGTCGAAAGCGAAGCAATGAGTCGCCGGTGATCGGCCGCCGAATGCCGATGCCTGCACGTACGAACCGCAAAGCGAGCGATCCCTACTCACGTAGAAGTACGAATGGCGGAGACCTGCAGGGTCCCTGACTCTTTCGTCCGAGATCAAAGGAGCCTAACTATGAGCCGAACCCAAGCCGTCCTCTGGACTGACCACCGAGCCGCGCAAGTGCTCCGGTTGGACGAGGAGCACGTCCAAGAGCAGAAGGTCCGCACGCACAGTCATTACACGCGGCAACATCACAGCGGCGTGCGCACGGAGCACGAGTTCTTCGGCGAGGTCTGCAATGCGCTCGGCGGCATCGACGATGTGCTCGTCACCGGCTCGCACACGGCGGTCGCAGATTTTCGCCATTACGCGGAAAAGCACCGCCCGCACGTGGCCGAGCGCATTGCTGCTTATCAGATCGTCGATCACCCGACCGAGAACCAGCTGGTGGCACTCGCGCGCCAGTACTTCCTCGAGCTCGAGGCAAAGCGGAAGGCTTAACCAAAGTAGTGTCTCGCCCTGAGCGAGCACCATGGAATTAAAGAAGATACTCGTCGCGGTCAAGCCTTGGCAAAGAGGCCTGCCGCTCGCCGCGAACCACGCGCGCCAGCTGGCGCAGCATGTGGACGGCCAGCTGCAGCTGGTCACAACTGTGTTCGATGCAGGGGTTGCGGCCGCGAGCGACCGAGGCGAAACAGCGGCGGGCATCGCGCGAGAACGATCCTTCGCCGCGGCGCGCGTGGATCTCGAGCGCCTCGCGCGCTCGTTGCGCGATTGGCGCGCGCTCGTGACGACGAAGGTCGTCTGGGGCGTTCCGGTCTACGAAAGGCTTTTGGCCGCCGCGCGTGAGTGGCGCGCCGATCTCCTCGTCGTGGGAGCTCACGAACCCGAGACGCTGCACAGCCGCCTGACCGATACGGACTGGCAGCTCATGCGGCGAATAGAATGCCCCTTGCTGATCGTCAAAAGTCCCTCGTTCAACGGGTACAAGACCATCTTGGCTGCCGTCGACCCGCTGCTAGCTCATGACGAGCCCGCCGGCCTCGATCGCGCCGTGCTCGACGCCGGCAGAACGATCGCTCGTGCCTGTGACTCGACGCTGCGCGCCATCTACGCATATCCGGGCGCCGCTGCGTTCGACTTGGCCTCATCGGTCGAGGTCACACCGGGCGTGTTCTACGGAACCGAGCACGTCGAAGGCGTGCATAGGCGGGCCGTTAGCGAGCTCGCGGTGCAGTTCGGAATTGGAGCCGCCGAGGTGGACCTTGTCCCCGGTTCGGCGGCCGACGCGATTGCCGATACCGCTGCGAAACGGCGTGCGGAGCTCATCGTTGTCGGAATGCCGCGGCGTGGCCTGCTTGCCGGCGCTTTGGGTAGCACTGCGGAATCCGTCGTGGCCCGCGTGGACTGCGACGTATTGGTAGTACCGGCGCCGATCGCCAGCGCAAGCCGCTCAAAGGTAGGGTGAGAACAGCCATGCGACGCCGTCGACGGCCTTCGTCAGCATCGGCCGGTTGTCGACGTCGGCGAGGGACACGCGCGTCGAGCGCGCCCTGACTGCTTCGAAGTGCCGAGCGAGATCGGTGACCGTGTCGCGATCGAACACTTCCACGTTGAGCTCGAAGTTCAAACGCAAGCTGCGCGCATCGAAGTTCGCGGAGCCGACTTGCGCGTAGTAGTCGTCGACGTAGAACAGCTTGCTATGAACGAAGGGCGGCGGCTGGTAGTAGACGTGTACGCCCCGCTGCAGCAGCTCCCACAGCATGTGCCGAGTCGCGCGATGCACGTAGGGAAGGTTGTTGCGCTCCGGGAGAATCACGGCGACATCGACTCCGGCAAGGGCGGCCGCCTGCAAAGGTGCGATGAGCTCGCGAGGCGGCACGAAATACGGCGTCATGAGGGCGATGCGCCGGCGCGCGGTGCCGATCGCGCCCGTGAACAGCGTCGTCAGCCGATCGAAGGCCGCGTCGGGGCCGTCGGCGATCGCGCGGCACAGCGCCGCGCCGGCCGCGGGCGGAATGTGGCGTTGCGCCGGGGTGCCGTCGCCGGTCGTGAAGTGCCAGTCGCGCAGGAAGACCGTCTCGATCTGAGTGACGACGGGCCCGCGGATGCGGCAGTGCGAATCGACGATCCGTTCGCTGTCGGCTCCATCGAGGTAGCGATCGCGAACGTTGATGCCGCCCGTGAATGCTACGTCCCCGTCGACGACCAGGATCTTCCGGTGATTGCGCAGATTGACTCTGATCGCCGGCGGCCACAGCCGCGGCGGCAGAAACCGCGCAAAGCGAACACGCGTGCCGTGAAACAAGCGGCTTGCGTGCTGCAAGGAATACCACTCGCCGACACCGTCGAGCAGCACGCGCACGTCGGCGCCGCGCTCCGCCGCGGCCACGAGGGCCGACGCGAAGCGGCGGCCGAGCGGCCCGCTGTCGAAGATGTAGGTGCTGAAGTAGACGTAGTCGCGCGCTGCCTCGATGGCCCCGATCATGGCGTCGAAGATGACTTTTGCGTCGTGGAGCAGCTCGACGCGATTCGCGGCCGTCAGCGGCCAGCCGCTCAGCGCGGATCCGAGACGCGCGAGCGGCAACAACGGCGGTGGCGGCGTGCCGACGTACTCAGTCGGGCAGTCGAGCGCCGGATGTGCGGTCAAGAGCTTGCGGGCGCGAGTTTGAACTCGGTTGATGCCGAACAAGTAATAAAGGAGTGCGCCGGCCAGCGGCAAGGTGAAGCACAGGGCGATCCAACCGAAGGCCGATTGTGGCCGGCGCTTGTGCAGGACCGCGTGTAGGGACGCGGTGGCGGCGGCAGCGAAACCGATGGCGGCGAAAGCGGTCGCCAAAAGATGGCCTGCCTGCATGCGGCGATGTGTAGCATATGAGTCACGGCACGGCCAGCGAGGGGCGTTGAAACTTCGCCTCCGTGCCGCTACTACGGGATTTCGTTTCTAAGCCCAAGGCACGCAGTGGAATACAAGGACTACTACCAGATCATGGGCGTCGGTCGCGAGGCATCGGCCGACGACATCAAGCGCGCGTATCGCCGGCTCGCACGCAAGTATCACCCCGACGTCAGCAAGGAAAAGGACGCCGAGGCGCGGTTCAAAGAGGTCGGCGAAGCATACGAAGTGTTGCGCGATCCCGAGAAGCGCGCGGCCTACGACGCGCTCGGCACGCGTAAGCCCGGCGAAGAGTTTCGGCCGCCGCCCGACTGGCAGTTCGACTACGGCGCCGAAGCCGAGGCCGCCGCGGGGGCGCACAGCGATTTCTTCGAGCAGCTGTTCGGCGGGTTGGGGCGCGGCCGGCGTGGGTCGTTTCGCAGCCGCGGCTTTGACGCGGCAGGGCAGGTCGAGGTCACGCTCGAAGAAGCATTTCGCGGCACGGAGCGCCGTTTGTCGCTGCAGCGTGTCGCCGTCGACGAGCGTGGCCACGCGGAGCCGAAGACGCAGCAACTCACGGTCCGGATTCCGCCCGGCGTCATCGACGGCCAACGAATCAGAGTTCCGTCGCAAGGCGAGCCGGGTATGGGCGGCGGTCCGCCCGGCGACTTGTTCCTCGAGGTTCGATTGCTGCCGCACCGCTGGTTCCGTGCCGAAGGACGCGACATCTGGCTCGACCTGCCGGTGACGCCGTGGGAGGCCGCGCTCGGCGAGACCGTGCGCGTGCCGACACTCGGTGGGCGAGTCGATCTCAAGGTGCCAAAAGGGTCGCAGACCGATCGTCAGCTGCGGCTGCGCGGCCGCGGCTTGCCCGGCAATCCGCCGGGGGATCAGCTCGTCGTGCTGAAAATCATCGTCCCTCCGGCGCAGACGCCCGCGGACGAAGCGCTCTATAGAGAGATGGCGGCCAAGCTCGCCGCGAACCCGAGGCAGGCCATGGAAAGCTCGTCATGACCGAACCGATCAGAGCCGTGCTGCTCGACGACTCCGTTGAGTTCTCGCTGCACGAGCTGTGCGCGGCATGCCACGTTTCCGAGGAGCTCGTCGTCGAGATCGTCGCGGAAGGAATCGTGGAGCCGCACGGTGGGAATCGCGCCCAATGGCGGTTCTCGGGCCTGGCGGTGACGAGGATTCAGCGAGTGATCCGCCTGCAGCAGGAGTTCGACGTGAACCTGCCGGGCGCGGCTCTGGCGCTGCAGCTGCTCGAGGAAGTCGAGCGGCTGCGTCGCGCCCGCCGCTGACATGGCGGGGGGCAAGCCATTCGATCGGCAGAGTCCGTCGGAAGCGCCGCCGCGGCGCGAGCCGCTGCCATGGGAAGAGCCGAAGCCTGCCATCGATGACCCGGGCGCGCCCGAGCGCGTTCGTGAGCTGCTCGCGAGCCCAACTTATCGCCAGGCCGACAAGGACCTCGACTTCCTCGACAGCGAGGACACTCGCGGCGTGCGCTTGCAGATCGACTACTTGAAGCCGGAGCTCGAGCTGCGGCGGCGCAACGTCGAGCACACGATCGTCGTGTTCGGCAGCACGCGCATCCGCGAGCCGGCAGCCGCGGCGCGACGCGTGCAGGAGCTCGAGGAGCAGGTGAATGCTTCGGGCGGCGACGCTGAGCTGAATCGGCTGCTTGGGATTGCGCAGCGGCTGCATGCGAAGAGCCGCTACTACGACGTCGCGCGCGAGCTTGGCCGCATCGTCGGCGAATGCAACGACAACGGGCTCGATTGCCGCTTGCTGCTGATGACGGGCGGCGGGCCCGGGATCATGGAGGCGGCCAATCGCGGCGCGCACGACGTCGGCGCGCCATCCGTCGGCCTCAATATCGCGCTGCCCAGGGAGCAGTTTCCAAACCCGTACATGTCGCCAGACCTGTGCTTCCGATTCCATTACTTCGCGATGCGCAAGCTGCATTTCCTGCTGCGCGCGCGGGCGCTGGTCGCGCTCCCGGGCGGTTACGGGACTCTCGACGAAGTCTTCGAGACGTTGACACTGGTGCAGTCGCGCACGATCGCGCCGGTTCCCGTCGTTCTCGTCGGCGAGGAGTACTGGCGCCGCGCGGTGGACTTCGACTTCCTCGTCGACGAGGGTGTCATCGAGCGCGAGGACCGCGAGCTGTTCTGGTTTGCGGAGTCCGCCGACGAGATCTGGCGATCGATTCTTGCGTGGCACGAGCGGCGCGGAACACCGCTCGTGGTGCCCTGTGGGCCGCAGCCGTAATGGAGCTCAAGTTTCTTGGTGCCGCGCGCAGCGTCACCGGCTCTTGTCACTCGCTGCGTGTGGGCGGGCAGCATGTGTTGCTCGACTGTGGGCAAATCCAGGGCTCGCGCTTCGACGACGAGCTGAACCGCGTGCCGCTGCCCGTGGGCCATGTCGATGCGGTCGTGCTGAGCCATGCGCACATCGATCACTCGGGCCGGTTGCCCCTTTTGCGCAAGCAGGGTTTCACGGGACCGATATTCACGCATCGCGCGACGGTCGATCTCTGCGCCATCATGCTGCGCGACGCCGCCTTCTTGCACGAGAAGGATGCCGAATGGGCAAATAAGAAGCGGCGGCGGAAGGGCCTTGCCGCCGTACCGCCGCTCTACACGCGCGACGATGCTCGTGCGGTGATGGGTCAGTTCGTTGGCCTCGAGTACGACGTGAAACGGGAGATCGCCCCGGGCATCGTGATCACGCTGCGCAATGCCGGCCACATACTGGGCGCGGCGATCGTGGAACTCGAGCTTCGCGAGGACGGCCGGGAGTTTCGGTTGGTCTTCAGCGGCGACCTCGGCTACGACGCCGCACCGCTAATGCGGCCGCCGGCGACGATAGAGAGCGCCGATCTCGTGATCATGGAGAGCACGTATGGTAACCGCAACCATCGACTTTTCGCGTCCACGCTCGACGAGTTGCGCTCGATCTTCCGGAGCGCCGCAGCGAGCGGCGGAAATATATTGATTCCGGCGTTTGCCGTCGGCCGAACCCAAGACCTCATCTATCTCCTATCGAAGCACTACGACGACTTCGGTCTCGAGCGCTGGCAGGTCTACCTGGACAGTCCAATGGCGATCGCGGCTACGGAGCTCTATTGGCGCAACTCGCATTTGCAGCGCGAACGGCTGCTCGGCGATCGAGACAAGCTCGTCGTGACGGCGTCGGAGTCGACGGAGGAGTCCATGCGCATCAATGCGATCGAGAGCGGCGCGATCGTGATCGCCGGCAGCGGCATGTGCAGCGGCGGCCGAATCTTGCACCACTTGAAACACAACTTGTGGCGGCCGGAGTGTCACGTCGTCATGATCGGCTTTCAAGCCGAGGGAACGCTCGGCCGCCGCCTCGTCGACGGTGCGGAGCACGTTCGCCTCTGGGGTGAGACGATCAAAGTCGCGGCCAAGATTCACACCGTCGGCGGCTTGTCCGCGCACGCGGATCAGGCCGGTCTCATCGCGTGGTACGGCGCGTTCGTGAATCGGCCGCCGGCTTGCCTGGTTCACGGCGAGCCTTCCGCGCAACACGCGCTTGCCGCGAGACTGCGTTCGGCTCATCAAGCGGACGTTCGGATCCCGAGTCGCGGCGATGTTATAGATCTTCTTTCAGGGCGACCGGCCTAGCGGCCGCGATCGTCAACGATCCGAGTCGTAGTCCTCGTCCTCGTCGTCCTCGTCGTCGTCCTCATCGAAATCATCGTCGTCGTCATCCCAGTCGTCGCGTGCGCCGCGGCCTCGCGACGGCCGGTCGTCGTCCTCTTCGGCCTCGGCTTCTTCTTCGTCCTCGTCGTCGTCGCTCTTTTCGTCCGGGTCCACGTAGTCCTCGGGCGCTTCTGCGGCTTCGAGATCGAGCTCGACCCACTCCGTCGAATCGAGCTCCTCGATGTCACCGTCGACGGTCTTGATTTCGACGAGCCCGTCGTCCTCGTCGATGCTGATGACCTTGAAAAGCTGCTCGTCGTCGAGACGCCGATACCACCGACCGACTTTCGGGTCGAGTTCATGACTCATGGGGTTGAAGCTCCGGACCGATCGCTAAGTTCACAATGCCTGGCCGCCGACTATACCTGTTGGCAATGACGGTCTGCAGCCCCTCGAGGTCGCGAATGCAGGAGCAATTCGCGGCCGACCGCCATGGATGGCGGAAGTGCCGCGAATGCAGGAGCAGTTCGCGGCCGACCGCCATGGATGGCGGAAGTGCCGCGAATGCAGGAGCAGTTCGCGGCCGGTATCATGGCATCGTCCGTACACGGAGACGCCGATGGCCCTCGCCGACCAACAATGTATTCCCTGTCGCGGTGGTGTG
>Ga0315912_10002053_pt1 | contig 22483 bp, 19 predicted proteins | sample VfabasoilMG_FD_204469 | JGI IMG/M metagenome (GOLD analysis project Ga0315912, IMG submission 204469) | Garden soil microbial communities collected in Santa Monica, California, United States - V. faba soil | ecosystem: Environmental > Terrestrial > Soil > Garden | place: USA: California...
TTGCGGTGTTAAATGCCGACGATCCGGGATGTGTCGGATTTGGTGCGCGGACCAAGGGGCGTGTGCTTTGGTTTAGCTTGAGCAGGGCGATTACTCCCGGGGTGTGGTTAGCCGATGGCGAACTCCGCTTCGACGACGAAGTTCTGCTTCGTTCGGATGAGATTCCCTTGCGCGGCATGCACAATATTGAAAACGTGATGGCGGCCGCTGCTGCGGCTAGACTGGCCGGAGCGGGTTTGGCGCAGATTGCAGCTGGAGTGCGCAGCTTTCCCGGTGTCGAGCACCGGCTTGAGTTTGTTCGAACCGTTGCCGGAGTCGACTACTTCAATGACTCCAAGGCCACCAATGTCGACGCCACTATGAAAGCTGTAGCCGCTTTCGCGCGCGGGCTGTGGATTATTCTGGGCGGCAAGGATAAGGGCAGCGACTATACCCCATTGCGGGAACCACTTCGGAGAAAGGGCCGCGCAGCCCTATTGATCGGTGCCGCAGCGGAAAAGATCGCAGGTGAACTGGATGGTGCTGTTCCGTTAGTGCGCTGCGGTGATCTGGCTCGGGCTGTGGAGTATGCCGCTGCAAATGCAACAAAAGGTGACACGGTGCTTTTGGCCCCCGCCTGTGCCAGCTTCGACCAGTTCTCAAATTATGAAGAACGTGGAAAACATTTCAAAACCCTGGTGGGTGAACTTAAGGAAGGGAGCGCGCAATGACTTCCAGAGCGCACATTGATCGGGTATTATTCATCACGATTCTGATCATGGCATCTTTCGGTCTTGTCATGGTCTACAGTGCCTCGGCGCTGATGGCGGAGCTGCGATTTGAGCAGAACAGTTACTACTTTGTGGTACGGCAGATGGTGGCGGCTGCCGTTAGCGTGCTTGCTTTGCACGTTGTTGCGCTTTCCGATTATCAAAAACTACGAAGTCCGGTGTTTGCATTTCTCGGACTGGGACTTGCCATTTTTTCGCTGATCGCGGTGTGGTTCCTGGATCAACGGGCGCATCGCTGGATCTCTCTAGGTGTCACCACAGTACAGCCATCAGAATTCGCTAAGCCTGCGCTCATTGTGTTTCTCGCCTGGTTTGTAACGCAGAAGCAGGAGATCAACAGTAAACATGCCGTTTATCCGGTGGCCCTTGCCGTGGGAGCTCTTTCAGCGGCCGTAGTGGTGGCCGATCTCGGAACCGCCGTTGTGCTGGTGGTTACCACAGCGGCAATTCTTATCCTGGCCGGATTGAACGGCAAGAATGCTCTCATTGCGGGTGTCTCCGGATTCGTCCTCCTTCTCGGAGCGATTGGGAGCAAGCCTCACCGCGTCAAACGAATCATCGATTTTATCGATCCCAAACATGCATACATTACCCTGACACAGTGGGGTAAAGAACTCGTCGCTTGGGCTGAGGTCAATGCGCCCGTGAAAGACACTGGCCATCAGGCACTGCAATCGAAAATCGCAATTGGGGCCGGAGGGATCACGGGACAAGGGTTGATGCAGAGCAAGCAAAAACTGCTCTTCCTGCCCGAGGCGCATACCGACTTCATTTTCGCAATCATCGCAGAAGAGGCGGGACTGATTGGCGCAGTGCTGCTCCTGATCGGATTCATGGTCATTCTGTGGCGCGGGTATCGTCTGTATTGGACCGCGATAGACGATTTCGGTCGCTATTTGGCAGTCGGGGTGACTACATCAGTAGTGTTCCAGGCGTTGATGAATATGAGTGTTGTGCTGGACATCGGGCCTACCAAGGGAATTCCTCTTCCGTTGATCAGCTATGGGGGGAGCTCACTGCTGGCAACGATGATTTCACTTGGGTTGTTGCTGAGTGTCAGTGAACGGGCCAGCGGGGAACGGGCGCATTGATGGGAGAGCTGCGCTTTGTACTGGCCGGCGGCGGAACTGGGGGACATGTGGTTCCTGCTCTAGCGGTGGCTCGGGAGTTGGTGAAACGGGGTCACGAAGTCTTGTTTGTTGGGTCGAAGTCGGGGATGGAAGCAAAGCTGGTGCCTTCGGCTGGTTTTGCGATGGAGTGGATTGAGATTGGCGGATTGAATCGCGTTGGCTGGGGTAAGTTTCTCAAGAGTTCGGTGCAACTGCCACTGGCGATTCTGGCGGCGTGGCGGATCTTGAGACGGTTTCGCCCGGCGGCGGTTTTCAGCATGGGCGGATTTGTGGCCGGACCCGTTGTTGCGGCAGCCGTTCTTCGTGCGACCCCTGTTGTCGCCATGGAGCCGAACGCACTGCCAGGGTTTACTACTCGGGTAGCGGGAAAGTATTGTGCCAAGGTGCTGGTAAATCATGCAGAGACGCTGAAGTATTTTCCGAACGGGTTGGCCGAAGTGGTCGGGTATCCGGTGAGGGAAGAATTTTTCGAGGTTCCCCCAAAGTCTCGAGGAGCTGAATTCGCAGTACTGATTACGGGTGGCAGTCAGGGGTCCCGGCGATTGAACCTCGCATTTCGCGAGAGCTGGCCGCTGTTTCGGCAGTCAGGACTGCCTGTACGGTTTTGCCTCCAGCCGGGAGTCGCGATGTTTGAAGAGATGAAGGCCGGGTTCGCAGGTAGCGGGCTGGTCGGTAAAGTTGAGGCGTTTATTGAGGATATGCCTGCCGCCTTTGGTGCGGCGGATGTGGTTATTTGCAGATCGGGTGCTGGTGCTGTGTCTGAGCTGGCTGCCGCCGGGAAACCATCGGTTTTGGTGCCATTTCCGCACGCAGCCGACAATCATCAATTGAAGAACGCGCAACTGATGCAGCGAGCCGGTGCAGCGAGACTGGTTGAGGACAAGGATTGGACTGGAAGCCGAATGTTCCACGAAGTATCATCGCTGGCAGCGGATCAGGGGGTGCTGGAGCACCTTGGAAAGGAAGCCCGCAAGCTGGCTCAGCGAGGGGCGGCGGAGCGAACGGCGAAGATTCTTGAAGATATCGCAAGGAAAGGGTTGACACGGAGTGCCTGAAGCCGAAACAATACTAGGTAAAAATGTTTTTTAAACCGCAGCACCTGCACTTCGTAGGGATCGGCGGCATCGGCATGAGTGGCATCGCGGAGGTGTTGTTGAATCTTGGTTACACCATCAGCGGATCGGATGCGAAGCTTGGCCCCATTACGGCGCGGCTTGCGTCGCTGGGCGCGCATGTTCAGGAAGGTCACGCCGCTGCAAATATCGCGGGAGCAACCGCCCTGGTTGTGACCTCGGCAGTGGGCGAAGATAATCCTGAGGTTGCCGAAGCAAGACGTTTGCAAATTCCCGTGATTCCACGCGGCGAGTTGCTTGCTGAATTGATGCGCCTGAAATTCGGCGTTGCGATTGGCGGCAGTCATGGGAAAACAACTACAACGTCCATGGTTGCCTCGATCCTTAGCAGTGCTGGTTTGGATCCGACGGTAGTGGTCGGCGGCCGGCTGAAGGCGATGGGCGGGTCAAACGCACGCATCGGGAAGAGTGACTTTCTGGTTGTTGAGTCCGACGAGAGTGACGGTTCGTTCTTGAAGCTGGCTCCGATTTTAGCCGTTGTTACCAATATCGATCACGAGCACCTCGATCACTATAAGAGCTTTGACCGCGTGTTGGATGCCTTCACCGATTTTGTGAACAAGGTGCCTTTCTACGGAGCGGCCGTGCTGTGTTTGGACGATGCCAACGTGCAAAAAATTCTGCCGCGTGTGCGTCGCAGAACCATTACATATGGTCAGAGCGCACAGGCCGACCTGCGGATCGGCGACGTGGATTGCCAACCTGCGGCAAGTGAATTTACACTGACTCTGCGCGGAAAGAGCCTGGGGCGTTTTCACTTGCAAGCGGCAGGACTGCACAATGTCTGGAATGCAACTGCCGCCGTCGCCGTTGCATTGGAATTGACCGTTCCGGTCGCGGAAATTCGCAAAGGTCTGGAAGCTTACAGCGGCGTAGATCGTAGGATGCAGATTAAGGGTGAGCAGTCCGGAGTTACCGTGATGGACGATTATGGCCACCATCCCACTGAAGTGCGTGCGACACTCGATGCGGCCAAATTAGGCAGATACAACCGGATGTTGGTGTTGTTTCAACCGCATCGATATTCGCGCACCCAGTTGCTGATGGATGAATTCGCGCGGAGCTTTCATGCGGCGGATGTGGTGTACGTGATGGATATTTACGCCGCTTCTGAGACGCCGATTGAGGGTATTACTGCACTGGCGTTAGTCGACAAGATCCGCGCTCACGGCCATCGGGGCGTGTCGCATGTTGGTGGTTTGAACGAAGGCGTTGCAGCGATAGTGGCTGAGGCAAAACGCGGCGATCTGGTGTTGACACTGGGTGCCGGGAATGTGACCCAGGCCGGGGAAAAAATTCTGGAAGGGCTGGCAGCGAGGAACTGATGGGACGCAGCACGGATACACAAGAGAAGCGCGGCGGGTCGAAATTACGCCTTGTACGGCCATATGTGCTGCCGGTACTGGCAACCGTTTTTGTATTCCTCACCGGGGCGATAGCGTTCCTGCGCGCGGAAAACTTTCTAACTCGTGACGCGAGATTCACCATGCGCGGCGGGGTGCTGCCGGGTGAAGATTCTCCCGACTTGCGGATTACCGGAATCAGCCGCGCGGCGGCATCGCAGATACGGGAAGTGTTCCGGGCTGATGGCGGTCGCAGCATTTACCAGTTGCCGTTGGAGCAGCGCCGCAAGGAATTGCTAGGGATTCAATGGGTTCGAGAGGCTAGTGTCAGCCGCGTCTGGCCGAACCGGGTGGAGGTTCGTGTGAGTGAGCGAAAGCCGGAGGCGTTCATTCGCTTGCCGGGGGCTCATAAAAGCAGCCCGTCCAGCGTGATGTTAATAGATGGCGACGGGGTGATACTTCCTGTGCCGGGTGATCGTGTTCATCTTGATCTTCCGTTGCTGAACGGTATTAAGGAGGATCAGTCGGTGGAAGAGCGAGCTGCTCGCGTCAGGATGATGAAGCGGATTGCCTCCGAAATCGGCACGCTGGCTCCGAAGATTACGGAATACGATCTGCGGGACACCGTCAATGGTCGTTTGGTTTACGACCTGGGTGAACGCACAGTGACTCTCATTGTCGGGCATGAAGATTATGCATTGCGGATGAAGCGTTTTGTGGAACATTTCCAGGAGATCCAGCGGCGCGCGCCCGGTGCAAGCGCTTTGGACCTGCGTTTGCCCGATAGCATCATTGCCGTTGAAGAGGAGGCCGATGCCCAGTAAGCGAAAAATCGTAGCTGGAATCGATCCAGGCAGCACACGCACCCGCTGCGTCATCTGCGCGCTCGAAGATGATCATCTTCGCTTCCTTGGCGCATCGTCGGTTGTGTCGAAAGGCTGGCAGAAGGGGCGCGCGGTTGATATGAATGCGATCTCAGCCTCCATTCATACAGCCGTCAGCGAAGCCGAATCACGTGCGGGAGAGCTCTTGGAGTCCGTTGTTGTTGGTGTCGGCGGCCCCGACATTGAGTCCATGCAGGGCAGAGGTTTATATGAGTTTCCCCGGCCGCATGAGATTACTACGGAAGACTTGGCGTTTGCCGTGGAGCGGGCTACACGCGTAAGCCTGCCGAATGATCGTGTGCTGGTTCACGTGTTCCCGCAGGATTTTACCGTGGATGGCCGCGCCGGATACAGGTATCCTGTCGGAGCTGTTTGTTCCCGCTTAGAAGCCAATGTTTTGCTGATCACCACTTCACAGATGGAGCATGAGTGCATTATCACGGCGACACAAAAGGCTCACCTCTATGTGGATACTACGGTGTTCGAGCCGGTAGCTGCGGCGTACGCCTGTGTGCTTGGCGACGAACGCGAGCGCGGCGTAGCGGTTGTGGATCTTGGATCAGATGCAACCGGCGTCGTTATTTATGACGGAGACGCCGCCGTCGCGGCGGCAAGTTTGCCGATTACCAGTGATCATCTGACGCGCGACCTTGTTACCGGCCTCCGCTATACAAGCGGTGTCACGGTCAGTTACGAAAACGCAGAAATCCTGAAACGAGAGTATGGCTGCGCCTGCCTTGGCCTTACCTCCGATGGAACCTTAATTGATGTTCCTGCGGCGGATGGGCGCGGTTCGATTGAAATCACCAGGCGTCAACTGAACGAGGTTCTGGAGGCTCGCGCAGAAGAACTATTTCTCTATGTGAGAAATGAAGCAGCACATGCGGGGATGGATCAGTCGTTACTGGAAGGTGTTTTCCTCACCGGTGCTGGTGCTCGCTTGAACGGAATGTGCGACATCGCCGAGCGAGTGCTGAACTGCCCCGCTAAATACGGTCTCGCGACCGGTATCGAGGCGTGGCCGCAGAACTTTCAGGATCCGGCCTGGAGTACAGTGGCGGGCTTGGCAATGTATTCGGCACGGATGTCGTTGCGAAAAACGGCAAAACGTAAAGCTCCCGGTTTGTTTGAACTTTTGGGGATGAGGTAAGGAGTCATGGAAATGGTCAACTTTGATTCGATGAAATTTGAAATGGCCGAGGAACTGCTCCTCGATACTAAGATTAAAGTGCTCGGCGTCGGCGGAGCCGGTGGCAATGCCGTGGCACGGATGATGCAGGCTGGTTTGGCGGGCGTCGAGTTTCATGTGCTCAACACGGACCGTCAGGCTTTGAACGCTTCGCCTGTGCCGAACAAGCTTGTGATTGGCCAGAAGCTGACCAGCGGTTTAGGTGCTGGTGCCAATCCTGAAGTGGGCCGGCAGGCTGCGTTGGAAGACACCGAGCGGATCATTGAGATTCTGGAAGGGGCGGACATGGTGTTCGTCACTGCGGGGCTCGGCGGCGGGACTGGCACTGGCGCGGCTCCCGTTGTTGCCTCTTTGGCGAAAGAGCTAGGCGCACTGACTGTTGCTGTTGTGACCAAGCCGTTCCTGTTTGAAGGGCCACGTCGTATGAAGCTGGCTGAAGAGGGCCTTGCTGAACTTGCAGGCACCGTCGATACCGTGATCACGATTCCGAACCGCCGCTTAATGGAAATTGCTCCTCGAGGTACGAAGTTTCAGCAAGCGCTGCAGATGGCCGATGACGTTCTTCGTCAAGCTGTACAGGGGATTAGTGACATCATTACAACCCCTGGTTTGATTAATCGTGATTTCTCGGATATCAAAACCATCATGCTGGGTATGGGCTACGCAATGATGGGCACGGCGACGGCACGTGGAGACGGTGCGGCAGTCGAGGCGGCTCGTGCCGCAATCAGTTCTCCGTTGCTTGAGGAAGGCGGCGTGAAGGGTGCTCGCGGAATACTGATTAATATCACCAGCTCCAGTGATATTCTATTGCACGATGTTGACGACGCATGCTCGTTGATTCGTGAAGCTACCGAGAACGAAGACGTCCAAATCAACTTTGGTGTCGTAACCGATGAGAATGTGGGTGACGAAGTAAAGCTGACTGTGATTGCGACTGGCTTCCAGACTCAGCCCATTACAAGGCGCGAGGTAAGTCGTTCGAAAGCTGCTATTTCCGCACCCGCATTTGTGCCGGTGGCGGCTCCTCCCATTGTTGAGCACGTTATGACTGCGCCGCGAGTGGAGTACCAGGAGGAGGTTGCCGAGGTGGAAGTGGCCCAGCCAGCAATGCTGTTCGAAGAGGCTCCGCCACCGATGATGCTGGACAGTACTGTCGATGTGGAACCTGAGCCAGTGGCTGCTCAGCCGCAGTTGCTGCCGGAATCCATGCCACCGAATGACTTGGAAACTCCTGCCTTTCTGCGCCGGGAACGAAGGCTATTTCAGTAGGCCCGACGTCGAAAGCCAATCCAAACCAGCGATGCCAGAAGTGCGGCTAAGCTAGCGATTCGGGTTGCCATTCGTTCCCATGTCGCTTCGTAAGTCAGTATGATATTTTGCGGACCTGGGGCCTCTGGCTGGATTGCCAGAAGTCCCAGGCCATCCTTGATCACCTTGCCGCTATTGGTCTTCCAGCCTTTGTCGTAGTTCATTTGAACGGAAATCACTTGACCCGCTTTGGGATTCGCCGTGATGTTTGCCTTTGACCAGGTTTCCCACTTTAGATTGGCTGAAGGCATACTGGCGTCTTCCATTTTTTCTACGAACGTGGCAACCTCTTTTGTATCGAGTCCATCGGTTGGCGGCTTCTTGACCAGTGCATCGGACGGAATCACTCTGGCAGTAGATTCGTCTTTCGATGGAACTTTGTAGATCACGTCTCCGCCCTCGCGCCAAAGCTCTGTTAGAATCCCCTTGAACTGATCTGGCTTGTGGATTGCCTTAAGCGTTTGTTTTCCAGATTCTTCTGAGACAGCCAGCGCTCTTGCTCCAAACGCCTGGAGCCATAGCAATGCTGTTTCGCCTTCTTTGGCTCCAAACTTAGTTCCTTCGTAGATCGTAAAGGCGGCGATAAGCTGCTCGAAGTTTGGTGCGGTGGGCGTGTGCCCTCCGTCTACTTGCGGTTGATCTGTGAACACGTTCAGCCAGAACAGCGCTGAACCTCCAGTCATCACCTTCTGATTCGGCACCAGACGCTCAAAAGCCTTGGCGATGCGATATTCAATCTTCGCTGCGGGATTGGCCGGTTGAATGACCTTGTCCGCGTAGTCACGCATCAGAACCGCTTGACCGAAGCTGGCGATAGCGATAACTGCCCATACTATGTGCCTGGACAAAATCTGGGCAGGAATCGCGCAGGCCAACAATAGCGCAATCATCATGTCCAATTCCAACTGATAGCGGGCGGATTGAGGAAAGGGGTTCCATCCCGCGTAGAAAAACATCAGAGTCGGCGTGATGGTCAGCCATCCCAACAGAGTGGCAAAGCGTGTGAAGGGTGGAAACCCTTTCCTTCGGCCCCACACCGTAATCAGGATTGTGCCCACGGCAATGATGGCGATGGAGATCCCGCGATGGGTGACTGCGGTGAACCCCTCTTTCATCGGGTTGGTCGCGATGAGTGATAGAAAAGAAGGTGGTAGCCAAGGTGAGATGAATGCGTATGCTCCTGCGCCAAGCAACGCTAGGCGGCCAACTGACTTGGTATTCCACGGGATGATCTCCGCCAGCAACATGCACTCCACGCCGAAAAAGAGCGTTACTGCGGCGAAAGAATTTGTGAGAACGGTTGCTCCCATTGCTAACATGGCGGCAATTCCGCTAAGCGGTGTTCGTCTTTGCATGTGGACATAGACAAATACCAGAGCGATTGGAATCAAGGTGAGGCCCACTGTGTGCGGTGTCTCTCCCCAAAACACCATGCAGAACAAGCGGCGAAGCGCGTTGTAGCCGCCGCTATCAGTGGCAAGCTGGCCCACCAGCAGACAGGACGGTGAGAAGAGCGAGTAAAGTAGTCCGGCCAAAAAAGATCGCGGCAGGTCTTTGGAGATTGTGTGTACCAGAAGAAAAAGAGTTACCGGCCCCAGGGCATAAGCAAGCGCGGCAACGAAATGGAATGCCAGTGCGGGAGACCATCCCAGAACCACCGCCAAGGCACCGCTGACAGCCGGGAGGAACGGGAAGTAGGTATTCTCGAATGGCATCCCGTTGTTCCAGAGCGGCCACCAACCGGATATCCAGGATGAATTTGCCATGGCGCGGGTAAGGGCAATAAATGAGCCCTCTACCGATCCGAAGTACGTCGTGTACTCCGTTCTGAAAAGTCTGGAACAAATGATCGCGTTCAGCAGGAACAGAATTGTGGTGGCGTGCGTCCGATGAAACCACTTGGGCATAGACAAACAATTATCCGTCAAGGGGAAGGGGCAAGCAGTTAGCCACCTTGGATTGCGGGAATGAAATGTACTTCTGCATCTGCCTTCACTTGCTGCAGTACTCCTAATATTGCAATTTCGCCGTCAATCGCCACGGCCAGGTTCTTCCGCAAACGGCCGCCTTCGGTCAGTCGCTCGGAGATCCCCGGATAACGCTGCTCCAACTGTGCGATGACCTCTCGCACAGTGGTTGCTTCTACTTCAACCGAGCCCTCATTGTTGGTGAGTTCTCTCAACAAAGCTGGGATGTGAACTACCGCCATACCTCTTCCATGATCGCGTTCGGATTCATGGGCAGGCGCGTCATCCTGATATTCGCCGCGCGATGGATAGCGTTGGCTACTGCTGCCGGAGGTGGAACGATGTTAGCTTCGCCTACGCCTCGGACTCCAAACGGGTGTCCAGGATTGGGGACCTCGACGATCACGGTTTCGATCATTGGCAGGTCGAGCGCGGTTGGCATACGGTAATCGAGGAAGCTTGAGTTCTTCATGATGCCGCTTGGGTCCATGAAGTATTCTTCGTTGAGCGCCCATCCGATGCCTTGCACGGTGCCGCCTTGCATCTGGCCTTCTACGTAGGAGGGATGAATTGCTTTGCCTGCATCCTGAATCGAGGTGACTCGGAGGACGTCGGTCTTACCTGTTTCGGGATCGACTCGGACGTCGACGATGCAGCCTGCGAAGGATCCGCCGACGCCTGATGGATTCACCGTGGCCCGGCCAACTACCGGACCTCCGGTCTCTTCGAGCTTGGCAGCGAGTTCCTTAAACGTGATGGAATGCTTGCCGGATTGAAAGACTCCGCGTTGGCAGTTGACCAGTTCTGAGTCCACTTCCCAGAGTTTGGCGGCGCGGACGGAGAGTTGGCGGATCACGTCTTTCGCGGCGTCGTGAGCGGCAAGGCCTGTTGCAAAGGTGGTGCGGCTGCCTCCAGTGACAGCGGTGTAGCCAACCGAGTCTGTATCAACGATGGTGGGGTGGACGTCTTCGGCTTTAATCCCGAGGACTTCGGCGGCTTGCATGGAAATGGATGTTCGTGATCCGCCGATGTCGGTGGAGCCTTCTACCAGATTCACTGTTCCATCAGAGTTTACGCTGATGGTGCAGCTTGAGGAGAAACCGATGTTGAACCAGAAGCCGATAGCCACGCCCCGGCCGCAGTTCGGGCCAGGCAACGGAGCCTGATAGTGGGCGCTGTTCTTCATAGCCTCCAATACTTCGACGCAGCCAATGCGCTTGTACTTGGGGCCATCGGCGCGGCGGGTGCCTTCTTTGGCTGCGTTGCGCAGACGCAGTTCGATAGGATCGATGCCGAGCTTCTCGGCGATTTCATCCATAACGGTTTCGGTGGCGAAGGCTGCGTTGGTGGCTCCGGGTGCGCGATAGGGCGCGGTGGAGGGCTTGTTGACGAGCACGTCGTAACCGTCGATGGCGATGTTTTCGATGTCGTAGGCGGCGAACACGCACATGGCACCGGGTCCTACCATGGCTCCGGGATAGGCTCCGGCTTCATAGGCGAGGTTGGCTTGCGCGGCGACGATTTTGCCGTCTTTGGCGACTCCGATTTTCACGGTCATGTGTGAGCCGGGAGTTGGGCCGCTGCCTTCAAAGACGTCTTTGCGTGACATTGCAATCTTTACGGGACGACCAGATTTGCGCGAAAGGAGCGCTGCGACGGGTTCCAGATAAACAGGGATCTTACCGCCGAAGCCCCCGCCGATTTCGGTGGGTGTGACTTTCACCTGGGAAATAGGGAGGTCGAGAACGGCCGCGACCACTTCGCGAACCACGAACGAGCCTTGTGTACTGCACCAGACAAGCACACGGCCATCATTGTTCCAAAGCACGGTTGCGGCGTGGGGTTCAATGTATCCTTGGTGGACCGTGGAGGTGTCGAGCGTGCGTTCGACGATGGTGTGAGCCTTCGCGAAGCCTTTGGCGGCGTCTCCGATCTCGAAACGGAAATGGTCGGAAATGTTGGATGGAGTGTCGGTGAGTTTGCCGAATTCCTGCATGAAGACGTCGTCGTGAACTAGGGGCGCGTCCGGTTTCATTGCGTCCGGAGCGGTGAGCACGCAGGGGAGCGGCTCGTAGTCCACTTCGATCAGAGACGCTGCTTCTTCCGCGATGTGTGCGTTTGCTGCGGCGACTGCAGCGACTGCGTGTCCGGCGTAGAGCACTTTGTCAGACGCGAGCACGTTGCCGTGTACCCAACTCAGGCGGGTGAGTCCTTCGCCGAGATCCACCATGCGGTCTCCCGGATGAGGCAGGTCAGCAGCGGTGACAATGGCGAGCACGCCGGGGAGCGCTTCTGCTTTCGACGTATCGATGCGCAAGATGCGGGCGTGCGCGTGCGGACTGCGTACGATATGGCCGTGCAGCATTCCGGCCATTTGCGTGTCGGCCCCATAGACTGCGCGTCCAGTAACTTTATCTGCGCCGTCGTGACGCACGGGTCTGGTTCCAATCACCTGATAACTCATTGCGCACCTCCTGCGGCCTGTTGGACGGCTTTGATGATTTTGTCATAGCCTGTGCAGCGGCACAGATTGTTCGCAAGATAGCGTCGGATTTGTTGTTCGTCGGGATGCGGTTCGGATTCGAGGAGTGACTTAGCAGCAACAAGAAATCCAGGAGTGCAGATGCCGCATTGCAGTGCTGCGTTTTCCAGGAACGCCTGTTGAATGGGATGCAGCTTTGATCCCACAGCAATGCCTTCCACCGTCGTAATCTCGGAGCCGTTGCATTCCACACCGAGAACTAAACACGAATTGACGATGCGTCCGTCCATGATGACCGTGCAGGCACCGCAGTTACCGTCGTTGCAGCCTTCTTTGGTGCCGGTCATTTTCAAGAGTTCGCGAAGGCATTCCAGCAGGCTCTGGCGCGGTTCGCAGAGGAACTCAGTGGGTTGGTTGTTGATGGTGGTTTGGACTCGAACAGTAGACATTTATTTGCCTCCTTTTGCTTGAGAAAGCGCACGGCGTGTGAGGACTTCGCAGAGGTGGCTGCGGTATTTCGCCGTACCGCGCATGTCGGAAATGGGTTTCGCCGCATCTCGCGCGATGGCAGCAGCGGCGGTGAAGGCTTCGTCACTCGGTGCTTTCCCAATGAGTGACTGTCCAGCTTCGGGAACAAACAACGGTGTAGGCGCAACGGATGCAAGTGCGACGCGCGCAGCTTGGATTACTCCGGCGTCAATTGTGATGCTGACGCCGACGCCGACGACAGCAATGTCCATTTCGTTGCGCGGAATGAAACGCAGATAGCACGCGCCAGAATTCGGCGCGGGTGTTGGAATCTGCAGCGAAACGAGAATTTCATTCGTTCCAAGAATCGACTGGCCCGGCGCGGTGCAGAAATTCTCAACAGCAACCGTGCGTCGGCCTGAAGGTCCGGCGATCACGCATTGCGCGATCATCGCAATCAGCAGTGGAATGGAATCGGCACTGGGAGCGGCGTTGCAAAGGTTGCCACCGATGGAAGCGCGTCCTTGAATCTGAGTCCCGCCGATCATGCTGGCGACCTCGGCCAGCGCCGGGTAATACTTGCGGACATCGGCGTGCTTGGCAATCAGGTAGCACGGCGTTGCCGCGCCGAGAGTCAGGCCTGTCGCTTCGTTGAACTTGAGTTCATTCAACTCCGGTATTCTCTTGATGTCGATCACGAACGGCGGCGTCTTGCGTCCTGCACGCATCTGCACCAGCAGGTCCGTGCCGCCGGCCAGCGGAAGTGCTCCGGCGTTTTGTGCCGCAAGTTGCAGTGCGTCGTCGACGGTCTGCGGAGCGGCGTAGTCAAACCATTTCACCGAGTTGGTCTCCTTGATGGAAGTTTGGGGGAAAGTTGCATCTTCCAGAGTATGACAGCTTGACGCAAGAGTGTTATACACTAGACCGCTATGCTCGACAATCTGGTCATAGCCGCTTACTTTATTCTCACGTTCGCCATCGGGTTTTATCATGCGAGGAAGGAGCGGACCTCGAATGATTATTTTCTGGCAGGCAACACGGTTGGCTGGTTTGCTATTGGCTTCTCGCTGTTTGCGACGAATATATCGAGCGAGCATTTTATCGGGCTGGCGGGATCTGGCGCCACCTCTGGTCTGGCTGTCGGTTGTTATGAGTTGTCGGCCGGCTTCTGCTTGTTCCTGCTGGGGTGGTTGTTTGTGCCGCATTATCTCCAGAGCAAGGTCTTCACAATGCCGGAATTCCTGGAACGGCGTTTCAATTCCAGTTGTCGGAAGTACCTGCTTTGGATTTCGATTGTCGCTTACATCTTCACCAAGATTTCCGTCTCCTTATTTGCAGGCGGCATTCTGATTCGTGAAGTGTTTGGTTGGGATTACTATACCTCTGCTGTGCTTCTTGTCATTGCGACCGGTGTGTATACGGTGGCTGGTGGTTTGGCTGCGGTCATTTACACAGACTTGGTACAAGCAATTATTCTGATTGGCGGAGCCGCCGTGCTCATGTTTACGGGCCTTGACCAAGCCGGTGGTTTTGAAGGCCTGCGCGCGGCGCTGCCCCCGGATTTCTTCCACATGGTCAAGCCTGCCGGGGACGCTGTGTATCCGTGGCCGGGAACAATCTTCGGAACCCTGGTGCTGGGCATTTGGTATTGGTGTACGGATCAGGTGATTGTGCAAAGAACGCTCAGCGCAAAGGGTCTGCACGATGCGCGCAAGGGTACGTTCTTCTGTGCGGCATTGAAGATCCTGCCCATCTTCATTCTGGTCCTGCCCGGTTTGATCGCGAAGACACTCTGGCCCACCGAAGTCACCGGAGACAACGCTTTCCCAATGATGGTGCAGCGACTAATGCCTCCGGGACTCAAAGGACTGATGGTTGCGGCGCTGCTTGCTGCGCTGATGTCGTCGTTGAGTTCCGTCTTCAACTCATGTTCCACACTGTTGACGATGGACGTCTACAAGCTCTCTCATCCCAAGGCAACCGAATCGCGTCTGGTCTTCATCGGACGCATAACAACCGTGGCCATCGTTGCTGTCAGCATTCTATGGATTCCGTTTATCAAATATCTGAATAGCGAGATTTATCAGTACTTGCAAAGCGTACAGGCGATGGTTGGCGCGCCCATCACAGCCGTCTTCCTCACGGGCATCTTGTGGCGCGGAGCGACCGGAAAAGCAGCCTTCCGAACGCTGGTCATCGGCGGTATCATCGGACTCTCCCGCTTCCTTGCGGACATTGCACACAACGCCCTACATATGGACCTTGGGCCATTGAACAGTGTTGTCGAATTCAGCTTCCTGAATTTCTCATTGATCGTTTTTGCGTTCTGCGTGATGCTGATGATTGTACTCAGCAAGCACGAAGATCGTGCGAGCGACGCAGACCTCCAGATCGTCACCGTGGATTGGTCAAAGCCGATTCCGCGTACCTTCAGCGACGTCGCCTTTACGCTGGTTGTGGGCGGGGCGATTGCCGGATTGTGGATCTACTTCGCCTAATTCCGCATGAGGTATCCACGTGGAATGATGAACAACTGCGGATCAGGTTCGGTGCGGCTCTCGATCTGAAGTTCCGTCGAAATTTCTGACGACTCGTTGCTTACAGTGGATTCCATATCCACTTGCAGTTCCGTTGACACCCAAGCGTGCTGAGCAAAGGAAGCCGACTGAGGATATTTGATGGTGCGCCGAACTTCTCTGGAAACCTGGCCTCGGATGTTCTTGGTCTGGCCTGTAGCCGTTTCCTCAATATCCGCCCGGCGAACAGCGGTAAGCGGTCTCTTTTGTGCTTCGATAGTTTGCTGATCCAACGAGATGAGCTGGCCGGTAATTGGGTCGCTGATCTCGATGCCGACTAACACCGGTGTGGGTCTGTAGATTTCATTCGGACGGATGGGAATGCGAGGTGCCACGATTCTGGTCAACTCGATGCGAACGCGCCCTTTGGAATCGCGGTACACCTTCTTGATGCTGTCGCTGGTGATGCGCGTTCCGTTAGGCAGGATGCTTATCTGACGGATCTTCTCGGTACCTGTGTAGGGCTTGCCGAGAATCGGGGCAGGCAGTGGCGTTGTATTGGGTGCTTGTGTGCGAGCTTCAGCAGTCTTAGGTTTGAGTGACGCGAGACTGAATTGAAATCTTCCGGTCTGGACGGTTACCTGGAAATCCGCCGGAGTCCGAAACAGCGCCGCATCAGGCGGACCCATCTTGATATTGGAAAGCTTCGTCACAAGTCGTGTACCGTCCGGGTTTTCGGTGGTGCTTTCCACTGCCTCCTGAATATCGACAGCGAACCATTCTTCAGTCACCAACGACAGGGGCTTGTTGGAACCCTGCCAGCCTTTGGGATAGGTGCGCGTAATCTTGAAGCCGTCGGCAAAGATGCCTTCCTTTAGCTGCTTGCCGAGGTACTCTTCAGATGCATCCCATTCCAATCTGCGCTCCAAGCGCTCATACGTTGAGAGTTTTCTGACGCTGCCGACTTTTTCTCTCGACCACCGCCTAATCGGCACCGGAGCGCCAAGCCCCGGATCTAAACGCTGCCAGTGCGCAATTTTCCTCGACGGTTCCAGCAGGTAACGATTCCCTCCCACCGGGTCCAGGATTTCAACCAATGGTTCATGGTCAGAATACAGGGACTCCGTGCGCCGGCGACCCTCTTCGTCGCGATAGATCCGCTGCAGTGGCGTCGCTTCCATGGTGCTCCCGTGAGGTTGCAAGGTCAGGCTCGTTCTGACCGCCGAGAACGGCATGGCTGGCGATTCGGTGCGCGGTACTCCCATCACCGTCAAAACCAATGCCTGTGTTTCGGGATTCACCGACGTGGACAGGATGGCGGTGTTGGTTTCCAACGGGGTGTCTACAACGACGATGGGCCGAGGCTCATTGCGCCGGGGGGGCTGGGCGTTCAGAATGGCCCCAGTAAGCGTAAATAGCAAGATGATTTTCACGAAATAGCCTGAATCTGTAGGGTATTGGACGGCTACGCTCCTGTCAAGGCTGACCAAGGGTTTGGATGGCCTCATATGCTATGTTGAGAAGCGGTGTCCTCACCCCTAAACATACATCTTGAGTCCTACGATGGGCCGTTGGATCTGCTTCTGGACCTTATCCGCAAGCAGGAAATCAACATCCAGGACATACCCATTGCCACGATTACGGCGCAGTATCTGGACTACGTCCAGAAGGCCGCAGAGATGAACATGGAGCTAGGGGCGGAGTTCGTGTATATGGCGGCGACGTTGATTCTGATCAAGTCCAAGATGTTGCTGCCGCGCGACCCGGAGCTGGAGAAGATTTCGCCCGAAGAGGATCCCCGCCGCGAGCTGGTGGACCGGCTCCTGGAGCATGAACGGTTTAAGAATGCGGCCGAGATGTTGCAGCAAAAACGCATGATCGAAGAAGCCATCTGGTCGAACCCGCGGATGTCTGAGTTTGTCGCCGAGAACGAAGAAGCCGGGCTGGAAATTACGCTTTTCGATCTTGTCAAGACGCTACAGACGGTGCTGGAGCGTGTGAAGGCCAAGCCGACTTACGAGGTTGGTGGCGAAGAAGTGACAGTGCCGGACATGATCCGGTTTTTGCGCGATACGTTGCGTCAAAAGATGAAGTCCGAATCCGTTTCGGCGACACAGTTATTTGAAGCGCAGAAGAATAAGCGCAGTGTGATCTGCCTGTTTCTGGCGATCCTGGAAATGGTGCGCATGCAGGCGCTGGTGTTGGTGCAGAGTGAAATGTTCGGCGACATAGGGTTGCGGCGTCACAAACAATTTGAAGAGGTCTTTGCGAACGAGGAAGCCGTCGAGAAGACCCAAGAAGAATATATTTGATATGGAAGAAAACGAACAAGAAGTACCGGTGGAAGAGGTTCAACCGGAAGTAGAAGAGATCAAGGAAGAAGTATCGGCCGAAGATCTGGGTCTGCCGGAAGATTCCTCTGCGGACGGTGATGATGATGCCAAGCTGCGCGCCATGCTGGAGGCGATCATCTATGTGACCGATGAGCCGCTCCCGGCAAAGCTGATGGCGCAGGCGTTGCAGAAGCCTGTGGAATTGATTGAAGCCCGGCTTGCCGAGTTGGTGGAAGATTACAACAAGCCCGGCCGCGGGCTCAGCATTCGTGAACTCGCCGGTGGCTATCAGATGAGCACCAAGGCGGAGTATCACGACGAGATTCGAAACTTCGTAAAGAAACTGAATCCTCCGCTGAAGCTGTCTCTGGCTGCGCTGGAGACGCTCGCTGTGATTGCGTATAAGCAGCCGATTACTTCTCCCGAAGTGCTGGAGATTCGCGGTGTGCAGGGCGGTGGTGTGATCAAGACGCTGCTGGATCGAAAGCTGATCACCGCTTCCGGTCGTAAGCAGGTTTTGGGACGTCCGGTTTTGTACAAGACGACAAAAGAGTTCTTGTTGCAGTTTGGTTTGAAAGACCTAACTGAGCTTCCGACGCTGAAGGAGTTTGAAGAGATCAGTCGTTTGGCGTTAGGTGACGGTGATTTGGAGCCAGAGCCAGAGGCCGCGCCAGTTGAGGCTCCGCCAACGGAAGAAAAGACTCCTGACGTAAATGGCTGAAGAACGCCTGCAGAAAATCCTCGCGCGATTCGGTATCGCAAGCCGCCGCAAAGCGGAGCAGTTGATGATCGAAGGCCGCGTTTCGGTCAACGGGAAAACGGTCATGGAACTTGGAACCAAGGCCGATGCCGAGCGTGACGAGATCCGTGTCGCCGGAAAACATCTGCGCCCCCCGAAGGCAGCCATCTACATTGCGCTTAACAAGCCCAAGCGCTGCGTGACGACTACTGATGATCCAGAAGGCCGTGAGACCGTGATGGATTTGATGAAGGGCATCAAGGAGCGCATCTATCCAGTTGGCCGCCTTGATTACGCGAGCGAAGGTTTACTGCTGCTCACCAACGACGGTGATTTCGCGAACGCCATCACTTCTGCCAAAACCAAAATACCGAAGTTGTATGAGGTCAAGGTAACTGGTCGACTGTCTATCGAACAGGAACAACAATTCCGCGATGGCCTGCCGATTCACGGACGCCGGACTGCTCCTGCTGGCCTGCGCTTGCAACGAATCTCCGATAATCCCTGGTACGAAGTGGAACTGATCGAAGGTCGCCAAAATCAGATTCGCCTGATGTTCAAGCACCTTGGCTTTCTGGTGGAAAAGCTGCGCCGCACACAGATTGGTTTTCTGAAACTCGGCAAGCTGAGGCCTTGTGAATACCGCTATTTGACCGTGGAAGAAGTGCTAAAGTTCCGAAAGCTTTTAGGCTTGGACAAGTCACCGGAAAAGGCTCCAGAGAAGAAAAATGAACAGCGTCGCCGAACTGTTACGAGACGCTAAAACGATTGCTGTGGTGGGAATGTCCCACTCCCGCTTCCGTGCTAGCCAGGGAGTGTCCTACTACATGCAAGGCGCGGGTTACCGGATCATTCCTGTGAATCCTGCGCTTACCGAAGCGCTTGGTGAGAAGGCGTATCCGGATCTTGAGTCGATCCCGGAAGCGGTGGATGTCGTCTGCATTTTCCGTCAACCACAACACGTGCCAGAGGCAGTCGATTCCGCGATTCGCATTGGCGCTAAAGCCGTCTGGATGCAGCAGGGTATTGTGCATGAATCAGCCGCAGCCAAGGCTCGCGCCGCAGGATTGTTTGTTGTGATGGACCAATGCATGATGGTGGAACACCAGATGCTTGGCTTATAGACGCGACTTCCACGCAATCACCGCTGCCGCCAACAATCCAATCACCGTCATCATCCCGCCCACCATCACCGACAACGGACGGTAGCGCATCTCAATCATGTGATTGCCCGCTGGCACCACGATTCCACGCAGAGCAGTGTTGACCTCGTACAGCGGTGTAGCTGCGCCATCAAGGGTAGCCGACCAGCCTGGATACCAAGTGTCACCGACAACCATCAGTCCCCGACATGCGGCGTTCGTCCTCATCCGCAACGAGTTGGATTGGTAGCTGTCGAAGATAACCGGCGAGGTGTCGTTACAGCTTTCCACCTGAATTGCATCCGTCACAACCGCCTGCTCAGCAGCGTTGAAGCCATTGTCATCCACCGCAGCCGCAGCTTGCGCGTGTGTTTCCACTTTGCGAATGTTATGTACCAGCCAAGCTTTTGGAAGTGCCTCTGGATTCCGATAAACATTGATTCCGCTTGCGCCTTGAAACACCAACGTTTGATCTGGCCGTGTCGGCTTGAGAGCTACAGCGTACTGAACTCCCAGCATTTTTTGCGCGTGAGGTTTAAACCACGGAATGTCGAGAATGTTTACAGTGACTGCGGCGGTAAAGCCGGTAGTTGTCTGGATGCCGTGCCAGTCTCCGAAGTTTGCAGGGACATCCGAATCGTTTACCTCGACACGAAAAAGTCCAGGCTGTTTCTTCAGATACTCGCCGATGTCCTGGGTAGCTTGCAGATCCCGGAACAACGAAGGCTTCTTGTCAGCCGCGTTAGGGAACGCATATCCAGCACCATTGCCGAGTTCCATGAAAACCCCCACGAAGAGGCACGCCATCAACGCGGAGGAGGGAATTGCCTTAGCGCGGTATGCCAACAACAGCGCGCCAATTCCGAATGCCGCCACTGCGGAAAAAACAGTGCGGTCATCCAACACCGGTCGACCCATGGTCTTCAACGCAAAGTAGGTTCCAGAGATCACCGCGCACCAAGCAAACGCGCACAACGCCGCCCGACGCAGCCAAATGGAATCGCGATGTTTCAACAAAGCGTCGAATCCTGCTGCAGTCAGCGGCGCGCTCACCAATCCAAACAGCATCAGAATCCGTGAAGGCACCCGAGCCATCCCAAACATCGGCAATGCCGCATACAGCAAGCCGTGAAGATGATTCACCACAGGCATCGCAAACAACAGCGCCGCAATTCCAAGCACCGTACACAAACGAACCCAAGCCTCCGCACGCCACGCCAGCACGACCGCCAAGGCAATCAGCACCAGCGCCACTACGCCAACGAAAGCATCCACGCCTTCGCCTTTTCCCGCGATCAAAATAGATACCAGTGAAGCCGGTGTCGAAGAAAAACGCAGATGCACCACGTAAGGAATTACCTGCTTCCATTGGATCGCATCCGGCATCCCTACCCATCGCCGAGCCAAATGTGCAAACTCATAAGCAGGCAAAATCTGATACGCGGAAATCAGAACCGTGAAGACCCCAGCCAATCCCGCTGCAATCATTGCACGGCGATCCCGCCAAATCAGAAACAACCAGCATCCCAGCGAAGCCACAGTCAGATAGAGGGGAATCTCATGGTGCCCGCTGAGCCAAGCCAAACCGAGAAATGTGCCCGACAGCACGCCAGACGCCAGCATCCGCTCACCACGCGCAGCCCGCAACAAGTAGAGCAGCACCAGAGGAGCAAAGACAGCAGCATTCATCAATGGCGGCCAGTCATTGGTCCCGACGAAGCCACCCATCGAGTACAGCAACCCGCCCAAGACCGAAGCCGAACCAGAGCATCCCAGGCTCCGACACAAAGCAAACGCCGCCAGTGCAGCCAAGGCATGTAAAAAAACGTAATACCAGTGAAGATACTTCTGACGCAGCTTTCCTTCACGGAATTTCGTCAGAAACAAAGGAAGGTTCAACGGCGCAGCCGCACCAGTCATCTGACCAAGCGCAGGTTGCCCCGACCAGTGATACGGGTCCCAAAGCGGAACCCGCCCAGCCTTCCATTCAGAAGCCTGAAACTGAAGGCGTGGAGCCTCCATGTTGGCAAGATCGGGTGAATCCAGCCAAGTATATTGATCGCTAAGAACGAGCTTCCAGTTGAAAAGTACGATCAGCAGAACCAGCGCCAATGCGGCACGCATGGGAGTCTGCTATCCGGCTACAGCTAAGCGGTAACCTTTTTCCGCGACTTTGCAGCCTCGGCAGATTTGAGCGCGCGCTTCTGGAAGCGATCCACGCGTCCTTCGGTATCGATCAGCTTTTGGCGACCGGTGAAGAAGGGGTGGCAACTGGAGCAGATTTCCACGCGGATATCGCCTTTATGCGTCGAACGGGTTTGAAACGTGTTCCCGCAGGCGCAGACGACGTTGAGTTCATTATAGGCGGGGTGGATACCGGCTTTCATTGCTAGGGGGGATCCTTTCTGAAGTGCTTCAACCAGTATAACACTCTGCGGGAATCCCGTCTTGTTCACGTCTCAGGGAGTTCGATTTGCTCTTACATTTCGGCGCGGTTTTGTTGTATCCTTGAATATTCTCGTCGCTGCAAGGATGAGAATTTTGCTTGAGTCGGGTTCGTCGCGACGGTTGTTCCAGCAGTCTCGGAACAATGTTTTAAACGAAGCGGGTTGTTGGCTGTAGTTCCTCACCGGATAGCCTTCACATACCGGCCAAGTTGTGCTCTCGGTGGGCGTTTTGGGCAAGCGCCCCCGAGTTTTTCCCTTAACAGTTTCCCAGTCTCAAGCCGATGTCGAGCGGGCTTTTTGCCTTGTATCGGTTTCCAAGTTGACGGCCACCTTGGGTCCGCGCAGTGCCACATACCAAACCATCAGGCAGAAGATGTGTGTGGTTACCAGCGCTAGGTCTCCTATCAGCAGTGTGTCGGGTGAAACCGTCCTCAGGGCTTGGCCAATCGCTTTTCCCGCAGCACGCATTCCCACGCCAGAGGCGATCAGGAGTATTGCTGGATTCCGAACCCCTTGTTTCATGATCAATACCCAGATCACCATGGCCAGTAGCGCGGAAGTGAAGCTTAGGTTCCGGCTGATGAGCGACATCGCCCTTGAGTACTTCTCGCCGGATTGCAGGCTGTAGT
>Ga0315912_10002054_pt1 | contig 22464 bp, 16 predicted proteins | sample VfabasoilMG_FD_204469 | JGI IMG/M metagenome (GOLD analysis project Ga0315912, IMG submission 204469) | Garden soil microbial communities collected in Santa Monica, California, United States - V. faba soil | ecosystem: Environmental > Terrestrial > Soil > Garden | place: USA: California...
TGGGGCAACGATTACGCCTCCGGCCCCACACTCAACCGTACCCAACGCATCATGTCGGTCGCGTATGGTGGGCAAGTCTTACTGTCCATGAGCACACAACAGTTGGCCCAAGATCAACTGCCAATCGGTGTCGAATTGCGCGATCTCGGTCAACATCGCCTTAAAGACCTGCAACGCCCTGAGCGTATCTTCCAACTTGTCTCGCCCGACTTGCCGGTAGAGTTCCCGCCACTGCGCGGCTTGGACTATCGTCCCAATAATTTGCCCGCCCAGGCCACGTCGTTCATCGGGCGCGAACAAGTGGTGCGCGACGCCCGCGAAAAATTGCTCACACCCGCCGTGCGGTTGCTCACCCTCACCGGCCCGGGTGGTACGGGCAAGACCCGCCTCAGCCTACAGGTCGCGGCGGAAGTGTTGGATGATTTTAGCGAGGGCGTATTCTTTGTGCCGCTCGCCCTCATCCGCGACCCGGCGCTGGTGATAGTCGCCATCGCCGCCGCGCTCAATGTGCGCGAAGTCGAAGGCAAGGCGCTCGAGGTCAGCGTTAAAGAATTTCTGCGCTCCAAACGGTTGCTCTTAGTGTTGGATAATTTTGAACAAGTGACCGGCGCGGCCCCACTGGTAGCCGAATTACTCATCGCCGCGCCCCAGCTTAAGTTGCTCGTCACCAGTCGCGCCGTGTTGCGAGTGTATGGCGAACACGATTTCCCGGTGCCGCCCCTCGCCCTGCCCGACCCGCACCATCTGCCCACCTTGGAGCACCTGACGCAGTATGAAGCCGTGCGCTTGTTTATCGAACGCGCGCGCGCGATCAAGTCCGATTTCAGTGTGAATAATGACAATGCGCCCGCCGTCGCGGAAATTTGTTCGCGGTTGGATGGCTTGCCGCTGGCCATCGAACTGGCCGCCGTGCGTGCGCGAATGCTCACCCCACAAGGCATCCTCTCGCGGCTGGAGCGACGTTTGCCCTTGCTCACGGGCGGTGGGCGCGATCTGCCGGCGCGGCAACAAACTCTGCGCGGCGCGATCCGCTGGAGCTACGATTTGCTAGACGAAGGCGAACAGACCCTCTTCCGACGGCTGGCGGTCTTCGCCAATGGCGGCTCGTTGGAAGCGATTGAAACCATTTGCAAAACGCTCGGCGATTCGTTGTGGTCGGTCTTGCCCATTGACAGCCTCGATGGCCTCGGCTCGCTCACCGACAAGAGTTTAATTCGCCAAGAAGAATCGCCCGATGGCCCGCGCTTTAGCCTGCTCGAAACCATCCGCGAATTTGCGCTGGAGCAATTGGAGAAGACCACTGAGGCGGAGGCGTTGAACAATCAACATGCCGCTTTTTATTTAGCCTTGGCCGAGACGGCGCAAAAGGCGCGCGGCATAGATGAAACTGCCGCGATGGAACGGTTAACATTGGAATATGGCAATTTGCGCGGCGCACTAGCGTGGGCCTTTGAACGAGAAGCGGTGGAGATGGGGGCGCGGTTGTGTTTGGCGCTCAGCGGCTTTTGGGGGTCACATGGGCATGTGCAAGAGGGCAGTCATTGGCTCACGCTGGCCTTGAACAAGGGCGAGGCGTTGCCCACCGCCACCCGGGCCCGAATTTATGGGAGCGCGGGTTGGCTGGCCCAGCGGCGCGGGGACTATGCGCGCGCCCAAGAATGTTTTGAAGCCGGGCTGACCTTGCAACGCTCCCAAAACGATCACACCGGCATTGCCAGTTCGCTCACCAGCCTCGCATGGTTGGCGTTGTATCAAGGCGAGGCAACGCGCGCTGTGTCGCTTGGCGAGGAGAGTCTCGCGCTCTATCGCCAACAACAACGCCCGTCAGGGATCGCGTGGGCGCTCAACACCTTGGGCTTGGCGGTGCAACTGCAAAACAACCATGACCGCGCTCGGTCATTGCACGAAGAAGCCCTGGCCCTCTCCAAACAAATTGACGACCGGAGCGGCATCGCGCACGCGCTGGCGAACCTCGCCTATGTGGAACTGTGGCAAGGTCATGCGCCGCGTGCGCACACCTTGTTCACCGAGGCGTTAGCGCGGCATCATCAATTGGGTGACAAATTGCGAGTGATGTACGATCTCACCGGCCTGGCGGGCGCGACTTCCGACCCCGAACGCGCGGCACGCCTGATCGGGGCCGCCGAAGCCTTGCGCGCCGCGATGGACATCCCCCTCTCCCCCGCCCATCGCCAAACTCACGAACGCGTCCTCGCCATGATCCAAGCTGGAGTAGATGAGGCCGCCTTCATCGCCGCCCGCGCCGAAGGGCAGGCGTTGTCGTTGGAACGCGCGTTAGAGATGGCGTTGGAGGGGAAGTGAAGAAAGAGGAACTTAAGCGTCCTCATCCCTTCGCAATCATCCTCTCCATCGCGGCTAGCCCAATCTCCAGCTTCTCCATCTCCGGCCCAAAGCTAATGCGGCAATAATGCTCGTAGCGGTGGCGGGAGCGTCGCCGTTCTGGGTTCACATCAAAGAAGATGCCCGGCACGGTGATCACGTTTTCTTTTAGACCTTCTTCAAAAAAACTCATCCCGTTGTTGAGTGGTGGGGGCAAGTGCGCGAGGTTCGCCCACACATAGAACGTGCCCGCCGGCTCGACTTCCACTTGGATGTTGAGATCGCGCAGGCGCGCCAAAACGTAGTTGCGCTTCTCACGGAAGAGTTTTTGGATAGCATAGGTCTCTTGAGCCGCCAACGCCGGTTCTAAAAGCGTCGCGGCCTGCGGCTGAAACGGGTTGTTCGCGCCGCCATCTAAAAACGACCCGGCGCTGGCAATCGCCTCGATCACCGAACGCGGCCCCAGCGTCCAACTGATGCGCCACCCCGGATAGCGCCAGTTCTTCGTCAACCCGTCTACAAGGATCACCGGATCCGTTTCCACATTGTCAATATACGCCGCCGCCGACACCATGCGCGGTTGACCGTTGAAGCCGCCGGTGTAAATGAAATGCGAATAAAACTCGTCGAGGATCAGCGAGCAATCCGTCTCGCGCGCGAGATGCACGAGGCCGCGCAAGTTTTCGCCCTCGATAAGTTGGCCGGTCGGGTTGCACGGGTTGCTCAGCAACAGCGCGCGCAGACCGCGCCCCAAAATCTCCTCACGCAAAGCCTTGGTGGAAATACGATAACCCGTCTCCACATCCAACAAGATAGGGATGGGGATGAAGGCCTTGAACACGCTGAGGAGTTCTTCGTAAGCCGTGTAATCGGGGAGGAAGTGCCCCATGTTGATGTTGCCCAGCGCGGCGGCGAGGCGCGTCAGGGCCGTGCGTCCGCCGCTGGCGATGCTCACGTTTTCATAGGTGTATTGCGAGCTTTTGCCAACGCGATACGTCGTGTTGTAAAAGTCGGCAACCTTCTGGCGTAATTCCACGTTGCCGGGGATGGGCGCATAGCCTTGATAAGCAGGATTGATCGCCAAATTCTCGATGCGCGGGGGGGCATCGGGGATAGGGCCGGTTTCGGGCGAGCCTTGCCCTAAGTTGGCCCACGCGGGGTGGTCATAAGTGAAGCCCATCTCCGCCGCGCGGGTCATCACATAGATCACGCCCGTGCGTGGGACGAGGCGAAAGCCGGGGATTGGTGTCGTCATGCTGAGGAGTATAACAGAGGCTTTAGCGGGGCAAGATCAGCCACTCGCCTGCCGGGTTGCCCGCGCCGTCCAACACCACGACGGGGGTAAGCGAGGGATAGGCGTACATGCCAGCACGCACGGTCGGGCCAGCGTCGCTCAACTCAAAATAACTCACCACGCGGTCTCCGGCGCGCCAACTAGCGACGGGATACGTCGCCTGATCCACTTGCGCGAGGCGTTGCCCGTTCGCATCCAGCAAATGCGCGAAGACCTGATACGTCTCGTCACCGCCGCCCTCCGGCGCTTGCCACCACAATTGCCAATGCCCCGCGTCGCGCCCACTGCCGAGGATCTCCACGCCGTTGCTTAGTAACGCCGAGGCCGCCCGCGGCTGTGGCACGGCGGGCGGCAAGCCATTCGGGGCGATGAGCCATACCGTACCTTCGTCGGCTCGTAAATTAACGTGGGCGACATTGCGGCCCCATTCCCCTCGATAGAGTTCGGCGCTCAGCGCATTTCCCGGCCACAAGACGACTAACGCGTTACCCGTGGGGAACACAGCAGTCAGTCGGTCATCCACAAAGCGATGCGGTTGGTCGTTTAATAAGACATCGAACACGGCTGGGACAAAATGCAGTTGCGGCGAGGCGCCGTCACTTAAGATCACAATATCCTCTGCGCCGGAGCGTTGCGCGATCTCCGCGACCTGCAAAAAATGCACCAGTGGTGTGCCAAACGCGCCGGGTGTGTTATTGAGGCTGATAAAGTTGAGCAACGCGCCCCACTGCCACACTTGCGCGCCCGCGATGAGCAACGGCGCGCACACCGCCCACCGCGGCCACCGTTGCAAGAGGTCCTCCCAGCCAAGCCCCATGAGCATAAACAAAGGCGGCAAAAGCGGGAGGAGATACCACAGATAACCGGGTGTGGCATGCGGGATGAAGAACAGCACAGGGAAAACGCCGCTCAACAGCAACACGAGACTCGCTTCAGCGGTGGAGCGCGCTGTTGACTGCCAATGTTTCAGCGCTACCACCCCACCCCACAGCGGCACGGCACCTAAGAGCGTAAAGAGGAGATCAAAATTGGGCAAAGTGGCGCGAAAGGCTTGATAGGCCTCAGCCCCGGCCAAACTATGCGTGAAGGTGCCTTGCGCTAACACAGCGGCATGAGACACCGCGTCGAATGTGAATTGAAGCCCGCTTCCATTGACGCTGTTAGTCGTTGGAGTCAGCGCGCTAAGGTGCGAGGCCAGGTAGATCAGATAGGGCGCGCTTAAGACAGCGGCGATCAGCGCCGCATTGAAAACTGCGCGCCAAGCCACGCGCGCACGAAAAACGATGAGTAAGATGAGCGTGACTGGTGCATAAGCCGCCGCTGAGAGGTGAAGTTGGGCGGCCACGACGAGCAATACCAAGTGTGCAGTGAGCCAACGTGGGCGCGCCTCCACAAACGCCAGCAGGCCCGAAGCCAAATAGCCAGCGATAAAAACGGGCAGGAGATCATTGCTCCAAATTTTCCGCGAGAAGATGATGGCCCATGGCGCGACGGCATAAAACAGCATTGCCCACAGTGCCGCCCGTTCACCCCAATAGCGCCGCGTGACCCAATAGACCAGCGCCACCGCGCCTGTGTTGAGCGCGCCTACCCACAACGTCATCGCGAGGGGGCTTTTCCAAACGAGGAGCGGGAGCGCAAACAAATAGATGCTGAGCGGCGAACTCGGCCAACCGACAGAGTAGGCGATGCCGTGCAGAGGGAACGCGCGCCAATCCACCAAATCAAGCGCGAGGCGATAGATGTGCGCTTCGTCTTGCTTAAACTCTGTCAGGCCCGGCCAAGCGAGACGCAAGAACGCGGCTAACAAGAGAATGAGGAGGAAAGGGATGAGTTCGCGGCGGTTCACGAGAGGAGAGAAGTGAGAGGGTTGTGTCGTCAACTGTTCGCGCTTAGGTGCGTTTCTCGATAGCCGCTACAGATTTCAACCGATGGGCTACTGCCCCAATTAAGATCATCATCGTCAACACGCTAACACTCAACCCAATTTTAAAACTCAACGGCTCAAAGCGGAGGACGACATGATGCTCGCCGGGTTCGGCGAGATAGATGGCGCGAAAGGCAAAGTTCGCGCGATAGACCGGCGCTTCGACGCCATCTACCCAGGCGCGCCAACCGGGGTAGGCGACTTCGCTAAAGACCACATACGCGGGCGCGGGTGTTTGCGCGATCACGGCAAATTGTTCGGGTTGATAGTCGAGATAATATACATTGGTCGCACCCAACGCCGCGCCACCTGCTAAAGTCGGGCCGTTTTCAACGATCACACTCCGCGCGGGATCAAAATCGGATGCGTGGATCGCGCCAAAGGCCGCCTCACCATTCGCCACGCTCGTCGCTGACAAGACAAGGCTCACCCGCGCCATCGCTTGGGTGTTGAGATAAATATCCAGCGTCGGGTCTTCGTTGAAAACAGGGATGAACGTGTTATCGGCGGGCGGGCGGTCTTTGTCGGCGATGACGAATTGCGCGTTGAGAAAATTGTAGAGTGGCGTGCCGCGCGCGCCAACCGCGCCGAGATATGTTTGATAGGTCGCCAGCCCCAACGGGTTGTGAATACCATTAATATCTTCCAGCCCAAAGCGTGCGGCGGCGTCGGGGGCCCACGCGCTTGAAGCGTTATCAATGCGCGTCGGACCGGGTTGGTTCTTGAGAAATTCCAGCGCGGCAGGATGTTGAAAACCGAGTGTCGGGTCAACCCAGTCTACTTCCACCCCAGCCCCCTGCCCGATGAGGTCGAGCGCGAGCAACCCCACTGCCAGCCAAACGAACGCGTTAGGCGCGGTGTGCGCGCGGGCGATGATGATCATGCTTGCGACGACATTGAGGGCGATGATGATCAAACTCGCCTGCAAAAAATCAGGATGTGCAATGCCCACCAAACGATAACTGATCACGCTCACACTCAACGCAACACTTCCAAATGCGATGGGCCAAATCAGGGTGCGGCGGCGCTCACCAATTTGTGCGAGGCCAAGCCCGCCCAGTAAAGACACCGCCCAACTAACCAGTAAGATAAAGCGCGCCGGGACGCGCAACTGAGCAAAGCCCGGCACGAATGTGTAGAGCCAGTAATGGATGGGCGTGTTTTGTCCCAACGCGATCAACAGACCGATCCCCCCTATCAATACCGCCAAGCCTGCCAGTGCGCGCCGTTGCCGCGCGAATGCATAGGCCGCTAGACTCAGCGGCAAGAACCCAGCATAGCCTAACTCCACTCGCTCCCAGGGCCCCCAAAATTGCGCCGCGCCGCGCCCAAAGAGGGCTGGCGAAAGCAGACCCGCCACGCCCGCCCAGGGCCACGAGTATTGTGACGCTTCGCTGTAGGTGAGCCGCGCGCGGGCCGTGTAAGCGGTGAGTTCAATCGCGGGCAATAAGGCGACGGCGCTTAACCCGATGGCAACGCCGAACACGATGATGACCAAGCCCAGTGGCACAAGATCGAAGCGCGGCATAGCGAGCGCCATGCCCCAGAGGGCGACGAGCCCCAGCGCGCCAGCGAAGATCAACGTCATCTGCGCGTGACCGGCGAGGGCGGCGATCCCCAACACGCTCCCGCTCACCAACGCCCACTTCACCGACCGCCGGGTCAACGATAGATAAAAAGTAGCGAGGCCCAACGGTAACCACGCCGCAACGGCGATGATATTTAAGTTGCCGATGTGGGTAATGAACACATCCGAAAACATGTAGGCGATAGCGGCAAATAGCGCGGCGGGGATGGCGCGGGCCGCATCCGCGAGGCACACGCGGAGGAGCGCGTACATGTTCGCCCCTGCCAGCCAAACCTGGGCGATGACCAAACCTTCGATGGCTAGATAAGGAAAGTTGGGCGCGAGGAGGAAAGCGAGCCAGTTGAGCGGATAGAACGCGCCCGATTGATTGTCGGCGGCGAAGGGTGCACCGGCATAAAGCGTAGGGTTCCACAATGGGAGACGTCCGCTCCAGAAAGATTGCGCGGTATACGAATACGTGGGCCAGAGGAACGAAACGAGATCACCACCACCCTGTGGAATCCAGCCGCGGTTGAGCGTGACCGGCCCAAAAAAGATCAGCGTGAGGCCGCCCAACAGGCTGAGGGCGAGGGCATCGGCTTTTTTCACAACGACGGAGAGTGCCCCGCTTCAGCGTCGGGCGCGTCGCGCAAGAGTTGGAGGGCATGAGGCAAAGCAGGCGCGAGGGTCTCTAAATTTTCTTTAACGGCTTTGGGGCTACCGGGCAAATTGATGATGAGCGTGCGCCCGCGCATTCCACACACGGCGCGCGAGAGCATGGCATGGGGCGTGATCTTGAGCGAGGCGGCGCGCATAGCTTCAGCCATCCCCGGCGCTTCACGCTCGATCACCGCACGTGTCGCTTCGGGGGTGACATCGCGCGGGGCGAAACCTGTGCCGCCCGTGGTGAGGATGAGATCGATCTGGTGCGTGTCGCACCATTCGATCAAGGTGTCGCGGATCAACGTTAATTCGTCGGGGATGATCTGTTCACGCACGATCTCGGCGGGCAGATTTTTCAGCGCCCACTCGCGGATGACCGGGCCAGAGGCATCGGCGCGTTCACCGCGCGCGGCGCGGTCGGAGATGGTGAGGAGGGCGAGGTTCATAGTGAGCTGTGATCAGTCGTCAATAGTTATTCTGGTTACTGACGACTGGCTACTGATTACAAATCTTTTCCCATCGGCAACACGGTCATTTTCTGCCAGCCATGGTGTTCATAAAAGGCGAGGCTGTCGGTGTTGTCGGGAATAACAAAAAGATAGGCGCGCACACAGCCTTTGGCTTTGAGGCGTGTTTCAAGTTCTTGCATTAACGCCGCGCCTAGCCCGCGCCCGCGATGTGAGGCGGCGACGGCTAAGTGGTAGATCATCCCACGCCGCCCATCAAAGCCGCCGATCACCGCGCCCACGATCTCGCCCGCGTCTTCCGCGACGAGAAACAGATCGGGGTCGCGAGTGAGCTTTTTGGCGATCTCGCTGGGGGCATCCGAGCGCCCCACGCGTACGCCGGGGCCAGCAGTTTGCCAGAGAGCGAGGGTCGCTTCGAAGTCAGCGGGGAAAGAGAAGAGGCGAATGGACATTAATTCGTCAGCCATTCCTTTGGCACTTGCGCTACTTTCTCTTTGCCAGTGGGCTTAAAGACTGGTTTACCGATTGGCCGAACTTTGAGCGTCCCATTAAACAACGCTTGTAAACGCTCGCGCGCCAAGGCAATGTAGCTCGCTTCTTTCTCGCTACCGATCGCTCGCCGTTGGTGCATCCGCGCGGCGATCAGCGAAGTCCCCACGCCAGCATACGGGTCAAGCACCCAATCGTCTTCGTTGGTCATCGCCAGTACACACCGTTCTACCAATTCCACCGGGTATTGGCAGGGATGCGTTGTTTTTTCAGGATGGTTGGCTTTGACATTGGGGATGTCCCATAAACCTTCTTCCCATTCTTGCGCTAACAACTCCCACACATCCGACGGGTTTTTGCCGTTAGGATTACCTGAGGGTTGACCAATGTTTGGCCCTTTGTAATGCCGCTTACCGGGGTATTTAGAGGGCACCCGCACAGCGTCGAGGTTAAAGGTGTAACGGTCGCTCTTGGTAAACCACAAGAGCGTTTCATAGCGTCCAGAAAAGCGTTTGGAAGCATGCAGACCATGCCCAAAATGCCAAACGATCCGATTTCGCAAAGAAAAACCAAGTCGCTTAAACAATGGATAGTAAAGTATGTCGAGGGGAAAGACCTCCCCTTTTTGAACAAAATTACCTACCTGCCAGCACAAGCTCCCTTCTGGGCGTAACACGCGCTGTAGCTCGGTTAAGACAGGTATTTGACTCGCCAAATAGCTCTCAATTGAAACTTGATCTTCGTAATCCTTGCCGAGGTTATAGGGGGGTGAGGTAATGATCAATTGGATCGAGCGAGCGGGGAGTGTCGCTAATAAATCCAATGTGTCGCCTTGATACAACACCGTTTGGGCATTGGGCGTAAAAGCGGATTCAATTGTCGAGTAGGGTTGGAATAGATGAGAGGTCATCTTCAAAATCACGCCCAGTGCTGAAATCTATCCTTCCCCATTTCAAAACAGAAATGGGGAAGGCGTAAACCAGACTCTTCTTGATATGAGAGTTTTTGCAAACATCCCCTCATCGTTCAAGGCACTCTCTCCATCCGTGTTCTTCGGATGGGGAGAGATGGAGAGGGGCGACCTGCCTCACCCACCTCAGGCTGAGTTAGCCCGCTGTCGTAGGCGTTTCCCCCTCCGCTCCCTTCTTCTTCCGCGTCGTCTTTGGCTTGACGGTAGTTACGGCTTTCTTGGGCTTCGCGGCAGGGGTCTTCTTTGGCGCGGCCTTTTCAGTCTTTGGCGCTTTGGGTTCACCGGCCTTCGCTTTAGTAGCGCGCTTCTTCGCCGGAGTTTCGTCAGGCGCTGACGAACCTGCTTCCAGCACGCTGGCCTCAGCCTGATCTTTGGATTTGGTCGCCCGCTTTTTCTTGGAGGCGGGGACCTCTTCAACGACTATGCTGGCCTTCGCCACTTCTGACGCGGAACCTTCGGCTGGGGCAGTAGTTTCAACCGTGGTGGGTGGTGATGCGGTGGAGACGGGCATCAACGACGCCGGTTCTTCGGACACCGAGGCCACCGGCCCAGCTTCCAACCCAACCACTTTGCGCCATTCGCCGTGAATGCCTTCTTCGGTAACGCCAAAGTAGACACGCAGGCCATCGGGCAGGCGTTGCACTAGGTCATAGCGCATTAGGCCGCCCTTATCGCGTTTCTTATACAGGCCCAAATCGCCAAACCAAGTGATCGCCTCTGGCTTTGGCGGGCCGGCTTCGCGTTCGGTGATCGCATAGTGCCAAAGTTTGCGCGCGGAGGAGCGCGTCACGTTTTTAATGAGCGTGTTATTCCGCAAATTCCGCACGGTGTGGTAACGCGTCTTACCGCGTTCCTCGGTGGCGACGATCTCCACCCCGGTGCGCGGCGCGCTAAGGGGCGATGTACCGTTCGTAGTGAGGGGGGGTGATGGCGGCGCTTTCGGAGAGGGGGCTACAGCCACCGCGACTGCGCTTGGTGCAGGGACAGCCGTGGGCGCATAGCGCCGCAACACCAATTGCACAATTTCATCGCGTACCGCGAGCGAAGTCTCGGCCTCCTGCCGCACATAGAGTTTGCTCTCGTCGAGCGCATAGGGCTGTTCGTCACCGCGCGGGACTTGTACCCGCACAATCGTTTTACCCCAGCTCGGCTGAATATCCATCGTACATGCTAAACGGGGCGTCACTTGGCGCTCAAGCGCGATGCGCAATTCTTGAATAGCTTGGTCGTGGTTCGACACGCCCACGGGCGCTTGCTTCGGGTCGGCGCTGACGCCTACATAGAGCGTGCCGCCGTTCGTGTTAGCGAAGGCGCAAATGTCGCATAAGACCGCGTATAGTTTGCCGCCCTTTTGCGTCATCGAGTCGTGGAAATCCTGCACGATGTTCGCGCCTTGTTCGCGTGCTTGTTGCACATAATCGAACTCGGTGGTGGTCTGCCCCGGCACATGGGGGCGGGTGCGCGCAAAATCGTTGCTGAGGAACAGTTCTTTCAAGGCGTCGAACGCCACTTCGTCAATCAACACTTCGGTCGCCCGGTCGCCCACGCCCAATTGCTTCACGTTCTTTGGGTCACGCGCGAGGCGATGGGCGTCGGAGCCTTGAATGCAGTGCATCCGGCGCGGGTATTCGGGCTTGGAGCCATTGAAGAACGACGCCGTCGTGCGTCGCCCTTTGAGCGTCAAGTCGGTCACTTCAAGCGCGTGTAGGTACGCGTCTTGGGTGAAGGCGATCTTCGTCTGCCCGCCAAAGCCAAAGCCGCGCATCGCCACGCCGTTAGTGGAGTTGACATGTGCGGCAATCGCCAAGCCACCGGCTTCGTTGATCACTTGATAGGCGGTCAACACATCGGCGGTCGCGCCGACGGTGGCCGAGCCTAAATCGAGTTGTTCGCTGGGGATCTTCAGTGTGAGCAACAAATGTTCAATGTCGCGCACCGGGGTCTCGGGTGAGAACACGCCGAGGATATGAAAACCAAACGTGGCGGTGAACTCAAAGCCGGGCAATACCAAGATTTTGTCCAGCAAGCGGCGATATTCTGCCAGCCGCTCTTTTTCTGCTGGTTGTAGGCGTTTAAGTCGCTCTAGCAATTCGAGCTCTTCAATTTCAGCTCGCATCCGGCGATAACCGGCGACGGTATTATGGTCGGTAAAAGCGATGATATCTAAATCCCGCTCTTCGGCTTGCTGTAAAACGTTTAGATAAGTGGCCTGCGGCTCTTGATAGTCGCTGGAGGCCGGGGTATGGAGATGTAAGTCAATGCTGCGCCACTCACGGGCGCGTTGAGGAGTATTTTTCTGAGGCACAATATTTAAAGTCGAGACGCACCGGAGCGCGCCTGGACTGAATGAATTAGATCGCGAGCACCCGTTTGAGGACGGATGATAGCTGATCCGGGGGATAAGGTTTGAGGATGAACGCGCTGGCGCCAGCCTTCTTGCATTCGTAGTCGAGATCCATGCCCGACGACATGACGACTGGCATCGTTTTAAGTACGGGGTGGGCGCGGATTTCCTTCAGCAGTTCCAAGCCATCAGCATCACCAATATGCACATCCATCAGGACGGCATCTGGCTTTTCGCTGAGGGCGGTGGAGATCACAATTTCGCCACGCGGCGCTAAGGCCACTTTAAAACCATCGAGTTCCAGCAAGGTTTGCAGGAGAGAATTCATGGTGCGATCGTCGTCCACGATCATAACTTTCTTAGGCATGCGGGGTCTTTTCCTTTGGTTGTTCTAGTTTCTTGCGGCGAGTCGGCGCGGGTGCGGCTGGCTCAGCCGTGCCCGCCCCATTGGTGGGCGGCTCCAACGCTTCGCGCAACACGTCTTCTACTCTTTCCACCACGACAAAGCGGATGGCTTGCCGCACTTCTTCTGGCAAATCATCCAAATCTTTTTCGTTGCGGCGGGGGATCAGCACGGTTTTTAGGCCAGCCCGATGGGCCGCCAGTGCTTTCTCTTTTAGCCCGCCAATCGGCAAGACCTGCCCGCGCAAGGTGATCTCGCCAGTCATGCCCAAATCAGCGCGCACAGGTCGCCCAGACACAAGAGAGGCGAGGGCCGTCGCCATCGTCACGCCCGCGCTGGGGCCATCTTTCGGTTGCGCGCCAGCCGGGACGTGCAAGTGAATGTCGTGCTTGGCGAAGAAATCGTTCTTGATCCCCAACAATGTACCAGCGTTGGCCCGGATGTAGGACAGCGCGGCCTGCGCTGATTCTTGCATCACTTCGCCGAGTTGGCCGGTGAGCATGAAGCCTTTGCCACCCGGCATTTGCGTCGCCTCGATGAAGATGATGTCACCACCGACGGCTGTATAGGTGAGGCCCGTCGCCACGCCGGGGAGTGCCGTGCGCTCGGCAACTTCCTCTGTGTAGAAATAATCAGGCTTGCCCAGATATTCGGCGATCTGTCCAGGGGCGATGGCAGCCGATTTAAGCTTGCCTTCGGCGATGCGCGTCACTAATTTGCGACAGGCCGTGCCGAGTTCGCGCTCCAAGTTCCGTACGCCCGCCTCGCGAGTGTAATTCCGCACGATCACCTTCAAGGCCTCGTCGGTGAAGGTGATCTCTTCAACGCGCAAGCCATTTTCTTTGATCTGGCGTGGGATGAGATAGTGCCGCGCGATCTGCAACTTCTCACCTTCAGTGTAACCCGACAAGACCAAGATCTCCATCCGGTCGCGCAAGGGGCCGGGGATCGGGTCGAGCTGGTTCGCGGTGGTGACGAACATCACCTGCGAAAGATCAAACGGCACGTCCAGATAGTGATCGCGGAATTCGCGGTTTTGTTCCGGGTCGAGTACCTCCAGCAAGGCCGAAGCTGGGTCGCCCCGAAAGTCCACACCCAATTTATCTACTTCATCCAGCATAAACACCGGGTTGCGCGACTCGGCGCGGCGCAACGCCTGAATGATGCGCCCCGGCAACGCACCAATATAGGTGCGCCGATGCCCGCGAATCTCAGCTTCGTCGCGCACCCCGCCCAGCGACATGCGAATGAACTTACGCCCTAACGACCGCGCGATGGATTGCCCCAACGAAGTCTTGCCCACACCGGGCGGCCCGACAAAGCACAAGATCACGCCTTCGCGTTCGCGCCGGATGTAATCGGTCGCGCCGGGGGTCGGCGTAGCCTCGGCGGCGGCAGTGGCGTTGGCGGCTTCTTGTTTGCGCTCGGCGCGCAGTTTCCGCACTGCCAAGTATTCGAGGATACGCTCTTTGATATCGCGCAGGCCGTAGTGATCTTCGTCCAACACTTGGCGGGCGTGCGCCACATCTAAGTTGTCGTCGGTATGCTTGTTCCACGGCAGGCTCGTCAGCCAATCCAGATAGGTGCGGATGACGCCATATTCGGCGGCGGCGGTGGGCAATTTGGAGAGGCGATCCAACTCGCGCTTACCTTCTTTGAGCGCTTCTTCGGGCATCCCCGACTCGGCGAGCTTCTTGCGGAACTCTTCCACCTCCACTGCTTGCTCGTCTTTCTCACCGAGTTCGCGTTGGATGGCTTTCATTTGCTCGCGTAAGAAGTATTCACGCTGAACTTTTTCGATCTCCGATTGCGCTTCGGTTTGGATCTTCCGCCCCAGTTCAAGCACTTCCACTTCTTTGCCTAGCAAGACCGTCAGGCGACGCAGTTTCTCGTTCACCGAATCCAGTTCGAGCAGATTCTGCGCGTCGTCCAAATCCATGCGTTGATAGGTGGCAATGGTGTAGACGAATTGCTTGGGGTCTTCGATGCCGAGGGCCGAGGAGAGCAGTTCGCCGGGGATGGAGGGCACCAGTTCAGCGACGCGCTGGAACTGGTCACTGATGTTCCGCATGAGGGCTTCTATTTCTAGCCCGGTCTCAGTCAGTTCGGGGATCAGTTCGATCTGCGCCTTGAGGTACGGCTCTTCAGCGACATAGCCCACCACCCGGAAACGCGCGAGGCCTTGCACCAATAGGCGGATGGTGCCATCCGGCGCGCGAAACAACCGATGCACGACGGCGGCGGTGCCAGTGGTGTAAAGGTCGTCGGGGCCGGGCGTCTCTAGTTCTGGGTTGCGCGAGGTGAGCAGGCCGATGATCCGTTGCCCAACAGAGGCATCATCCACCAACCGCACCGAACGCGGCTGACCCACCGTGAGCGGCACCGCGGTGAGCGGGTAGACAACTACTCCGCGTAAGGGCAAGATGGCGAGGGTATCGGGGATATTGACGACCGGGTCGTCAGAGGGTGCTTCGTCAGAGTCTTCGCTTACGCCTCCCCCAACTTTGACAACTGGCATGAACGAGACCATCGGGATGTCTAATTCAAAGTCTTCAAACCACTCCTTGTCAGAAGTGGGCACGGTGTTATTCCATTTAATCGCAGTCATCGTTATTTGAGGTGCACCCGGTGCGGTTTGGCTTTGGGCAATGTCACCCGCAAGAAACCATCGTGGTATTCGGCCTCGATGCGGTTTTCATCCACTGGCACTGGCAAATCCACTTCGGTGCGGAACTCGCCATAGTGAATTTCCATTTGGTGATACGCTCTAGGTTCGGTCGCGGGGTCAAACCGCGCGCCATTAATCGTTAAGTGCTGTTCATCAAGCGTGACATAGAAATCGGATTGTTGCACGCCCGCGACTTCCATACGCACAATCAGCGCTTCTTCAGTTTCAAAGACATCGGTTGGGGGACTCCACACACCATTATGACGCCCAATAATCCAACCCGAGCGGGGCGCCGCAGTGCCGGAGTACAGCACTTCGATAAAGGCGGCATCTTCTAAAGAGCCAGTTTTACGTGGCCGGTGAGCGGTCATTGGTCATTCCCTCCGCCTGTTTTAAGGACATATTGCATGGATTGTACCATATCTTCGAGGGTGATTAGCAGAAAATTTAGGGGTGGTTAAGGGGTTTTAACTTATTTTTGTTGCCTGTTTGCCCATCAACAAATACAAACAGCTTACAGTAAGCCCACCTGAACTACTCGCTCTCGATTCTCCCACCCTCAACTACAAAATACGGCTCGTTCGTGGCTGGGCGAAAAATACGCCAATCCTCGCCGAGTGCCCCAGATGGAAATATGACGAGCCGATACCCTCCAGACAACCCAATTATCGCGCCACCATACTCATCACCCTGAACCGTCTCGACCAACAATTGTTCTCCGTTATTAACGAACGAACGCTTTTCTGGGTCATAGCTTCCTAACAATAGGCCAATTTGCTTGTCTTGAAAATTCGCGCTCTTATCGAAATCCCAATTCTCCCAGTCAATGCCCGGATCCGCCTCGGCTGGCCTCCATAAATCCGAACGTCCGGTAACAATACTCTGCGAACTTTCCAAACGCCAAGCGCATTGAATGTGTAAGGCATAGTCACCGACGGTGCCTTTTTCAATCGTCCGAATGTCACCAAAGTGAAAGATGCGCATATCTGCCCCACGACGCGCAATGGAGAGTTTGAGCCCAAGTAAGTGGCTGGAGTTGTGTGGCGATTTGATCAGTCAGTTTTGTCATACTATGTCTTAGTACTCAGGCGCTAGCCCATTTTAGTTTGCTAATCCAGCTGAAAGCCAAATGAGCAAAATCGGGTAGCGCGTGCTGCGCACACACCATCCGATTTGCTCGCGTCTAATTTACGAATAGTAATACCACCAACAAACATGTCCCCATCACCCCGCAGACGATCACGGCCCCAAAAAAGATCGCACCCACAACTTTGAGCACAAGTTCGACATCTACATCTGAGGGAGAAGAGGGTTCAGACGACATAATCAGGCTCCTATGATCGCGATCATACCATGCTCGCCTTGACGGATGGTAAGGCACAGGCTAGAATTTGCGCCTTGTATCTGTCCCACCCTAACCCTAGTTAAGTTAATGTTCCAAAGTCTTTCTGACAAACTCCAAAACGTCTTTCAACAACTCAATCGGCATGGCAAGCTCACCGAAGCCGATGTGGATGCCGCGCTCCGTGAAGTGCGGATGGCGTTGTTGGAAGCCGATGTGCATTTCTCGGTTGTCAAACAATTTCTTGATCGCATCCGCGCACGCGCGATTGGCGTGGAAGTGTCGAAGGCGCTCGACCCAGCACAACAGGTGATCAAGATCGTCAATGAAGAATTGATCGCCATCTTGGGCGAACCGGGCCGCCTGAACCTAAAAGGCCCGCAACCCCGTGTGATCATGCTGGTGGGTCTGCAAGGGTCGGGCAAAACGACTACGGCCGCCAAACTGGCCGCCAAACTGCGGGCACAAGGCGAGCGGGTGATGTTAGTCGCCGCCGACCTGCAACGTCCGGCGGCGGTGCAACAATTGCAAACGCTCGGCACGGCGATTGATGTGCCGGTGTATACCGGGACGCTTCCCCCACCCCAACTGTGCGCCGAGGCAGTACGGTCGGGCGAGAAGCAAGGCAAGACAGTCATCATCCTTGATACGGCGGGGCGGTTGCAGATTGACGAAAGTTTGATGCAAGAACTGGCCGCTATCCGCGACAACACGAAGCCGGTGGAAACTCTCTTGGTGGCCGATGCGATGACTGGTCAAGAAGCCGTTCGTATTGCTGAGGGCTTTCACAAACAGATCACCCTGACAGGGTTGGTGCTGACCAAAGTGGATGGTGACGCGCGGGGTGGTGCCGCCATCTCCATGCGCCAAGTGACGGGAGTGCCGATCAAGTTCCTCGGTGCAGGCGAAAAAGTAGACGCGCTCGAAGCGTTTGACCCAGGGCGCATGTCATCGCGTATCCTAGGCATGGGCGACATCCTGGGCCTGATCGAACGCGCCGAGGCGATGGACAAGGAAACCGCCCTCAAGTCTGCCGAGAAGATGGTCTCGGGTAAATTCACACTTGAAGATTTCGCGGTACAATTGAAAGAAGTCCGCAAGATGGGCCCGATTGGACAATTGATGGGGATGATCCCCGGCATGAGCGGCTCAAAGATGAAGATTGACGAAGAGGCCGCTGAGAAACAACTCAAACGCACCGAGGCGATGATCGGTTCCATGACCGTGCGTGAACGCCGCAACCCCGACATTTTGAACGGTAGTCGCAAGCGCCGCATCGCCAGTGGGTCGGGTACGACGGTGTATGAGATCAATCAACTCTTGCGCGAATATAAAGAAATGCAAAAGTTGATGAAACAAATGGGAAAGATGGGGAAGATGAAAGGCTTCAAATTCCCCAGTTTTCGGTGAGCTACGCTTAACCCACTACCCACCGCGCGCGACCTCCCTTCAAGGTCACCCTCCGCGCGGGTTGAACGGTGTAGCGGCTGGTTCACCCAATCACAGTTAATTTAGGCAAGGAGAGTTCGTTCATGGTTCGTCTGCGTTTACGCAAAGTGGGCTCCAAAGCCCAACAAAGTTTCCGGATTGTCGTCGCCGAGCGCGAGCACCCGCGCGATGGGCGCTTTTTAGAAAATGTGGGGTCATATAACCCCCGCACCCATCCCGCCACCATTGTGGTGGATGAGACGCGCGCCTTTCACTGGCTTAAGAACGGTGCCCAACCCAGCGAGTCGGTGGAGAAGTTGTTCAAGGCCACTGGTACGTTGGATCGCTTTACGCGCTTCAAAGGCGGGGAAGCTCTAGAGACCCTGCTCGCCGAAGCCAAGACTGCTGAAGAGAAGCGCAACATCTCGCGCCGCACCACGTTAGCGGCAGGCGGGGTGAAGGGCAAGCCCTCTAAGAAGCAAAAGGCCGCCGCGGAAAAGAAAGAATAGTACGCCTTCAGCCTTCGGGCTGGGTGTATTTTCCAAATGAGTAAACCGCTGATGGCTAGATTTCTCTGAGCTATCAGCGGTTTACTATTTGATCCACAAACGTTGATTTATAAACTACGCTCTTGGTGTGAGGCCGGGGCGATGTTACGCCATTACGCGAGGTCATAAAAACTATGATCAAAGAACTTGTCGAATACATTGCGCAACAATTGGTAGATGACCCGACTCAGGTGACCGTCACGGAAACCATGCACGGCAGTGAGGTGCGGGCGGATGTTCAAGTCGCCCCGGAGGAAGTAGGGCGACTCATCGGGCGACAGGGGAAAGTAATCAACGCCATTCGCACATTGGCTCAATTGCCAGCCAGCCATGCGAATAAGCGCGCGCAAGTGGAGTTATTGTAGCGAGTTTTGTAAGCGGCTTTGAGCCATTCTTTTGTAGTGAGGTTAATGCCCACTTTTCTGCTACCCCATTATCGTATGGTAGAGCAAGCGTTAAGCCAGAGGGGATGCCATAGAATATTATTTATTTCAAACCTCCTACCGTCCCCCCCCTGCCCCCGCCCTATGGTATAGTTTCTCCCCCACAACTTATCAACATTCCCAACTTAGCAGTGAGTTTGGGGTAAATTTCGGAGGAGAAACTGTGTTTGTTCATGAAGAATCAATCTCAGCAGAATCGCCGACTATTCCGGGCGTATCACTCCCGCGCCGCATCGAGCGCCTGAGCGAATTGGCGTTTAACCTGTGGTGGGTATGGCATTCGGAAGCGCAAGAGCTCTTCAAAGCCATTGATGAGCCGTTGTGGGATGAGTGTCACCACAACTCGGTTAAGTTTTTGCGACTGGTCAAGCGTAAGTCGCTCAACGCCGCCATTCACAATAAGCGTTGCCTCGATCTCTATGACAAAACGATGGCGGCCTTCGATGCGTATATGAAGCCCTCCAGCACGTGGTTTTCACGCACCTATGTCGAAGGGTCAGAACGCGGCGCGGAATTTGCCAACCACATCATCGCCTACTTTTCAACCGAGTTCGGGTTGCACGAATCCTTCCCCACCTACGCGGGCGGCCTCGGCATCCTCTCCGGCGACCACGCCAAAGAAGCTTCTGACCTCGGCCTACCCTTTGTCGGCGTGGGCTTCCTTTACAATCAGGGCTACTTCTCCCAACACATCACTGAAGATGGCTGGCAAGAAGCAGGCTACCGACGCTATTCATTTGAAGATATGCCGGTCATCCCCCTCCTAAACAAAGACGACAAGCCGTTGATGATCACCGTTGACCTCCCCGGTCGCACGCTGTTTGCGCGGGTGTGGGGGATTCAAGTGGGACGGGTGTTGCTCATTTTGCTCGATAGTGACGTGGAACAGAATGCCGCCGGCGATCGCGACCTCACCGCGCGGGTATATGGCGGCGATCTGGATACGCGCATCGCCCAAGAGATCATTTTGGGCATCGGTGGTGTGCGCGCGCTCCGCGCCCTCAACATCACCCCACGGGTGTGGCATATGAACGAAGGCCACTCCGCCTTCCTCGGCCTCGAACGCATTCGCGAATTTATCACTCAGGGCAAAGACCTGAATAGCGCTTTGGCCGAAGTGCGCGCCAGCACCGTCTTCACCACCCACACCCCGGTTCCCGCCGGAAACGAAGAATTTCCCGACTGGCTTATGGATCGCTATTTCAGCCACTATTGGGAGAAACTCTCTTTGGATCGTGATCGGTTTATGGATTTGGCGCGTCATTCTAAATCCTGGGGGCAGACCTTTGGCATGTCCATCCTCGCCATTCGTCTCTCGCACCTCCGCAACGGCGTGAGCGAATTGCATGGGCACGTCAGCCGCAACATGTGGCAATTCCTCTTCCCCGAAACGCCAGCTGATAAAGTGCCGATTGGGGCGATCACCAACGGCGTCCACACGGGCACTTGGCTCGCCCGGCGCATGAAACTGACCTACGACCGTTATCTTGGCCCGAATTGGTTAGAAGCGCTCGATGACCCCACTACTTGGCAATCTATCTTTGCCGCACCGGATGAAGAACTGTGGGCGGTGCGCCGTCATCTCAAGCGCAAACTAGTCGCCTATATGCGCGAACGGGCGCGCGAACACTGGCTCACCACCAGCCGCCACCCGGTGCAGATCATCGCTTCGGGCGTGTTACTCGACCCCTACGCACTCACCATTGGCTTTGCGCGCCGCTTCGCCACCTATAAACGAGGCGCACTGGTGATGAGTGATGTGCAACGCCTGATCCGCATCGTTAACAACGCCCAACGCCCGGTGCAGATCATTTTTGCGGGCAAGGCTCATCCAATGGATGAGCCCGGCAAACTGGTCATCCAACAGGTCTATCGCACCCTTAAGCGGGCCGAGTTCGGTGGGCGTATCATCTTCTTAGAAGACTATGACATCAACCTCGCTCGTTACCTAGTGCAAGGGGTGGATGTATGGATGAACAACCCGCGCCGCCCGCTCGAGGCCTCCGGTACCTCAGGGATGAAGGCCGCCATCAACGGCGTGCTGAACTTCTCAGTGTTAGACGGATGGTGGCAAGAGGGTTTCAATGGCGAGAACGGCTGGGCCATCGGCGACGAAACGGAATATGCTAGCCACGACGAACAAGATGCCCGCGATGCCGCCAGTCTTTACGACACGCTAGAGAACCAGATCGTCCCTCTGTATTATGAGAACGGATTGAACGAAGTATCGTCAGGTTGGGTCAAGAAGATGAAGGAATCTATCGCTACGCTCACTCCCTTTTTCAGTACTCGGCGGATGGTAAAGCAGTATGTTGAGGAAATGTATTTGCCGAAGTAGGCGGCAAAAACCTCTTGACAAAGCCCTTACCTTCTATACAATAGAAGCATAACTAACATACACCCAGCACAAACAAGCGCTTGAAGCGGAAGCTTTAGGCGCTTGTTTTGCTTCGTTAAACCAATAGTACACTTGTTCTATCTGGAGGCGTAATGTCAGACGGTCAATATGGTGGTCAAATGCTCGAAGCCAAGGGGTTTTATGCTCTGCGCGTGCGCTTAGCCTCGCCGGAGCAAATCAAGAGTTGGTCGTATGGGGAAGTCCTCAAACCCGAAACGATCAACTATCGCCGCCTCCGCCCGGAAAAGGACGGCTTATTTTGCGAAGCCATCTTTGGCCCTACCAAAGACTGGCAATGCTACTGCGGCAAATACAAGAACGTGCGTTACAAAGGCATCATTTGCGACAAATGTGGCGTGGAGATCACCCGCTCCTCGGTGCGCCGTGAACGCATGGGGCATATTGATCTCGCCGCACCCGTTGCGCATGTCTGGTATACCCGCCGCGTCCCGTCCTATCTCGGCTTGTTGCTCGATGTGTCCCGCCGTAATTTGGATCGCGTGTTGTACTTTGCCCAATACGTCGTCACTCATGTAGACGAAGACGCACGTCAAAAAGCGCTGAAGCGCCTTGACGATGAAATGGTGCGCGAAGACAAACGCAAAGCCGACGAGGTGAACCAAAAGATCGCTTCGGCCAAAGGCCAACGCGACCGCCGCCTGGCCGAGTTCGAAAACAAGAAAGAAGCCGCCAAGGAAAAATACGAGGCTGACGCCGCTGAGAAGATTGACCCGGTGATGAAGGAAGCTCAAAAACTGGAGCGCTCCCTGCAAGAAAAACTCGACTCCACCATTCGCGTCCCGGTCGTCTTTTCATATACCGATGAAATCATCGCCGACAAGGGCGAGACCGTGTCGCGTAAACACCTCACGGCCCTCACCAAAGCCGTGCAAGCCTATGTCGGGCAAATTGAGTCCGGCCTGAAAGAAAAGCGCGACAACACCCTTGAACGCATCAAGGAAGACATTGACAAGCTCAAGGCCGAAACCGATGACGCACTCGTGGCGCTCCGCTCCGAATTGGATGACCGCGACGAGGCCACGCACGACAAGGCCGGCACTGAGCGCGAAGAACTGCTCAGCCTGCAATCCATGATGTTCCTCGGCGAGAGCAAGTATCGCGAACTCAAGCAAAAGTGGGGGCAAGTGTTCAAGGCCGACATGGGCGCCGAGG
>Ga0315912_10002055_pt1 | contig 22457 bp, 15 predicted proteins | sample VfabasoilMG_FD_204469 | JGI IMG/M metagenome (GOLD analysis project Ga0315912, IMG submission 204469) | Garden soil microbial communities collected in Santa Monica, California, United States - V. faba soil | ecosystem: Environmental > Terrestrial > Soil > Garden | place: USA: California...
GGTAGAGGGCTGGGTGAGGGGCGCCCTGCGCCGAACTTCAACGAAGCGCCTGCGGTTGCAATGGCGGGCGAGGTTGCCTCATCCGGCGCTGCGCACCACCTTCTCCCACAAGGGCGAGAAGGGATCCGCGTTCCCCTCTCCCCGCTCGCGGGGAGAGGGCAGGGTGAGGGGCGCCCTGCGCCGAACTTCAACGAAGTGCCTGCGGTTGCAATGGCGGGCGAGGTTGCCCCATTCGGCGCTGCGCGCCACCTTCTCCCCCGAGAGGGAGAAGGGATCCGCGTTCCCCTCTCCCCGCTCGCGGGGAGAGGGCAGGGTGAGGGGCGCCCTGCGCCGAGCTTCAACGAAGCGCCTGCGGTTGCAATGGCGGGCGAGGTTGCCTCATCCGGCGCTGCGCGCCACCTGCTCCCCGGAGGGGAGAAGGGACTACATCGGGGCCGTCGCGTGACGCGGTTTACTGGCACATCACGAAATACGCATTGCGCCCGCGCACCACGGTCAGCAGCAGCTGTCGGGGATGGCGCGAGGCGGCGGCGCTGAAGGTGGCGAGGTCGCCGACGTCGCGCTGGTTCACGGCGGTGATCACGTCGCCGGCCTGCAGGCCGTTCTCGGCGGCGCGGCTGTTCGGCGCCACCTTCGATACCAGCACGCCCGCGAGGCCGCGCTGGCTGATCTTCGCGGGCAGGTCGGAGAGCTCCGCGCCCGCCACGCGCGGGTCGATCTTCTCGCCATTGCCGGTCTTCAGCTCCTGCGTCCTGATCGAGGCGTTCAACACCAGCGTCTCGCCGTCGCGCACCACCTTCAGTGCCACCGGTGCGCCCACGGGCAGCAGGCCCTCGGCATTGCCCAGGTCCTGCGGCGAGACCACCGGCTTGCCGTTCAGCTCCAGGATCACGTCGCCGGGCTTCAATCCGGCCTGTGCGCCCGGCGATCCCGGCAGCACGCGCGTCACCACCGCGCCGCGCCCGGGCGAGAGGTTCAGCAGCGGCGCCAGCTCCTCGTCCAGCGCCTGCGTCTGCACGCCGAGCGTGCCGCGCTTGACCTCGCCGAACGCGAGCAACTGCCGCATCACGCTCGATGCGAGGTTCGTGGGAATCGCGAAACCTATCCCCACGTTGCCGCCCGAGGGGCTGTAGATGGCCGAGTTGATGCCCACCAGCTCCCCGCGCAGGTTCACCAGCGCCCCGCCCGAATTGCCCGGGTTGATCGAGGCATCGGTCTGGATGAAGTTCTGCACGCCCAGGCCGCGCAGCCCGGTGCGCCCGAGTGCCGAGACGATGCCCGAGGTCACCGTCTGCCCCAGGCCGAACGGATTGCCCACCGCCACCACGAAATCCCCCACGCGCAGCTTCGAGGTGTCGGCCAGCGGCAGCGCGCTCAGGTTCTGCGCGGGGATGCGGATCACCGCCACGTCCGTCTCGGGATCGGTGCCCACGCGCTCGCCCTTGAGCGTGCGCCCGTCCTGCAGCGTCACCGCGATGTCATCCGCGCCTTCCACCACGTGGTTGTTCGTCAGCACGTACCCCTTCTGCGCATCCACGATCACGCCCGAGCCGAGCGATTGCTGCACGCGCTCGCGCGGCGCATCGGGCACGCCGAAGAAGCGGCGGAAGAACGGATCGTCCAGGAACGGATCGTTCACCCGCACCTTGGTCTTGGAGTTCACGTTCACCACCGCCGGCGTCACTTTCTCGAGCATGGGCGCGAGCGAGGGCAGGGCCTGGCCGTTGATTTCCGGCGGCAGCGCGGCGCTGCCCGAACCGGCGAAAACCAGCGCCAGGCTGGCGATGCAACGAACGAAAACGGGAGATTTCAACGACATGTCAGGGCTTCCGTGGGGGGCCGTCGCCAGGGCGACAGAAAGACCGAGAAAGTTTCGAGAAGTTTCTTGCAAATCACTGATTTCAAGGCTTGACCTGACACCGTCTCCGGCGTACCTTGCAATCCGTCCGGCTACAACATATTGTGCGCACCCCGGCGTTCAAACCCCAATGGGTTGGGGTTACTGGTCACGAACCGCCGGTGCCGACAATACTCCGGAAAACAAAGACGACCCGGTCCCGGGAGCGCCCAACATGGGCAGTTTCCAGGGTAACGGGCAGGCATTGGCAGCAGCATCGGGGAGGTGAGGGCCGCATGAGCACAGTGCGCCTGGAAGTAATCGAGTCCGGCACGGGTCAGCAGATCCCGCTCCAGCCGGCTTCCTACGACATTTGGGACAAGAAGTACCGCCTCAAGTCCAAATCGGGCGAGCCGGTCGACCGCACCATCGACGAGACCTACCAGCGCGTCGCCCGCGCCCTCGCCGATGCCGAGGAGACGCCCGACAAGCGCAAGTACTGGTTCGAACGGTTCCTGTGGGCCCTGCGCCGCGGCGCCATCCCCGCCGGCCGCGTGACCTCCAACGCGGGCGCGCTCGAGCACAAGCCCGCCACCTCCACGATCAACTGCACGGTCTCGGGCACCATTCCCGATTCCATGGACGGCATCCTGGAGAAGGTGCACGAGGCCGGGCTCACGCTCAAGGCCGGCTGCGGCATCGGCTACGAGTTCTCCACGCTGCGCCCGCGCGGCGCGTACGTAAGTGGCGCCGGCGCCTACACCTCGGGCCCGCTCTCGTTCATGGATATCTACGACAAGATGTGCTTCACCGTGTCCTCGGCCGGTGGCCGTCGCGGCGCGCAGATGGGCACCTTCGACGTCAGCCATCCCGACGTGAAGGAATTCATCCGCGCCAAGCGCGAGGACGGGCGCCTGCGCCAGTTCAACCTGTCGCTGCTGATCACCGACGAGTTCATGGCCGCCGTCGAGCACGATACCGACTGGCCGCTCGTGTTCCCGATCAACATCAAGGAACAGCACGAGATCGACCTGACCGATCCCGACAAGGTCTCCTGGCGCGAGTGGCCCACGCACAACAACTACGTGGTGCGCGACGATGGCCTGGTGGCCTGCAAGGTGTACGGGCACATCCGCGCCCGGCACCTGTGGGACATGATCATGGTCTCGACCTACGACTACGCCGAGCCCGGCTTCATCCTGATCGATCGGGTGAACGAGATGAACAACAACTGGTGGTGCGAGAACATCCGCGCCACCAATCCTTGCGGCGAGCAGCCCCTGCCGCCGTACGGCTCCTGCCTGCTCGGCTCGATCAACCTCACCACCTTCGTGCGCGATCCGTTCGGCCCGCGCGCGCGCTTCGACTGGGACGAGTACCGCGAGGTCGTGCGCGTCTTCACCCGCATGCTCGACAACGTGGTGGAGATCAACGGCCTGCCGCTCGAGCAGCAGCGCGGCGAGATCCAGCGCAAGCGCCGCCACGGCATGGGCTTTTTGGGCCTGGGCTCCACGCTCACCACGCTCAAGATGAAGTACGGCTCGCCCGAGGCCTGCCGCTTCACCGAGGACGTGAGCCGCGAGATGGCCATCGCCGGCTGGGAAGTGGGCCTCTCGCTCGCCAAGGAGAAGGGCCCGGCCCCGATCATGGACGAGGAGTTCGAGGTCACGCCCGAGATGCTGCGCAAGCGCCCGCAGATGGCCGCCGACGGCTACCGCGTGGGCGAGCGCATCAAGGGCCGCGTGCTGCACGCCAGGTACTCGCACTACATGCAGCGCGTGGCCGAGGTGGCGCCCGAACTCGTGGCCGAGCTGGCCGAGGTCGGCGCCCGCTTCACCCACCACAGTTCCATCGCGCCCACCGGCACCATCTCGCTCTCGCTCGCGAACAACGCGAGCAACGGCATCGAGCCCAGCTTCGCCCACCACTACTCGCGCAACGTCATCCGCGAAGGCCGCAAGACCAAGGAAAAGGTCGAGGTGCTGAGCTACGAGCTGCTCGCCTACCGCGAGCTGATCAACGGCGGTGCCATGCCGTACTCGGAGGAACCGGACAAGAAGCTGCCCGAGTACTTCGTCTCGGCCGACGACATCTCCCCGCGCGCGCACGTGGACATCCAGGCCGCGGCGCAGAAGTGGGTGGACTCGTCCATCTCCAAGACCGCGAACGTGCCCACCGACTACCCGTACGAAGACTTCAAGGACATCTACCGCTACGCGCACCAGCAGGGGCTCAAGGGCTGCACCACCTTCCGCTTCAACCCCGCCGCCTTCCAGGGCGTGCTGGTGAAGGAGCAGGATCTCGAAAACACCATCTACCGTTTCGAGCTGGAGGACGGTAGTGTTGTCGAGGTCAAAGGCAACGAGGAAATCGAATACGACGGCGAGACGCACACCGCCGCCAATTTGTTCGACGCGTTGAAGGAAGGCTATTACGGCAAGTTCTGAAGAACCCAAGGTCCGCCGGCTGGCGCTCGTACAATCGGGCACGCATCCGGGCACGGATCCGGAGCAGTCCCGATTGCAACCTGACGACTGGAGGGGATCATGAGCAACGAGCAGACCGGAGTGATGGCGAGCGTGGGCCAGGCGATGGAGAACGTCGCCGAGAAAGCGCAGGAGATGGGCCAGGCCGTGGCGCAGTCGGCGAACGCCGCGATGGCGGACGCCAAGGTCAAGGTCGCGGCCGCCAAGGAAGTGGTGGCGAAGAAGGCCGCGCAGGTGAAGAAGGCCGTGGTCAAGAAGGCCAAGGCCGCGCAGGCCGCCGGCAAGAAGGCGGTGGCGAAGGTGAAGAAGGCCGTCTCCAAGAAGAAGCCGGCCGCGAAGAAGCCTGCGGCGAAGAAGGCCGCGGCCAAGAAGGCTGCGCCGAAGAAGGCCGCCGCGAAGAAGTCGGCGAAGAAGGCAGCCCCCAAGAAGGCCGCCGCGAAGAAGCCGGCGAAGAAGGCAGCGGCGAAGAAGGCCGCACCCAAGAAGGCAGCAGCCAAGAAGCCGGCCAAGAAGGCCGCGCCGAAGAAGAAGGCCGCCGCCAAGAAGGGCGGCAAGAAGAAGTAATCGCTCCAACCGCCGCCAGGATGCGCGCGATGCGCGCGTCCTGGCGCGGCGGCCCCCATCCGGAGAACCCCATGGCTAGCGCGAAGCGCACCACCCATCGCAGCAGTGCCGGCAAGAAACTCTACGCCGTGCGCTCGGCCGATGGCACGTTCAAGGACATCCAGACCTACGAGCGCGCCCACCGCGCCGACCTGGCGAAGACCTCCAAGGCCGAGGCCGCTGCCAAGACGGCCGCGAAGAAGCCTGCGGCGAAGAAGGCCGCGGCCAAGCCCGCGGTGAAGAAGGCCGCCCCGAAGAAGGCCGCTCCGAAGAAGGCAGCGCCCAAGAAGGCCGCAGCCAAGAAGGCGGCGCCGAAGAAAGCCGCCGCGAAGAAAGCCCCCGCGAAGCGCAAGCCGGCCAAGAAGTAAGGCGGGTCCGCGTCCCCAATCCCGCCGCGGCCCACAGCCCGCGGCCGGGCGTCGTTTCCCCGACGCCCACCCCAGCAGCCAGCCATTCCAGGACACTCCCATGGGCATCAAGATCGGAAAGAAAATCAAGGGCTACGCCGTGGTCAAGCCGGACGAACCGGTGAAGGTGTCGGCCAGCGCCCCGATCGCCGAGGCGAACGAGGCCATCGAGATCCCCAAGGCCGAAGTGATCCAGATGCACGAGAAGGTCGAGCGCGGCGAGCGCCTGATCGGGGCCACCTACAAGATCAAGAGCCCGCTGTTCGAGCACGCCCTGTACGTGACCATCAACGACATCGTGCTGAACGAAGACTCCGAATACGAACAGCGCCGCCCGTTCGAGATCTTCATCAACTCCAAGTCCATGGACCACTTCCAGTGGATCGTGGCCCTCACCCGCATCATGAGCGCCGTATTCCGCAAGGGCGGCGACGTCACCTTCCTCGTCGAGGAGCTCAAGGCCGTGTTCGACCCGCGCGGCGGCTACTTCAAGGCCGGCGGCCTGTACATGCCCTCCATCGTGGCCGAGATCGGCGCCGTGGTGGAAAGCCACCTCAAGATGATCGGCCTGCTGCACGACCCCGAGATGAGCCCCGAACAGCGCCGCCTGATCGCCGAAAAGCGCGCGGCTTACGAAAACAAGACAAAAAAAAAGCCTAGCGACGCCCTGACTTCCCCCTCTCCCCGCTCGCGGGGAGAGGGTAGGGGTGAGGGGCAACCCGCCTCAGGTCTCTCTTCCGACCTCGCCGGCGCCGCTGCCACCGCTGCCCGCAAGTCCGCCACCCCAAACGCGCTGGGCAAGACCGAGCCCCCGCTGGCGGAAGACGCCGAATCCTCCGATCCCGATGCGCCCGCATTCCCGGCGACCGCCACGCTCTGCCCGAAGTGCAGTGCGAAGGCCGTGATCATCATGGATGGGTGTGCGACTTGTTTGAGTTGTGGGCATAGTAAGTGCGGGTGAGGGCGATGTGCTGACCGGGCGCAGACGTGCCTCACAGTGGTGACAATCAAACGCCTCGGCCTTCGGTCGGGGCGTTTTCGTATTTGCGCGGTGAAGCTGCGCATCCTGTCCGCGTTGCGTAACCAAATAACGGCTGCCTCATTGCGGCCCAATTCAAGTTAGCAACCTATTCAACCACCTGGAGGCATCCGTGGCCAAAGAACTGCCATATCTGACCAACTACAAAAACGTCGCAGAACTATTCCAGCGCATCGCAGCCGCGAAGAAGCCTGAATCCTTCACAACGCGCTACCTTGCCGACACGCTGGGTCTAAAAAGCACCAGTGATCGACAACTCATTAACCTACTTAAGACGCTTCAATTCCTAGACAGCGCCGGCCGCCCGACCGCGGACTACGATCAACTGAAGAACCACAGCAAGGCTGCAAAAGCAATAGGCGCCGCGATCAGGACTGCTTATGAAGGTTTGTACGCTGCAAATGAGAAGGCCCATGAACTCACCGCGACTGAGCTCAAAGGGTTAATTTCTCAAGTCGCAGGTTCGGACTCCGGTGTAACCTCAAAGATACTGGGCACATTTTCCGCTGTCGCAAAACTAGCAGATCTTTCAGGGAGCGCCCCGACTGACAAGCCGTCAGTTGGCGCTACAGCCGATAAGCCCGATAGCACACCTGTTGTCGACAGGTCGCCCCGGACCTCAGCACTCAGGCCCGAGTTCCACTACAACATTCAGGTACATCTGCCGTCGAATGCGACTGAAGAGACCTACCTCAGCATCTTCAATGCTCTCCGCAAGTCTTTTGAATCATGAACGACCAACGACTCGCCCTATTTGTGATGCTGGGGCAGACAGCCACGAAAGTGATGCGAAAGCAGCCTGAGTTGGTTCCCACAACTCAGTTGCGCATTTCCGACACTCACGATCTCGCACAGTCAATGCCAGAAGTAGTGCGCCGCTCAATGGAAGCTGCGGAGGCATATCAATTGTTCTTTGTGTTTGAGAACTACCTGCGGGACTTCGCGATGGAGGTCCTCACGGTAGATGGAACGGTGGATTGGTGGCCAAAGCTACCCAAAGACGTGCAGGATGAGCTTCAGAAGCTGGAGGAGACTGAGGACGCCAAAAGCTGGATGGCGCTCGGATCTAGGGACAAGTCGTCTCTAATGACTTACCCCCAGATACTTCGGGTCATTGAGCATCGATGGAAGGAGGAATTCGAAGACCTTATTCGGGACCGCGTTCTGATCCAAGAGGCCAGAATGATTGGTCACCTCCGTAATGCGATCTGCCACATGTCGCAAATTCCCGAGGAAGAGCTTACTCGTGTGCGTCAAGTCATGCGAGACTGGTTTCGCCGAGTGGCGCCGTGAATCTTCGCAGGTGGCTCCTAAAGAAACAGGGGTCAAGAAACAGGGGTCAGGTTACAGTTTCCGCATCGTGACCGGAACAGCAAACAAACTCGTGGCCACGCGCAATGCCGAGAGTGCACGTGCGTGAATTCGTCTCAAGAGCGTGCTCGTTACCGACACAGATTCTCCCTCATTCTAAGTTAGAGCCTTTATGGAAACGTTTCAATTCCTAATTCAAAAGCGACCAGTTTCACATCAAACGAAGAGTAGAACGAATCTGCAAGCATGGAAGCAGTTTGTACAGAAGGAGGCATCGAAAATGTGGGTGGCTGGCACACCGCCAGTATCAATCCCACCAATTCGATTCACAATCGTCTACCTTTGCGACGATTCACCCGCCGACATAGACAACATCATAAAGCCGATCCAGGATGCGTTGGTTGGGCTAGTTTATGAGGACGACAGTTTGGTGTCTGACGTGGATTGTCATCGTCGCTTTCTGCAAGAACCGATTGATCTGGCGGCCCTACCTGATCTACTGCAGATTGGCGTTGTCGGTGGGACCGAATGCGTCTATGTGAGAGTCAGCGACGCGCATAGTCTCGAGGAGTACATATGAATACTGAATCTCAGATGCTGCACGACGAAAAGGTAGAGGCTTTAGCTTCCGCTTATGCGCGGCAGGGCTTTACTGTTCTGAAGGAGCCAGCAAGTGGTCAGTTACCATTCGATCTAGGTGGCTACAAGCCGGACATCCTGGTTACAAGAGGCGAGACTGGGCTAGTCATTGAAGTCAAGACCACCACGTCCGCGGTTTCCGTGGAACGTTTTCAGTCAATTGCTGAGAAGGTGTCGAGCCGCCCAGGATGGAGATTTCTGCTGATTACGTTAGACGATGTCGACGCATCGTCAGTTCCAACTACAACTGACGAACTGCCAGAATGGGAGCATCTGTGGACAAAGTTGCGGCAGGCAGAAGCGCTTATTGCGTCTGGCGGACTCGAGTCCGGATTGCTCTATCTTTGGAGTATTTTCGAAGCCATGCTGCGCAAGAGAGCGATAGCGCTCCATGTTCCGATAGAACGACTGCCTGTATCAAAGTTACTTAACCACTTGTATACACTTGGACAGGTATCTGTTGACGATATTGATGTGTTTCGAGAATTTATGAGTATTCGAAACCGAATTGCGCACGGTGGAAACACGGTACTTGATGGCACGTTTGCTAGTACTGCGTTTGTTGCGGTTAATCGGCTCTTGAAAGAATGGTCCGGACAGGGGGGAACGGGGCCAGAGCCACATGCAACTGTTTGACGCTCAGGGGGGGCGGGGTCAGAGCCTGGGGGGAACGGGGTCGGGGGAACGGGGTCAGAGTGAGCCACCCCAGGGGAACGGGGTCAGAGCCACATACAACTGTTTGAAGCTCACGTAAGTGGCTCTGACCCGGCTCTCTCTGAGACGAGATCTGTTGGCCCAAAGAGGTCGCAAGCAATGTCCAGAGGATTCATTGGCGCCCTGGCGGACCTTACCGAATGGCGGCAAGGCGCCTACCCGGAATGGCATCTGAACTTGGTTTTGCGGGACGTGGGCGGTGGTCGCCAAACACGGCAGGGCCTGGACGCAATCGCGGAAGTTCCGAGCGCCACCGCGCTCAATGTCAGTGGGCTGGATCAGGCGGGCTTCGAGTATCTCGTGACTCGGCATGCCGAACGACTGACAGCGATACATTTCTGGAAATGCCCGCGGATCGTCGACCTATCGCCATTAGAGACGCTGCCCGGTCTGACACACGTGGCCTTCTACTGGAACCAACGCGCTACGCGGCTTTGGAACTTCGCCAAGACACCACGATTGGCCGGCCTCAGCCTTCGAGACTTCACAAGGCTTCCGCGCCTCGACGACCTTGCCGGGGCAACGTCTTTAGACGACCTGCGGTTTGGCAATGCAGTCTGGGCGAAGTGGGAGGTGGAAACCTTGGCGCCCCTTTCTGGTCTTTCGAACCTGCGGACGCTCAACTTCAATCCGAAGCGGATTCGAGACAATCGCATCGAGCCGCTGGCCGACGTCGTAGGGCTCACTGATCTCGATTTTCCGAGTGGTCTCTTCTCCGTTTCGCAGCTCTGCTGGCTGAGGGCGCGGCTTCCGGACTCTGTTGTTTCGACTGTGCTCGCTCCGTTCCGCATGTTGAGGCAGCCCCTGGAATTTCGGGGTAAGAGTCTTGACGTACTGGTGAATGGAAAGCGCGGGCCGTTCCTGAGCTCAACTGCGGATCAGCTCCGGATCTCCCGACTGGAGGCGGCCTTCGACGCTCGGGTAACTCGATTTCGAGCCGACAGGTCACTGAGTCCGGGTGATTAGCGGTGCTTCGGGGACACCATTTCGTCGCCCCCGGGAGCCCAGGGTCAGGTCTAGCTTCATAGCATCACGCGGCTACGAGGCCCATTGCACTACGCCGCGAGCGACGGCCAGGGTTTCGTGGGTTTCGTGAGTCAGTCCAGCGAGTGCTGTTGCTTCACGACTTCCTCGATCGCCGAAATCACCGCGTCCGGTTTTTGCTGGTGGAGGAGATCGGGGTCGGGTCTAGCATTGTCGCAATCGAAACGCGTATAGGGGCGACGTTCATGGATGAGGCTCCGTCCGGCTTCCGCGCGGATCGCCCCTCATCCGGCCCTTCGGGCCACCTTCTCCCCGCTGCGCGGGGCGAAGGGAAATAGCCGCGGGGGGAACGGGGTCAGAGCCACATACAGCTGTTTGATACTCACGTATGTGGCTCTGACCCCGTTCTTCGTTCTTGTGGGCGTTGTTCCTTGGCGTGGCGCGGAAGAACCAGCACATCCGGAACTCGCCGGATGCGAGCGGGCGTCGCACGGATTCCGGGAGCCCGGACCGGCTCGCAGCGGCTCCGTCCGCCGCAGCGAGGGCTGACGGGATCGGAGCCCCAGGCAAGCCTGCGGCTCCGATTCCCGCGGCCGGGATTGAGCGGCCCTACTGGATCGACACGCTGCTCACCGTGATCGGCGGCGCATTGATCACGGTCTCGGGCACGGTCTTCCACACGCTCTGGCCACCGGTGGGCACCAGCAACCACTGGTTGGAGTAGTACAGCGTGCTGTCCTTGCTCGACAGCACCGTGATGCCCACCTGGTCGGGCGCGCCGTCCACCGCATCGATGCGCAGGGTGACGTTGCCGTCGATGTTCACCGTGCCGGCCGGCGTGACCTTGTAGACCGTCGACTTGGTGTAGATGGTCGAGGTCTTCGGCAGCGTCGCCGTGGTCGACATCGAGGAGATCGAGTTCGACTTGATCCACAGCATGCCGTCGGCCTGCGGCACGGTCACCGTGATCTTGCCCTGCAGGTTCGCGCCGCTCTTGTTGTACGCCATGCCGATCGTGTAGCTGACGTCGTCGCCATTGCCCAGGTAGGTGCCCGCCGCCGTCGGCAGCGCGGCCAGGCTGCCGATGCCGATGGTCTGGAACTTCGCCGCGGTCTTCGCCACCGAGATCGACGCGGTCTTGTCACCGGCCGGCTGCAGCGCGTTGGTATACCCGCCCGTCATCTCCACCAGGATCAGGTACGACTCCGCGCCGTACTGGCCGGAGCTGAGCGTCACCACCGTGTTCGCCGTCCCGCTCGCCGGCGCGTTCGCCACCGGTGCCACGGCCACGTTGGTCGCCAGGTACCTGCCGCTGCCGAGGTCCTTGAAGTTGACCTTGGCGCCGACCAGGCCGAGGCCGGTCGGATCCTGCACGCTCGCCGACAGCGTCACCTGCGTGCTCGTGGTGTTGTTGCCCGACACCACCCACGTGGTCTGGCCGATGTAGTTCACCAGCGCGTCGCGCGGCGCCACCGCCAGCGTGCCCGGCACGAACGCGAAGTTGTAGTTCGTGGCCGCGAGGGTTCCGAGCGTGCACGTGATCGGATAGCTGCCCACCGGGCTCGAGGTCGTCGCCGTCGTGCCGCAATTGGGCGCCCCGCTCACCACCGAGGCCGGCTCGCCGTTCACGAAGCCGGTGATGGTGTAGGTCAGCGGCGGATTGGGATCGAGGAAGAACTTCGCCTTGTTCTCCGCCTTGACCGTCAGCGTGGCCTTGCCGATCGCATTGGCGACCGTACCGCTGGCATTGCTGTAGTTCGGGTCGGCCGAGGTGAACGTCCAGGGATCGGTGTACGTGCCGGCATCGGTGTGCGTCGTGCCGCTCAGATCGAGCGTCTCGAGCGCCACGCCGCCCAGTCCCGTGGCCGTACCCGTCGCGGTGTGCGGCAGGCCGTCGTAGGTCACGTTATAGCCGGTCACGCTGATGCTCGGCGTATACAGGCACGACACCAGGACCGAGGAGACGTTGGCGCCGGCGATCGAACCACTGCCATTGCTCACGCTGCAGGTCTGCGCCGGGCTGCTCGGCTGCGCGAATACGGTGACGGCATAGCTGCCGCCGTCCGTGATCGCGGTGGTGAACGTGAAGGCACCATCGGCACCGAGCACCAGGTCGTCGCCGCCGTTGTTGCGCAGCGTGACCGAACCCCCCGCGCCCAGATTGCTCAGCGTGCCACCGACCGTGTAAGTGTCCGTCACGCAGTTCACTGCGACGTTCGTGACATTGGCGCCGGCTACCGTGCCACTGCCATTGGTGACCGTGCAGGTCTGGTTCGGCGTCGTGGGCTGGGCCTGCACCGTGACCGCGTAACTGCCGGCGTCGTCGACGGACGTCATGAAGGTGAATGCACCGTTGCTGCCGACGACCGCGTCATCGACACCGTTGTTGCGCAACGTCACGCTGTTGCCCGCGGCCAGGCCGGAGACGGTACCGCCGATGGTGTAGCCGGTCGGCGGCACGCTGCAGGTGGTCGTGGCCGCCGTGGTGATCGACAGTTCCCAGCCGTCCGCGAGCGAGCCGAGGTCCTGGATCGCGTCATCACGGACGTACAGGGTCCATGTGCCATTGGCAGGCGTGCCGGCGAACACCGAGGCGAGCGTCGCGCTGCCCGTGGGGGCCGGCGAGCCGTAGGGACCGGCCGGGGCTGGCGCCGCGAACACGTCCGTACCGGTCGTATCGGTGAAGTTGGTGGGCCGATAGCTGCCGGTGGGGTTGAGCACGTTGCCGGTGGCCAGCGAGGATGCCGCGGCGTCGCTCAGCACATAGGCCTGGCCGGTGAGATCGACACTGCCGCCGATGTCAGACATGAGCAGCATCGACTGGCCCCCGGGACCGACCAGCAGGACATCGATGTCGGCAGGCCAGGTGTGGGTCACCCCGTTGAGCTTCACCGACAGGTCGGTGACATTGCCCACCATGCCGGCGACCGCGATCTGCGAGGACACCGGCGGCGGCGGCGTGGGCGCGTAATCGGGGATGGTCATCGACGCGGGGTTGCTGAACGTCTGGCTGCCGCCCGTCCCCAGGCGCATCGTGTAGCTGATCGAACCGAGCGGCAATGCGCCATCGACCAGGTCCAGGGTCAGGGTGATGTCGCTTCCACAGTCGCCCGCGGCGACGAAGGTGTACGGTCGCGACACGACGGCACCACCGGCCACGACCACACCATAGGATTGCGCCGCGCTCGGCAGCGTCACGCCGCCGGTGGCACGCAGGGTGGCCACCAGGTTCGTGGTATCGACGCCGAGCGTGCTCGCCAGGGGCAGGTCCACCGTCAGCGTTTCACCCGGATCGGCCGCGTTGTTCGGCGGCAGCGCGTTCTCGGCCAGGATCGCGGGCGGCGGTTGCGCCACGATCACGGGGATGGTGATGCAGGCGACGCTGACGTCCGACACGTTGCCCGCCGGTATCGTGCCGCTGCCGTTGGTCACGGTGCACAGCTGCGACGGCGCGGTGGGCTGGGTCAGCACGGTCACGGCATAGGCCGCACCGGTGGCGAGGCCCGTGACGAAGGTGAAAGACCCGTCCGCCGGCACGACCAGGTCGTCTCCGCCATTGTTCTGCAGCGTCACGCTGTTGCCTGCCGCAAGGCCAGCCACGGTGCCGCCGATGGTGGGCAGGGTCACGCAGGTGACGTCGACGTTCGACACGTTGCCGGCCGGTGTCGTGCCGGTGCCGTTGGTCACGGTGCACAGCTGCGAGGGCGTGGTCGGCTGGGTCAGCACGGTCACGGCGTACGGTTGGCCGGTTACGAGACCCGTGGGGAAGATAAAGGAGCCGTTAGCGGACACGACCAGGGATTCAACGCCATTGTTCTGCAGCGTCACGCTGTTGCCCGCCGCCAGTCCGCTGACCGTGCCGCCCAGCGCTGGACCACAGGCGGTGCAGGTGGCCACTTGCGGGACGATCACGCCCAGCGTCCATCCACCCGCGATGGCTCCTGAATCGCCACCCGTGTCATCGACCACGTACAGACTCCAGGTGCCGTTCGGATCGATGCCCGCGAACGCGGAAGCGAACGTGCTGCTGCCCGCGGCTTGTGGCTCGAGATAGGGCCCTGCCGGCGCCGGGGCGGCGAAGACGTCACCGCTCCCGTAGTCCGTCGGTTTCCAGGACTGCACCGGGACGTTGGGTGGACTGCCGCTCGGCGGCATCGCGAAGGCCGCGTCGTCGGCCAGCGTCAGGTCCATGGTCAACGTCGAGGGGGATGCGAATCCATCGAAGGCATCCGACATGAACACCATCTTCTTGCCATCCGGCGCCACCAGCAGGAAGTCGGTATCGCCGAAGAAGGTGTGATTGAAGCCATGCAGCGTCACCGTCAGGCCCACGACCGGCGCGCCGATGCCCGATACGTTCAGGGTCGAGGGATAGGGGGCGGCCACTCCGATGGATGGGATCGTGATCGGCGCGCTATTGGAGAACGAGAGCGTGGCCGTGGCTTGAGGCCCGACGGGCAGGGCATATCCCAGCGTCTGCGCGCCGGCGTCGTGCGTGATGTCGAACACCAGAGGCAGGGTCGTGCCGCAGGTGTTGGATGGAATCGTATAGGGCACCGTGGCCGTTGTCGTCGCCCCGGGGGAGAGGGTCCCCACGACAGTGCTGCCGCCTCCCTGCACGGACACGGTCAATCCCGTGAGGGCCTGGGAGCAGTAGGGATTGCCAAGGACGACCGTCAGCTCGACCGTTTCGCCAGGAATCGGATTCCGGCCCGGCAGCCCGCAACTGGCGTTGAACGCGCTCACGGAGCCGGCGCTCAACGGCGTATTGGCCGGTGTCGGCCCGGTGAAGTCCTCGACCACGCGCGCGCTGTTGTTTCCGGTTCCCGCCGCCAGCACCCGGGCATTCAGGCCCATGCCGCGCGCCGCGAAGCCGGCCCAGATCGCCAGTTCGTTCGCGCCCGCGTTCGCGGCGCAGTCCGCCGAGATGATCGAATCGCGCGCCTGCAGGAACGTCGGGCCGACCGGATCGAGCTTCATCCCGTCGGTCACGTTCTGCAGCATGAGCTGGTTGCCCACCGCGTAGCCGTTCGCGTTGATCAGGTTGGCGCGCGCCTCCCACAGCGCCGAGGACCAGATCTCGCCGGCGTTGTGCACCTGGTCGAATTCGGGGACTCCGACCGGACCGCGCGGATACGCGCCATCGGCGAGGTTGGCCTGCGTGCTGTCGATGTCGGCGAAGGTGAGCGGGTTGTGCGGCTTGCCATTGGGGCCGAGGAAGGTGATGGGTGCGCGCGGGAAGCGTCGAATGCCGTAGTAGTAGTTGCCGGTGAATCCGGGCACGATCTGGTAGGTGGAATAGCCGCCGATGGTGTAGATGCCGTTGACCGGATCCGAGGGCTCCGACAGCAGCGCCTCCGCGTAGAAGTCCGACCAGCCCTCGCCCATGCCGCGCGACATGTTCGTGTTCAGGCCCGAGGCATCGCCGTGCAGGCGGTTGGAGGTGCCGTGGGTCAGCTCGTGATAGACGATCTCGGCGTCGAGGTCTCCGTCGCGGTCCGGTGTCGGTGCGCTCCAGAGATACATCTGCATGCGGCCGCGCGTGCCGTCGGAAGGCGTGCTGAAGTTCGCGTTGTTCGTGCCGCTGGAGTCCTGGGCCTCGGCGCTGACGCGATCGCCACCGACGCCACCTCGGCCGTAGTTGTCGTGCTGGAAGTTGCCGGCGGCTTCGGTGAAGCCGAGGTCGTACAACTGGTCGTGGTAGCGGTTGGTGAGATAGAACAGGTTCACCACGGCGCCGTTGCGGCTGTTCGGCGTGGTGGGATCATCGCCGGGCGCGGGATCGCCCGGCGGTGGGTTGAACGGGTAGTCGAAGGTGTTCGGACCGGTGGTGGCCACCGGGGCATCCACGCCATTGGGCGCGAGGAGGTCGAGACCGGCCTCGGCGTTGTTGCCATCGGTCACCGCAACGCCCGGCGCGAGCCAGGGATCGGACGTGGTGGTGGAGAGATAGTCCACCGTGACCAGCGTGGCCGGCACCAGCGGCGCCTGCTGGCCGAGCGTGGGATTGGTCGGTCCGGGCGAGAACGGCGCGGGGCTGTCCGATGGGTAAACGCGATAGGTGTTCGACGCGGTGTTCGTCAAGTTCTTCTGGAACAGCCTGACGCCGCTGGTGGCGCTGACGATGCTCCAGTACGCGGCCTTCTCGGTCCACAGGTGGATCGACCAGGCGAGGTCGACGCTGCCATCGCCGAGCGGGAAGTACAGCAGCTCCGCGGTGATGGGATCGGAGAACGGGCCACGCTCGAACGTGGTGCGGCCATCGTTGCCCTGGCCGGCATTCGCCATCCGCACCAGCGCCTCGGGGTCCACGTTCACGCCGATTTCCGCCGCCGCCGCGGACACCGCGACCGCGGCATCGATCACCGGCTGCTTCGGCGCCTCGTTCTCATCGATGGCCGGTGCGAGCTGGCCGGTGGTGCGCACGATCTCGCCCGATGGCGTGAGCGCCACGGTCACCTCGCCGCGGAACACCGGGCGATTGTGGATGCGCTGCTTCAGCCGCACCCAGTGCAGGTTCCCCTTCGGGTTGGCGTAGTCGGCATCCTTGCGCAACTGCGCGGCCTGCGCGCGGCTGAGCCCGTAGGCCGCGGCGTTCTCCTCGAGGAAGTCGCGCGCGATGCGTTCCTTGGGACCGGCCTTCGGGTTGGTCAGGGCGCGATGGCCACGCGCGGGACCGATCACTTCCGGGCCGCCGGTCTCGGCGCTGTCGATCACCTCGAGCCGGCGCGTGCGCGCTTCCAGCGCGCGCTGCGCTGCACGGGCCTGGCCGCGCGCGGCCTGGGCACGCGCCTGGCCGGCGGGATTCGCGGCGCGCAGTTGTTGCAGCTGCCGGATCTCCGCCTTCTCGTGGCTGAGGCGGATGTCGAAATCGTCCTGGGCAGGCGCGGCGCTGACCGCGACTGCCGAGATCATCAGGAAAAAGACGCAAAAAGATATCCACGCGCGCATGGCGCCTCCTGGGGTAGTCGATTGCAGAACAAAGTCCCCAGGGATTGCGTCTCACGACGTGATCCGCGCATGGGCGGATCGATTAGCGCATGTCGAAGCGAGGATCACAATGCGCCTCGCGATCCCATCCGCTGCGCGCGTGGGCGACATTCCGTTGAATTCATTCGCGATTCGCGCACATGCGCGTGAAGCGCGCGTGATGAACACCGCGCGCCGGAAGAAGATTGTTTACGATCTTCACATCGCGTTACGAACGATCGCCGCGCGAATCGGGCCCGCCGGCGCCGCAAGTCGATGCGAACCGCAGGTCGCGCGCACGCGACCAGCGCTGGCTCGTTTCCGTTACACGGTCCTGGCTGCGAGGAGCGCTCAGGGGATTTCCGGATCCTCGAACGAGTCGTCGAACAACGGATTGGGTTTCAGGTCGTCGTAGGTCACGGTGCAGGTGGCGCCCTGCGCCACCGCGAGGTTGCCGCTGCAGCCGGCGCCGTAGGCCACGGCGTAGTTCACGCCGCCGAATTCGGAGCCCTCGGCGAGCACGGCGTACGACCCCGGACGGAACCACACGAGCGTGGATCCGGGCGGCGGTGTTCCCAGGAACCCGAGCGGCTCGGGGTCGACGGCATTCACGGTCAGGACGAAATCCGAGGCCACCGCCGAGCCCCCATCGTCGTTCACCACCACGACGCTCACGCCCAGCTCCGGCCGCCGGTAGACGGCCGCCTCGCTGACCGAGCGGTCCTGCGACACGCTGACGCCATCTACCGCGACCAGACGGACGTGGTAGGGCGCGCCGGTCAGATCGAGCGCCACGGGAGCGGGCGCCCAGTCGTTGCGCGTGGCGATGTGGGCGGAGAAGGCCAGCACCACGGTGGACGACGACCCCGTGTCGAACTGGACCGTGAGCCCGGTAGTGCTGTCGCCGGCAGGACTGCCCGCGAAGACGTAGCTGCTGACGCCGGTCGGGGTTCCGTCGTACCACGAGAACGAGCCTGGCACCTGGACAATGTCGTCCTCGGTTCCCGGAACGCCATCCGGCCCCAGCGACACGCTGGGGTCCGGCGGAATCGGATACGTGACGATGCTGGCTCCGCATCCGGTCAGGCCCAGGCAGGGATTGGCGCTTCCCTCGGAGCGGTAGACGCCGGTGAGGTAGTCGTAGGGATGCTGCCCCTGCCTGGTCGTGTCCCACTCGATGCTGACGCTGTGGCTCGTGGCGGGTTGGAGTCCACTGATGACCACACGGACGGGCACGCTGTCGCCCTCCAGCCAGTGCGCGGTGCTCGAATTCGCGCTACCGGCGATCCACGTGCACGGCGCCGGTGCGGCCAAGGTTCCGTTGACGCACTGTTCCAGCGTGGCGCCGACCGCCGAGGTGGCCTTGGGCGCCGGCGCGATCCAGCCGTCCTGCCGTGCGCAGCGTCCGTCCGTGCTCGCGAACGCGAGCAGCGACGTGCCACACCACGCCAGCCACGGACGGACCTTTCCGACAGGCGCGCGGCGTTGCACGAGGGGCTGGGAATGTCGCAGGGCTTCGACGCTGCAGGGCAGGCGGACGGCGCCAACGCTCGATGGGCGGCTGGGTTCAGGCATGGTCGATCGGTCTCCTCGCGTGGCTGATGGCCGGGACGGTGCCACGCTCGGGGGAGCGATCCATGCCCGCGCAAACAAGCGGCCGAGGCTACCGCGTTGTTGCGTGCGGGCCAATCGTGACGGTGCAGGCGACGCCGGTGCCAGCGCAACGAAACAGCGCCTTGAAACCTCCCGTCTGGTCCGTTGGCGGCCACCGCGCGCTCGAGCGCCAGGACATCGAGATCGGCGCTGCCGGGGGGAACGGGGTCAGAGCCACATACAACTGTTTGAAGGGGGACGGGGTCAGAGCCACATACAACAGTTTGAAGCTCACGTATGTGGCTCTGACCCGGTTCTCGCGCACAGGCGCCGAGGGTATGAGATAGTCCAGATCGACTCCTCACATCACCCCGTTTGCGCGAGATCAGCCGCCCGCCCGCGCTGGCGGCGAGCGCAAGTGGTGTGGACTGGCGCGACGGATTCGCGCCCTCACGAACCTGACACGCTGTTCAAGCCGATCGCCGAGGCCTCGCTTCCCCACAGCGATGCGGCCTCGGCCGATGGCGGCCCGAGGCGGCGCCGGACCGTTCTTCCAGGCGACGCTGCTGCAATCCCCGCGTCTTCTGAACGGTGACAGCGATGATGACCCGCTTCGTGCTCTGGGCCGCGCTCGCCGCGGCAACCTCGACTTTGGCCAGCGGCACGGTGCATTCGCAGCCGGCCACGGCACCGGCGCCATTCCTGGCTCCCGGCGAGTTCGAGCCACAGGAATACATCTGGTTGAGCTGGGTCGAGCAGGGCTGGCTCGGTGGCGCGCGATACTCGGACGTGACGCTTGACGTGATGCGTGCCATCACGCCCCACGTCCGCGTCCGGCTGATGTACAGCGCGTTCACTTCCGAGGATGAATCGATGTTCCGCCCTCCCTTCCGCCGGTCACCGGCTGAAGCGAAGGACCTGCTGCTCAAGCGTCTCAAGAGCGAGGGCGTGGATCTTTCCCGGGTGGAGCTGTTCCATCACCCGCGACCGGTGGGCGCGATACAGGATCCCGGTCCCTATTTCCTGCGCTCGGCCGACGGCAAGCTCGCGCTGGCGGACTACGCCCTGGACCATCCCGATCCCCAGATGGAGGCGATGGACCGCGAGATTGCCGCGCAGCTCGGACTGCCCACGGTCCGCTCGCCGATCGCGAGCGAAGGCGGGGGACGGCAGGTCAATGGCCGGGGCACGCTGCTGCTCGTCGAATCCGTCGAACTTGACCGCAATCCGGGCAGGTCCCGGGACGAGATCGAGCAGGAGCATCGCCGGGTTCACGGCGCCACGAACGTCATCTGGCTGAAGCGTGGGCCCGCCGACGAGGAGTGGGGAAAACTGAGCGACGGCCGGTGGGGCATCGGTACGGGTGGACACGTGGACGTGTTCGCCCGTTTCGCGGACGAGCGCACGATCCTGCTCGCGCAAGTCGGGGAGGACGAGAAGGATGCCAGTCCGATCCTGCGTGAGACGTACGATCGGATGGAGGAGAACTACCGGATCCTGTCGGCGGCGACCGACGAGTCCGGGCGGCCCTTCCGCATCCTGCGGGTGCCCGTGCCCGATACGATGACTGCGACCGCCACGTACGACTCGCTCTCGAAGGAGGAACGCTGGTGGTTCGAAGGGGCGGCGCCGGGCGACCTCATCGAGTTCTACCTGCCAGCGGGCTACCTCAACTTCATCATCGCCAACGGCGTGATCGTGACCTCCCGCTTCTGGCGCGAAGGCATGCCCAAGTCGCAGCGGGCAAAGGACCGCCAGGCATTGAAGGTGCTTCGGAGGGCGTTCCCGGGTCGTCGGATCGTGCAGATCGACGTCCGCCCGCTGCTCCATGAAGGCGGTGGGCTCCACTGCTATTCGCGGAACCAGCCCTTCGCGTCGAGCGCTGGCGATCGAACCAGATAGGTCCTGTCGACGGAACAAGGCCGCCAAGCAGGTTCCCGACGATTCATTCAAGCCCGAAGAGGGGTCAGGGGCAATTGATCCAAGGGCGACGGACCGAGGCTATCCCCTCACCCCAACCCTACTCGCGCATCCTGCGCTCGCGAGTCCGGTCGGCGCATCCCTGCGCCGTCGTTCGCGAGCTTCGGGTCTGGCTTCGTATCACGGACAGCGGTCCGTTCGGTCGGAATGTGACGCGGCTCGCCCCTCATCCGGCCCTGCGGGCCACCTTCTCCCCGTGCCGGGGAGAAGGGGAGGCCAGGGGTGGCTCAGCTTGCATTCGGTCGGCGTGGGTCGCCATTCGAACGTCGGTCCGCCTCGTCTATCCGCGTCTATCCATCCGGGTCAGAGCCACATAGGGTCGCTATTGGCTCTGACCCGGACAACGCTCGAGGCCCACTGCACTACGCCGCGAGCGACGGCCAGGATTTCGTGGGTTTCGTGAGTCAGTCCAGCGAGTGCAGTTGCTTCACGACTTCCTCGATCGCCGAGATCACCACGTCCGGTTCTTGCTGGTGGATGTAGTGGGTCGCCCCGGGCACCAGCCGATGCGATCCGCGCGTCGACAAGTCAGCGAGTCTCTGATGCTCGGCGTGCCACATCCGCAACTGATCGGGGATCTGTTTGTGGATGGCCTCAGGCGTGTCGGGGGGCAGGTCGTCCATACGGCTGGCACTGAGGACCACCAGCGGTATCGAGCCCAATCGACGGTCTGGGTTGGCCATGGCCGTCAAGCTCGCGGTGAAGCCGCCCAGGAGCGATGCTTTCGCTGCCCAGCGTGATGGGTCGAGATCGAGCTGCGCGAGGGCCTCGGAAAGGGCGTCGGGGTAGCCGGGGGGCGCGTCCAGCCCACGGCATGCCTCCGGCGTGGCGGTATCCGGTTGCCGGGTGATCAGCGCTTCGCGGCAGACCCCCACCTGCTGGATCCACGGCGCGATGGACGAGTCGAGGTAGGCCGCGAACGCGGGGGCGGCCTGCCGCGTGAGCCGATCCCCATCCGGAAGGCTGGGATCGACCAGCACCATCCCGGCGACCTGGTCGGGGTGGCGATCCGCGAATGCGATGCTCTCCAATCCACCGTAGGAGTGCCCGACCAGCACATAGGGCCCGGCGATGGACTCCGACCGAAGTGCGGCCCACAGATCGGCGGTGGTGCGCTCGATGGTCTGCGGCACGTCGCTGCCGCTGCTGAAGCCGGCGCCGGCACGATCCCAGGTGCACGCCCGGGTCAACGTCGCGATCCGCGGCTGGATGTGCCGCCAGGAGTTGCTCCAGTCGCCGAGACCGGCAGTCAGGATGACGGTCGGCGATCCCAGGCCCTCGCAGCGCAGGTGGATATTGCGTCCATCCGGCAGTCGCGCGAGTGTGCCGGGCCGGGCGTAGGCTTCATGGGCGGGGTCGACCGCAGCGGGTGCATCCGCGGCCCTTGCACTGGAGACTGCGGCCAGGACAGCCGCCGCCAGCAGGACACCGCTGTTGATGGCTGCGCGCGTCATTCGGTGGCTGGCCGCGGAGCGATCCGCTGGTTTGCCGCGCCATCGGGCCGAAAGTTGCGCAGACATGTGATGCATCCCGGGACACGAAGTCGTGGACGTGCATTCTGCTTCCGACGGAGCTGCCGTGACCAGACGGGCGCCCAGGGTCACTCCAATTCATCCAAGGGGAGCGGACTGAGGCTACCCCCTCACCGCTGCCCTCCTCGCGCATCCTGCGCTCGCGAGTCCGGCCGGCGCATCCCTGAGCCGACGTTCGCGGGCGCGCGACTGTGTTGCGCGAGAGCCCCGCTCACCCCCACGGGGGAGAGGGCGAGTTGCCGAGTCAGGTCTAGCTTCGTAGCACCGACAGCGGTCCGTTCGGTCGGGATGTGGCGCGGGTCGCCCCTCATCCGGCCCTGCGGGCCACCTTCTCCCCGTGCCGGGGAGAAGGGGAAACCAGCT
>Ga0315912_10002056_pt1 | contig 22457 bp, 16 predicted proteins | sample VfabasoilMG_FD_204469 | JGI IMG/M metagenome (GOLD analysis project Ga0315912, IMG submission 204469) | Garden soil microbial communities collected in Santa Monica, California, United States - V. faba soil | ecosystem: Environmental > Terrestrial > Soil > Garden | place: USA: California...
TCGAGATCCGGCTCGCAACCGAGGCGACGCGCATCGAGCCCGGGCCGGGCGGGCGCGCCAGGCTGCGCGTGCTGGCGCGCGAGCGCGCCAGCGGCGAAGCGCTGGCCTTCGACGCCACCTGGGTCTTCAACTGCACCTACTCGAACATCAACACGCTGCTCGGGAACTCGGGGCTGGAGAAGATCCCGCTGGTGCAGGAGCTGGCCGAGCTGGCGCTGGTCGACGTCGGACCCGAGCTGGCCCGCGTCGGCGTCACGATCATGTGCGGCCCGTTCTTCTCGTTCATGCCCTTTCCCCCGCTCGGACTGCACTCGTTCAGCCACGTGCGCTACACGCCCAATCACGCCTGGGTCGACACCGGCGTGGCACTCGACAACCAGGAGTACCTGGAGCGCGTGCCGAAGCACTCGCAGTGGGACAGGATGCGCCGCGATTCGGCGCGCTACATGCCCGTCGTGGAGAGCTTCACGCACAAGGGCTCCCTGTGGGAACTCAAGACCGTGCTGCCGCAGAGCGCAGCCGACGACAGCCGGCCGATCCTCTTCAAACGCGACGCCGGACTGCCGGGGCTCACTTGCGTGCTGGGGGGCAAGATCGACAACATGTACGACATGGAACGCGAGCTCGGACTGCTCCTGGCCGAGCGCCCGGCATGGGCTTGATCTCGAACTACTTCGTCTCGCTGGTCGTGCCCCTGCGGGACGACGCCGACATCCTCGAGAGCTTCGCCGAGGAGCTCGTGCAGCTCGCGCGCGGCCGCTGGCAGAACTACGAGATCGTGTTCGTCGACGACGGCTCGAAGGACGGCAGCGCCCAGGTCGTCGCGAGCCTCCTGAAGAAGCACGAATGCCTGCGCTACCTGCGGCTCTCGCGGCCCTTCGGCATCGAAATCGCCATCTCGGCCGGGCTCGACACGGTGATCGGCGACGTGGTCGTCGTGCTGCAGCCCGAGAGCGATCCGCCCGCGATGGTTCCCGCGTTCGTCGATGCCGCGCGGCAGGCCAACGGCATCGTGTTCGGGACGCGCACGAGCGCTCCCGACGAGCGCTGGAGCTACAGCCTCGGCCGCCGGCTCTTCACGCGGCTCGTGCGGCGCTTCCTCGACATCGAGCTGCCGGAGCGCTCGACCTTGTTCCTGGCGATGACGCGCCAGACGATGAACGCCGTCGCGCAGATCAAGGACAAGTCGCGTGCGCTGCGCATCTTCGGCTCCTACACCGGCTTCCCGCACACCTACCTCGACTACGAGCCGCGCCTGCGCCGTCCTGCGCCGCGCACGAAGAGCCTGCGCGAGGGCATCGAGCGCGGCACGAGCCTGATCATCACCAACTCGGTTCAGCCGCTGCGCCTGGTGAGCCTGCTCGGGCTGGCGATGGCCGCCTTGAACGTGCTCTACATGCTCTATGTCGTCGCGATCGCGCTGTTCAAGCCGCACGTCCAGGAAGGCTGGATCACGACCTCGTTCCAGAACTCGTTCATGTTCCTGTTCGCGTTCATGATCCTCTCGGTCTTGTGCGAGTACGTCGGACGGCTGCTCGCAGAGTCGCGCGACAGGCCGCTCTACTTCGTGGCCGAGGAGCGCACGAGCTCGGTGATGCTCCGCGACGAGGACCGCAGGAACGTGGTCGTCGAATCGACGTGAGCGCCGGGGAGTCCTACACGCTCGCCGACGCGAGCTGGCAGGTGCCGGCGTTCACGGTGCGCACATACTTCCCGAAGCGCTCGAGGATCCTCGTCTGCGTGCCGGTGATCGACGAGGGCGAGCGCATCCGCCGGCAGCTCGAGCGCATGCGGCCGGTGAGCGGCGTCCTCGACGTGATCCTGGCCGACGGCGGGAGCTCCGACGGTTCGACGGCGAACGAGCGCCTGCAGCCCGCGGGCCTGCGCGGCGTCCTGACCAAGACGGGGCCCGGGAGACTGTCGGCGCAGATGCGCATGGCTCTCGCTTGGGGTCTCGAGCAGGGCTACGAGGGCTTCGTCTTCATCGACGGCAACGACAAGGACGATCCGGCCGCGATCCCTGCCTTCGCGAGCGACCTCGAAGCGGGTTGGGATCACATCCAGGGCTCGCGCTACGTGCCGGGCGGACAAGCGATCAACACGCCCGCAGCCCGGCATTGGGGCGTGAAGCTCCTGCACGCGCCGCTGATCTCGGCCGCCGCGAGGTTCCACTACACGGACACGACCAACGGATTTCGAGGCTACAGCGCGCGCTTCCTGCGCGATCCGCGCGTGCAGCCCTTCCGCGATGTCTTCGTCGCCTACGAGCTGCACTACTACCTCGCGATCCGCGCCGGGCGGCTGGGCTTCAAGGTCAAGGAGCTGCCGGTGACACGCGCCTACCCGCGCGGCGAGAAGACGCCCACGAAGATCAGCCCGTTGCGCGGGAACCTGCGCATCCTGCGCACGCTCTTCCGGGCCGTCTTCGCGGGCTACAATCCGCCCTCTGCATGACGACCGCACTCATCGGCCACACCGGCTTCGTCGGCGGCAACCTGCGCGCGCAAGGGCAGTTCGACGAGTTCTACAACAGCGCGAACATCGCCTCGATCGCCGGGAAGAGCTTCGATCTGGTCGTCGGCGCGGGTGCCCCGGGCGCCAAGTGGATCGCGAACCAGAAGCCGGACGAGGACCGGGCGGCCATCCAGCGCCTGATGGACGCGCTGGCCAGTGTTACGGCCAGGCGTTTCTGCCTGATCTCGAGCATCGACGTCTACCCGCGGCCGATCGACGTCGACGAGACCTCGCCGATCGACGCGGCGCAGAGCCATCCCTACGGCAAGCACAGGCTCGAGCTCGAGGCCTTCGTGGCGCGGCGTTTCCCGGGCGCGCTGATCGTGCGCCTGCCCGGTCTCTTCGGGCCGGGGCTCAAGAAGAACGTCATCTTCGATTTCCTGAACGACAACCGGCTCGACCTCGTGCACCAGGGCGGCGTGTTCCAGTTCTACGACCTGCAGCACCTCTGGCGCGACGTGCAGGCGGCATCGAAGGCCGCGCTGGGCGTCGTCAACTTCGCGACCGAACCGGTCTCCGTGCAGGACGTCGCGCGCGAGGCCTTCGGACGCAGCTTCACGAACACGCTGGCCTCCTCGGCGCCGCGCTACGACTTCAAGACCGTGCACGCGGCGGCCTTCGGCAAGGCGGGCGCCTACTTGTACTCCCGTGCCGAAGTCCTGGCCGACATGAAGGCCTTCGTGAAGTCGATGCAGGCGGCGCGCTCGTGAAGCTCGCGATCTCGAACATCGCCTGGGGACCGGACGACGAGGCGCCGGCCGCCGAGCGGATGCGCGCCCACGGCTTCACCGGCGTCGAGGTCGCGCCCGGCAAGATCGGCCCGCACCCCGTGGAGCTCGGTGACGGCGAGATCGCGCGCTACCGCGAGTTCTGGAACTCGCGCGGCATCGAGATCGTCGCGATGCAGGCCCTGCTCTTCGGCCAGAACGACCTGGCCGTCTTCGGGACGGAGGCCTCGCGCCGCGCGCTGAGCGACTATCTCGCCCGGATCATACGCTTGGGAGGAAAGCTCGGCGCCCGCGCGCTCGTGTTCGGCTCGCCCAAGAATCGGCGCGTCGAGAAGCTCACGCGTGCGGAGATCGACGCGATCGCGCTGCCGTTCTTCCGCGAGCTCGGCCGCATCGCCCAGGATCACGACACGTGCCTGTGCATCGAGCCCAACCCTGCGGCCTACGGCGCGGACTGGATCGTCGATGCAAGGAGCGCGCGCGAGTTCGTGCTGGCGGTAGACCACCCCGGCTTCGGCCTGCACATCGACGGCGGCGCGCTGCACATGGCGAACGAAGGCCCCGACGTGATCCAGCGCTGCGGCAACCGGATCCGGCACTTCCACGCCAGCATGCCCGAGCTCGCTCCCGTGCGCGCGGGCGGGCCGACGCCGCACGAGACGTTCGCGAAGACGCTGCGAGAGATGCGCTATCCGAACTGGGTCTCGATCGAGATGCGCCAGGCGGCGGATGCGGCGTCAGCTCTGCCGCAGATCGAGGCCGCGCTCGCCTACGTGAAGTCGGTCTACGGCGACTAAGCGCTCAGAGCGGGATGTTCCCGTGCTTCCTCACGGGCTTCTCCTCGTGCTTCGACTTCAGCAGCTCGAGCGAGCGGATCAAGAGCGGGCGCGTCTTCCTGGCCTCGATCACGTCGTCGATCACGCCGCGCGCCGCCGCCTTGTAGGGATTGTTGAACGTCGCCTCGTACTCGGCCGTCTTCTGCGCCTCCATGGCCTTCGGATCCGCGGCCTTCTCGATCTCGCGCTTGTGGATGATCTTGGCCGCGCCCGCCGCGCCCATGACCGCGATCATCGCGCCGGGCCAGGCCAGGTTGAGGTCGCCGCGGATGGCCTTGCTCGACATCACGTCGAAGGCGCCGCCGTAGCCCTTGCGCGTGATCACGACGATCTTCGGCACGGTCGCCTCGCAGTAGGCGTAGAGCAGCTTCGCGCCATGGCGGATGATGCCGCCGTACTCCTGCGCGGTCCCGGGCAGGAAGCCCGGCACGTCCTCGAAGGTCACGAGCGGGATGTTGAAGGCGTCGCAGAAGCGGATGAAGCGCGCGCCCTTGACGCTGGCGTCGATGTCGACGCAGCCGGCGAGCACCGAAGGCTGGTTGGCGATGATGCCCGCGACGCGGCCGCCGAGGCGCGCGAAGCCGACGATCAGGTTCTGCGCGTGGTCGGGCTGGACCTCGAGCCACGAGCCCGCGTCGATGATGCGCTCGATCACACGGTGCGCGTCGTAGGGCTTCTGCGGATCGGCCGGCACGAGCGTGTCGAGCTCGACGTCCATCCGGTCGGACGGGTCCTCGCTGGCGACGAAGGGCGGATCCTCGGCGTTGTTGAGCGGCAGGTAGCCCAGCAGGCGCCGCAGCAGCATGATGCAGCTCTTGTCGCTCGGGCTGACGAAGTGCGCCACGCCCGAACGCGTGGCGTGCATGTGCGAGCCGCCGAGGTCCTCGCTCGTGACCACCTCGTGCGTGACCGACTTCACGACGTCCGGGCCGGTGATGTGCATGTACGAGCTGCCCTCGACCATGCAGATGAAGTCCGTGATCGCGGGCGAGTAGGTCGCGCCGCCGGCGCAGGGCCCCATGATGGCGCTGATCTGCGGGATCACGCCCGAGGCGCGCGTGTTGCGCCAGAAGATCTCGGCGTAGCCCGCGAGCGAGTCGATGCCTTCCTGGATGCGCGCCCCGCCGGAGTCGTTGAGCCCGATCAGCGGCACGCCGACCTTGAGCGCCATGTCCATCACCTTGCAGATCTTGTTGGCGTGCGCTTCGCCGAGCGAGCCGCCGATGACGGTGAAGTCCTGGCTGAAGAGGTAGACCGGCCGGCCGCCGATCAGCGCGTGGCCCGTGACGACGCTGTCGCCGAGGTACTGCTGCTCCTGCATGCCGAAGTCGGTGCAGCGGTGCGTGACGAAGCGGTCGAGCTCGACGAACGAGCCCTCGTCGGCGAGGAAGTCGATGCGCTCGCGCGCGGTCAGCTTGCCCTTCTTGTGCTGCGCCGCGACGCGCTCGGGCCCGCCGCCCTGCAGCGCCAGCTCGCGCATGCGCTGCAGGCGTTCGAGCGCCGTCTCCTCGTGGGGCTTGGTCATCGGTGCGGCCTTGGGCGTGGGCTTCGGTTCGGTCGGCTTGGTGTGGGTCATGATCGGTTCATTCGAGCGCGTAGCTTTGGAGCAATCCGCAGCGCGGGCAGCGGAAGGCGAGGACGGTGTACTTCTCCTTGCCCTTGGTCTTGATCCCGACCCAGAAGTTCTTCTCCGGCGTGCCCTCGACCCACTCCGGGAGCCGTCCCTGGTTCCCGTGGCCGCGGTCGAGGACGAAGCCCTGCTCCATCGGTTCTCGGCACGCGGGACAGCGGGGATCGGGGTTGCTCATGGGTTCGGGTCCTCGACGAGTTCCATCAGGATGCCGCCGGTCGATTTCGGATGCACGAACGCGACCTTGGTGCCGTGCGAACCGGGCTTCGGCGACTCGTCGATCAGCTTGAGCCCGGCCTTTTTCAGCTGCGCGATCGCCTGCGCGCAGTCGTCGACGCGCCAGGCGAGGTGATGGATGCCGGCACCGCGCTTGGCGAGGAAGTTCGAGATCGGCGAGTCCGGCGCGGCAGGCTCGACGAGCTCGATGCGCTGCGTGCCGGAGAAGAGCACGAGCACGTTGACCTTCTGGCCGGCGACGAACTCGACCGGCAGGGCGCTCATGCCGAGCGCGCTCTCGTAGACGGCGCGCGCATCGGCGAGACTCGGCACCGCGATCGCGACGTGGTGCAGGCCGCGCGTCAGCGAAAGCAACTCCTTGGGGACGGCCTTCACATGACCTCCGGCGGCTGGTAGCGCCCGAAGACCGTCTCGAGCGTGCTGCAGATCTCGCCCAGCGTCGCGTAGCACGTGACGGCCGCGAGGATCGGTTCCATCAGGTTCGTGCGGCTCGAGCGCGCCGCCTCCCCCACCGCGCGCAGCGCGCCCTCGACCTGGGCCGGATCGCGCGTGCGGCGCACGTCGGCGAGGTCGGCCAGCACCTCGGCGCGCGCCGCGGCCGAGGGCGGCTGGATCGGAGCGGGGCGCTCTTCGTTCTGGAAGCGGTTGACGCCCACGACCACGCGCTCGCCGCGCTCGACCGCGCGCTGCCAGGCGAGCGCGCTCTTGTGGATCTCGCGCTGCACGAAGCCGGCCTCGATCGCCTTGACGGCCCCGCCGCGGCGCTCGACCTCGCTCATCAGAGCGAGTGCGCGCGCCTCGAGCTCGTCGGTGAGCGCCTCGATCAGGGGCGCGCCGCCGAGCGGGTCGATCACGTCGGCCACGCCGGACTCGTGGGCCAGGATCTGCTGCGTGCGCAGCGCCAGGCGCGCGCTCTCCGTCGTGGGCAGCGAGAGCGCCTCGTCGCGGCCGTTGGTGTGCAGCGACTGCGTGCCGCCGAGCACGGCCGCGAGCGCCTGGATCGTGACGCGCACGACGTTGTTGTCGGGCTGCTGGCTCGTGAGCATCGAGCCGGCGGTCTGCGTGTGGAAGCGCAGCATCCAGCTCTTCTCGTCCTTGGCGCCGAACTCCTCGCGCATGATGCGCGCCCAGATGCGCCGCGCGGCGCGGAACTTGGCGACCTCCTCGAAGAGGTCGTTGTGCGCGTTGAAGAAGAACGAGAGGCGCGGGCCGAACTGGTCGACCGCGAGACCGGCCGCGAGCGCCGCCTGCACGTAGGCCCGGCCGTTCGCAAGCGTGAAGGCCAGCTCCTGCACCGCCGTCGAGCCCGCTTCGCGGATGTGGTAGCCCGAGATCGAGATCGTGTTCCACTGCGGCACGCGCTCGGCCGCGAAGCCCATCAGGTCGGTCACGAGGCGCATCGAGGGCCCGGCCGGGAAGCGGTAGTTGCCGCGCGCGGCGTACTCCTTGAGGATGTCGTTCTGCACCGTGCCGCGCAGGCTCTCGAGCGCGACGCCCTGCTTGCGGGCCAGCGCGCAGTAGAGCGCCAGCAGGACGGGCCCCGTGGCGTTGATCGTCATCGAGGTCGAGACCTCGGAGAGCGGGATCTTCTCGAACAGCCGCTCGAGGTCGCGCAGGCTGTTGACCGGCACGCCCACGAGGCCGAACTCGTCCCGCGCCAGGGCGTGGTCGGAGTCGTAGCCGATCTGCGTCGGCAGGTCGAAGGCGACGGACAGGCCCGTCTGGCCGCTCTCGAGCAGCTCGTGGAAGCGCCGGTTGGTCTCGCGCGCACTGCTGAAGCCCGCGTACTGGCGCATGGTCCAGAGCTGGCCGCGGTACATGCTGGGCCGGATGCCGCGCGTGTAGGGGTAGCTCCCGGGGAGTCCGCCGTCCGCTGCCGGCCCGTAGAGCGGCTTGAGCTCGATGCCCGAGCTGGTCTGGAATTGCGACTTGCGCTCGCTCATCGGGTGGCAGCGATCGATTCTAGGGGTGGCGCGGAGCACGGGCAAAGGACCATGTTTCGGCCCGCCTGTGTTGAAGAAGCGTGACTCTGCAGCGAACGCTTCGGCCGCGCACGCTCGGATGGGATAATCCCCCGCGTCGCCTCGCCCCAGGTTCCCCCCATGAAGCGCTTCCTCCTCCCGATCCTGCTGCTCTTGATCCTCTTTTCCGCCCTCGGGACCGGCATCTGGTTCCTGACGCGCAGCTCGACCGAGCACGAAGGCCAGAGCGCGGACCTGGCCGAGGTGCCCACGAAGCCCGCGGGCGAAACGCCCGTCGCGCTCGAAGGCCCGGGCGCGAGCGGCACCACGGCGGACTCCACGCGCAGCGCCGGACTGCCCGCGCTGCCCGAAGGTGCGGTCGTCTTGCGCGGTTCGATCCGCAGCCCGGCCGGCGTCCAGGACCCCGGCCCGGTCGTCGTCTTCGCGCTCTCGAGGAAGGCCGGCTACCGCGAATTCGCCCGGCTGCTCGATCGCCCGGCGAAGGACGAGGCCGGGAAGCACGACGAGGACGCGTTCCGGATCGTCGCGCGCTGCAACGCGACCGCGGACGGAAAGTTCGAGCTCGCGCTGCCGCAGGGCACCAAGCACGCCAGCATCGCGCTGCAGGGCCGTTACCTGTACCTCGACCGCACGCGCGAGTTCGACCTGGAGCGCACGCCCAACCCGCAGCTCGTGGCGAAGGCCGGCGCGCTGCTGAGCGGCAGCGTCAAGCTGCCGGAAGGGACCGGCATCGCCGCGCTCGAGGCCCTGCGCGTCGAGCTCGACCCGGTCGTCAGCGGCGCGATGGCGATGCGGCCCGACCGCCCGCCGAGCCGCGGCGTGCCGGCGACCGGCGGCGCGTTCGAGATGCGCGCGGTCCCTACCGAGGCGCAGTACCGCCTGAGCATCGAGTCCGAGACCTTCGCCTACTCCGAGCAGCTGGTCGACAAGCTGCGCCCGGGCGAGACGCGCACGCTCGAGCTGGCGCTCGAACCCGGCGGCACGCTGCGCGGCCTCGTGCACGATCCCGACGGCAAGCCCTGCGCGACGGCCGAGGTCGAGGTCGCGCGCGAAGGCGACTGGTTCGGCACCGACGACAAGGAAGTGCGCAGCGCGAAGTGCAACGACGAAGGCGCCTTCGAGCTGGCGCACGTGCCGGCCGGCAAGCTCAAGCTGCGCGCGAACGCTCCCGGCTTCCTCTCCAGCGAACGCCTGGAGCTCGAGCTCGCCCCCGGTCGCACCTCGGAGGGCTTGCTGGTCGTCTTGCGCGCGGGCAAGAGCGTCGCCGGCATGGTCACGTTCGCCGACGGCAAGCCGGCGCCCGGAGCCGAAGTCCGGCTCTCGTTCGACCTCTCGCAGGCCGCGGGTCTGGGCGGCATGAGCGCGCTCGAGGGCGCGAACGGCGAGGCCAAGGCGGACGCCGAGGGACGCTTCACGATCGGCGGGCTGGGCAACGGCCCGTTCACGCTGCGCGCCTCGGGACTGCCCGCGGGCAGGACGCTCGAGAAGGGCGAGAAGAAGGACGACATCGAGCTGCATGCGCGCATCGACGGCGTCACGCCCGGCTCGCTGGACCTGCAGCTCGTCTTGCGCGCGGGCGCCGGCCTCAGCGGCCGCGTGGTCGACCCGGCGGCACAGCCGGTCGCGAAGTTCAAGCTCAAGGTGCAGCGCGAGGGCAAGGGCTTGCTCGGCTCGCTCGGCCAGGACTCGGAGGAGCGCACCGTCGAGGATGCCGAGGGGCGCTTCAAGATCGGCGGACTCGCCGAGGGCGCCTGGAAGCTGTGGGTCACGAGCGAGAACTTCGCCAACGCGGACGCGACGAACGTGACGCTGCCCCAGGCTCCTGACGGGCCCGAGCTGGTCGTGACGCTGATGCCCAGCTGCACGGCGAGCGGACGCGTCGTCTCGGCCCGCGGCGATCCCGTCGCCGGCGCGCACGTCACGCTCGACTCCGGCGGACCGGCCTGGCAGCGGGCGATCAGCGGCGCGCCGCCCGATCCGGACACCGAGAGCGAGGCCGACGGCAGCTTCCGCCTCAAGGGGCTGAAGCCGGGCCAGGTCGCGCTCGTCGCGAGCGCGCAGGATCATGCGCGCAGCCTGCCGCAGACGCTCGACATCGCCGCCGGCGCCGAGACCAAGGACATCGTGCTCACGCTGCGCGACGGCGGCTCGATCAGCGGCGAGGTCTACGACGAGCAGGGCAAGCCGATCTCGGGCATGTTCGTGCAGGTGACGGAGATGGCGGTCTACGACATCCACTTCGCGAACACGGACGGCGAGGGCCGCTTCAAGATCGAGCACCTGCAACCCGGCGCCTACCAGGTGGTCGCTTTCCCGGGCAAGGCGCTCGGCAAGGCCGGCTCCGACCGCGGCGCGGAGTTCATGAACAGCATGAAGATGACCTCCGCCGAGGTGCGCGATGGCGAGGACACGCACGTCGTGCTCGGCGCGCCGCCCGCGGACCCGGTCCAGGTCGTCGGGCGCGTGACGCACGCCGGCCAGCCCTACACGGGCGCGCTGGTCGCCTTCGTGCCGCAGGGCAAGGACGTGCTCACGCGCATGAAGAACGTCTCGGTCGACGCGCAAGGCAACTTCGAGGTGCGCCTGGGCGAGCCCGGCCGCTACGCGATCTCGGTCCAGCGCATGATCAGCGGCGTGGGCCAGCAGAACACGACCGAGTTCCTGCGCGAGATCCCCAAGGAGAAGCGCTACGAGCTGCTGCTCGAGATGCCCACCGGGCGCATCTCCGGCAAGGTGCTCGATCCCGAAGGCAAGCCGGCCCAGGGCGAGCGCGTCACGTTGCACCCGCGCTCGCCGCTGATCGGGGGCACGATGTGGGGCGGGATGTACGTCGAGGCCCAGACCAACGCCAGCGGCGCCTACGACATCGAGGCGCTGCGCGCGGGCGAGTACGTGCTCGCGGCCGGCGGCATGTCGATGGGCGGCATGTTCGGCGCCGATGCGGCGCACGGGCGCGAGCTGCGCAGCGACGTCAAGGTCGGCGAGGGCGACTGGCTGCGCGACGTCGACTTCCGGCTCCGCAAGCCGGCCCGGGTCGACGTGCTGGTGGTCGGCGAGGACAACCAGCCGATCCCCAAGGCCGCCATCTTCGCGCGCGACGCGAACGGCGCCCTGCTCGACCGGCTCTCGATGGTCGCGACCGACGAGTCCGGAGTGGCGCACTACGGCGGGCTCGCGCCGGGCGAATACAGCTTCAGCTCGCGCATGGACGTGCGCGCGAGCGCCGAAGGTGCGCGCGTCAAGCTCTCCGAGGGCGAGTCGAAGGAGATCAAGCTCACGCTCCAGGGCGCCTCGATCCTGCTCGTCACGGTGCAGGACGCGCAGGGCCAGACCCTGCAGTCCGCGATCAGCGTGCTCGACGCCCAGGGCCACGAGGCGGGCGGGATGTTCGGCCTCTCCGAGTTGATGGAGCAGTTCACCAAGAACGGCGTCGACTTCACCACCTCGCGCATCGGCCCGCTGCCGCCGGGCAAGTACACGGTCACGGCCAGGACGGCGGACGGCAAGACGGGCTCGAAGCCCGTGTCGCTCACGGGCCAGCCCGAGCGCAAGCTGACGATCCGCGTCGAGTGAGCCCGGCTATTCCGCGCGGTTCTTGCGCAGCCACTCGAGCACGGCCTCCATGTCGCCGGGCAGCTCCGACTCGAAGTGCAGGGCCGCGCCGCTGACCGGGTGCGCGAGATCGAGCGCGCTCGCGTGCAGCGCGTGGCGCTCCATCTGCGGCGCCTCGGGCGGCAGCGGCGTGAGGTGCAGGCGCGCCGGACGGTAGACCGGATCCCCGATCAGCGGGAACCCGATGCTCGAGAGGTGCACGCGCACCTGGTGCATGCGGCCGGTCTTGGGGAAGACCGCCAGGTACGAGAAGTCCTTGAAGCGCTCGCGCGTCTCGTAGTAGGTCGAGGCGAACTTGCCCTCGGACTCCGGCAGGACGCGGATGCGGTCGCGCGCCCGCTCGCTGCGCCCGATCCAGTTCTCGATCCACTCGCTGTCGAAGCGCGTCGTGCCCTGCACGAGCGCCAGGTAGGTCTTCTGCACGGCGCGCGCCTGGAAGGCCGTCTTGAGTCCCTCGAGTGCGGTTTGCGACTTGGCCACGAGCAGCACGCCGCTGGTGTCGCGGTCGAGTCGATGCGCGAGGCCCGCGCGCTCCTCGTCCTCGAGGTGCGGCAGCTCGCCCCAACGCGTTGCGGCCCACTCGGCGACGCCGCCCTCGCGTCCGCCCGCGTTGGCGTGGCTCAAGAGTCCGGCCGGCTTGTCGAGCGCGACGAGGTGCTCGTCCTCGAAGAGGATGCGCGGTTCGAGCCCGGCCGGCAGGCGGCTGCCTTGCTCGGGCGGAAGCGCCACCACGAGTTCGCCCGCAGCCTCGATCAGGTGCCCGGGCTTCTTGACCTCGGCTCCCCCGAGGCGCACGCGGCCCTCCCGGATCAGCTCCTGCAGGCGGGTGCGCGACCAGCCCTGCATGCGCGCCGCCAGGACCTGGTCCAGGCGCTGGCCGCGCTCCTCGCCGCCCAGGGCGAAGCTCTGCTCGCTCGAGACTTCCATCGTGGCCTTCCACTCTAGCAGCTGCACTGGCAAGATCGGCGTGAACTCATGACCGACGCCCGTCCCTCCGTCCTGCTCGTCGACGACGAGTCGCGCACCCTCGAGCTGCTCGGCGCCGTGCTCGAGCACCAGGGCTTCCAGCCGACGCTGGCGCGCTCGCCGCAGTCCGGGATCGAGCTCCTGCGCACGATCCGCTTCGACGCGGTCGTGAGCGACGTCGTCTTCGACGGCTTCGCCGAGGGCGCGCTGGTGCTCGCCGCCGCGCGCGACCTGCAGCCGCACGCGATCATCCTCTTGATGACGGGCTACCCGCGCATCGAGGGCGCCGTCTCCGCGATCAAGGCCGGCGCGCTCGACTACATCCAGAAGCCCGTCGACCCGATCATGCTGGCGGCCTTCCTGCACCGCGCGCTGAAGGAGCGCGAGATCGAGCGCCCCGACCTGTGCTTCAAGGACCTGATCGAGATCCTCTCGGCGATGGTCGCCAACACGATCGAGCGCGTGGACCCGTACACGGCCGGGCACGGCGCGCGCGCGCGCAAGTACTGCCGCTTCCTGGCCCAGAAGCTCGGGCTCCCGCGCGAGCGCACCGAGCACCTCGAGCTGGCGGCGATCGCGCACGACTACGGCAAGATCTACCTCGACGACCTGGGCTTCCTGACCAAGAAGGGTCCGCTGACCGACGAGGAGTTCAAGGCCGTGCAGCGCCATCCGCAGCTGGGCGCGAAGAAGCTCGGCCACCACGCGCAGCTCGCGGAGGTGCGGCGCTTCGTCGGCGAGCACCACGAGAAGTGGGACGGCTCGGGCTACCCGCAGCGCCTCGCGGGCGAGGAGATCGCGCTCGAGAGCCGCATCCTGTGCGTGGTCGAGGTCTTCGACTCGCTCGCCACCAAGCGTTCGTACAAGGACATCTGGCCGCTCGCGAAGGTGCAGACCTACTTCGCCGAGCAGCGCGGGCGCGCCTTCGACCCGCTCGTGCTCGATTCGTTCCTGGGTCTGCTCGAGGTCGACGGCGAACGCTGGATGCGCGCGCCGGCCGAGGACCTCAAGGCCGCGGGGCTCGCCCTCGAGGCCTGATCCGCCATGCAGGCACTGGCCGCGCCGCTCCTCGCGTGCCTGCTGCCGCTCTCGTCGGCGGGTGCGGAGGACACTCCGCCCGGGATGGTCTTCGTGCCCGGCGGACGGACGCGGATCGGCATCACGCAGGAGGAGCTGAAGCGCCTGCTCTCGATCGACCCCAACTCGCAGCAGTACGCCGGCGCGCTCTCGGCCGAGACGCCGCAGCACGAGGCGCTCGTCGAGGGCTTCTTCGCGCAGCTGACCGAGGTCACCAACGAGCAGTACGAGGTCTTCGCGCGCGCGACGGGCGCGAAGCCGCCGCAGACCTGGGGCGAGGCGGCGATCCGCGCCGGCGCCGAGCAGTTCCAGCGCGAGCAGGACCAGGCGCGCAGCGATGCGACGACGCAGGGCTTCCCGTTGCCGGAGCCGGCGACCTTCGACCCGCGCGCGTGGTGGGAAGCCAACTGGCACTCGGCCGCCTGGAGTGTGCCCGCCGGCGACGAGCGCCGGCCGATCGTCTTCGTCGACTACGGCATGGCCACGCGCTACGCGCGCTGGGCCGGGTTCCGGCTGCTCTCCGAGCAGGAATTCCAGCGCGCCGTGCGCGGCGACAGCGAGCGCAAGTATCCCTGGGGCGACAACTGGGACAACGAGAAGTACGCCGCCACCGACCTGCTCAAGCGCAAGGGCGGACCCTTCGTGGTCGGGAGCTTCCCCGCCGGCGCCAGCAAGCAGGGACTCGTCGATCTGGCCGGCAACGTCTGGGAGTGGACGCGCAGTCCCTACACCGCGTACGCCGGCTACGAGAAGCGCTTCTTCGAGTTCGGCTTCGGCAGCAAGCTGCGCCAGGTCGACGCGATCGCGGCCTTCGACGAGACGCGGCGGGTCGTGGTCGGCGGCTCGTGCCAGACGCGCAACCTGATGTGCCGCGCGACGACGCGCCGCGACGTCGAGGAGCGCACGGCCACCGACGCGCTCGGCTTCCGCTGCGCGCGCTCGCCGCGGCCGGGGGTCGACGCGGCGCAGCTGGTGCTCGAGCAGGACCTGACCGACGTCTGGCGCCCGCGCGTCGAGGACCTGCCGGCCGCCTACGAACCGAATGCCGCGACGGCCCTCGAGCGCTGGCGCACGGCCCCGCTGCGCGACCTGCCGGAGCAGCCCGTCGTGCCTGGCTATGCGATCGTCTCCGGGCACGACCAGCTCGTCTGGTGCCCCGTGAAGCAACTGCGCGCGTTCGACCCGGGCAGCCTCAAGGACCTGTGCGCCGAGGAAGGCGTCGTGCAGCTCGGCTTCCTGGTCACGAACCTCCCGCTCGCCGACCCCGAGCTCGCGCCGGGCACCTACCTCGTCTCCTACCGCGCGAAGGGCGTACCGCGCTTCCTTTCCACGCTCGAGCCGCAGAAGCGCAACGGCCGGGAGGGCTCGGAGGGCGCGCAGCTCGAAGAGCTGCTCAAGATCGACGTGCGCTTCGACCACGTCATCTTCTCCGACTTGCGCGGCACCCCGCTGCGCGCCGTGCGCAAGGCCATCGAGTTCGGCAGCTCCCGGGACTCGCGCCTCGAACTCGTCGAGCTCGAGGGCAAGCGCGCCGTGCGCCTTTCGGCGGCGATCGCGAGCCGCACCGCCCAGCGGGCCTTCCTGTGCGAGCTCGATCTGGTCGCCGAGCCCGGCGCGCTGGACGGCGACTGGCGCTGATCAGAAGCCGCGGGCGTTGCGCTCGAGCAGCCCGAGCTCCAACTCCAGCTCGCCGAAGCGCGACTTCTCCTCGCTCACGACCTCGGGGTCGGCCTTCTCGAGGAAGGCCTGGTTGCCGAGCTTGGCCGTGAGCGCCGCCATGCCCGCGCGCGTCTTCGCGACGCGACCCTCGAGCACGGCCTTGAGCTTCACCCGATCGACCGACTCGGGCAGCGGCACGAAGATCTCGACGCCGCCCACGACGCCCACTGCGGAATGCGGGGGCTGCTTGGGATCGCCGTCGATCAGCGGGTCCTCGAGGAAGGCCAGCGCGCAGAGCGTCGCCTTGTGCTGCTCGAGCACTCGCCGCTCGTCCTGGCGCGGCGCGCGGATCACGGCCGCGAGCGGCGTGCGGTCGCCGAGCGTGGTCAGGTTGCGGATCTGGCGCACGGCCCCGACCGTGTCCATGATCACCTGCATCTCGCGTTCCGCGGTCTCGTCCGCCACGAGCCCCTTGCCGTCGGGCCAGGGCGCGCGGATCAGCAGCCCGGCCTTCTCGTCCAGTGCCTTCCACAGCACTTCCGTGATGTAGGGCGTGAACGGGTGCAGAAGGGCCAGCGTGTCGGCGATCACGCGCGCCAGCGTGCCGCGCGCCGCGGGCGCGCTCGGATCGCCGGCGTTCATGAGGCGCGGCTTGACGAGCTCGACGTACCAGTCGCAGAAGTCGTTCCAGACGAACGCGTACAGGCGCTTGGCCGCGTCGTTGAGCCTGTATTCGTCGAAGGCCTGAGTCACGTCGCGCTGCGCGGCCTTCAGGCGCGAAAGGATCCAGCGGTCCTCGAGGCGCTCGGGCCGCTCGCTGCGCGCGCCCTGCATGTTGAGCAGCACGAAGCGCGTCGCATTCCAGACCTTGTTGGCGAAACGGAAGCCGTCCTCGAAACGCTCGGGGGCGAGCTTGACGTCCTGGCCCTCCTTGGTGAGCAGCACCAGCGAGTAGCGCACCGCGTCGGCGCCGTACTTGTCGATCATCTCGATCGGGTCGATGCCATTGCCCGCCTGCTTCGACATGCGCTTGCCCTTGCCGTCGAGCACGGTCGCGTGCACGTTGCAGACCTCGAAGGGGCAGCGCTGGTCCGCGGGCAGATGGTCCATGAACTCGTAGCCGGCCATGACCATGCGCGCGACCCAGAGGTAGATGATCTCGCGCGCGGTCGAGAGGAACTGCGTCGGGTAGAAGCGCTCGAGGTCGGGCGTGACGTCCGGCCAGCCGAGCGTCGCGAATGGCCAGAGCCAGGAGCTGGCCCAGGTGTCGAGCACGTCCTCGTCGCGGCGCACGATCGGCTTGCCGGTCTTCGGATGCGGCGTGCCGAGCGCGAGGTCGGTGCGCGAGGCGCAGGGCACGCCGTCCTCGTCGTACCAGACCGGGATCTGGTGCCCCCACCAGAGCTGGCGGCTGATGCACCAGTCGCGCACGTTCAAGAGCCAGTCGAGGTAGGTCTTCGACCAGCGCTCGGGCCGGAACTTCAGCGCTCCGCTGCGCACGGCCTCGATCGCGGGCTTCGCGAGCGGCTCCATCTTCACGAACCACTGCTCGCTGACCAGCGTCTCGATCACGCTCTTCGAGCGGTCGGAGAGCGCGACGTTGTGCGTGTAGTCCTCGACCTTGCCGAGGAGCCCGAGCGCCTCGAGCTCCTTCACCACGGCCGCGCGCGCCTTCTCGCGCGGCAGACCCTGGAACGGCCCGCCGTTCTCGTTGAGCGCGCCCTTCTTGTCGAACAGGTTGACGATCGGGAGCTTGAAGCGCGCGCCGCGCTCGTAGTCGGCCGGATCGTGTCCGGGCGTGACCTTGACGGCGCCCGTGCCGAAGTCGCGCTCGACCGTGTCGTCGAGTACGAGCGGGACCTCGCGCCCGACGAAGGGCAGCACCAGCGTCGCGCCGTGCAACGCGCTGTAGCGCTCGTCCTGCGGGTGCACGACGACGCCCGTGTCGCCGAGCATCGTCTCGGGCCGCGTCGTCGCCACGGTCACGAACGTGTCTGGCCGGCCCTTCACCGGATAGCGGATCTGGTACAGCTTGTCCTTGCGCGGGACGTACTCGATCTCGTCGTCGCTGACCGCCGTCTCGAGCACGCAGTCCCAGTTGACGAGCCGCGCGCCGCGGTAGACGAGCCCCTTCTCGAACAGGCGCACGAAGGCCTCGCGCACCGCGCGCGAGAGGTTCGGGTCCATCGTGAACTGCGTGCGCGACCAGTCGCAGGAGGAGCCCAGGCGCCGGTACTGCTCGAGGATGTAGTTGCCGTGCTGCTCCTTCCAGGCCCAGACGCGCGCCAGGAAGGCCTCGCGTCCGAGGTCGTTGCGCGTCTTCTTCTCCTCTTCGTAGAGCTTGCGCTCGACCACCGCCTGCGTGGCGATCCCGGCGTGGTCGGTGCCCGGCAGCCAGAGCGCGGTCCAGCCCTGCATCCGGCGCTGGCGCACGATGATGTCCTGGATCGCGCCGTTGAGCGCGTGGCCCATGTGCAGGACGCCCGTCACGTTGGGCGGCGGGATCATGATCGTGAAGGTCTTCTCGCCCTCGCGGCGCGGCCCGGGCGTGAAGGCTCCGCTCTCGATCCACTGCTGGTAGACCGACTTCTCGAAGTCCTGGGGCGTGAAGCGGGTCGAGAGTTCCATCGGGGCGACCACTTCAACGAGGCCCGGGCGGAGCGTCAAGTCGCGGCGCCCGCTATCCTCTGCGCGCTCATGCCCGGCCTGCCCTTCTCGCGCGCGCTCGTGATCGTCAATCCGATCGCCGGACGCGGGCGGGCGGAACGCGCCGCGCGCGAGCTCAAGGCTGCGCTGGAGCGCGAGGGCGTTGCGGTCGAGCTCTGCGCGACCGCGCAGAAGGGCGACGCGCGCGCGCGCGCCACGCGCATCGGGCCCGAGCTCGAGCGCCTGGTCGTCGTCGGTGGCGACGGCACGGTGCGCGAGGCGCTCGAAGGCCTGACCCGGCACGATCTGCCGATCCTGATCCTGCCGATGGGCACGGCCAACGTGATGGGCCGCGACCTCGGGCTGCCGCGCGACGCCGCAGGCGCTCTCGCTGTCCTGCGGGGCGGCCGGCGCCAGCGGCTCGACGTTGCGCGCGTCAACGGCGCGTCGCTCTCGTTCCTCGTCAGCGGCGTCGGCTTCGACGCGTTCGTCGTGCGCGAGCTCGAGCGCGTGCGCCGCGGCCCGATCACACACGCGAGCTGGGTGCGTGCCGCGGCGAGCGCCTTCGTGCATTACCGCGAGCCGCAGCTCACCGTCGAGCTCGACGGCCGGCCGGTCGAGGGCCGCTTCGGTTTCGTGCTCTTCAGCAACGTGATCCACTACGGCGGCATGCGCGTGCTCGCCCGCGACCGCCAGCTCGACGACGGGCTCTTCGAGGCCTACCTCTTCCGCGGCTGCGGCCGGTTGGGCCTCGTCCGGCACGGCCTGCGCGCGCTGCTCCAGGGCTTCCCCAGCTCGCGCTGCAAGCGCCACCGCGCGCGCAGGATCCGCGTCAGCTCCGAGACGCCCGTCCCCTACCAGGTCGACGGCGATCTGGCCGGCGAAACGCCGCTCGAGATCGAACTACTGGCGCAGCCCTTCACGCTGCTCGTACCCTGAGGGCCAAGATGAGCGCGCGCCGCCCCACCGTGAACGTCGCCGGCCAGACACTGGGCGGCGGCGAGCTGTTCCTGATCGCCGGCCCGTGCGTGCTCGAGACGCGGGAGCTCGCGCTCTCGGTCGCCGGACGCCTGTCCGAGATCTGCGCCACGCGCGGCATCCCGCTGATCTTCAAGTCGAGCTTCGACAAGGCCAACCGCTCGAGCAGCAAGACCGCGCGCGGCCCGGGCCTCGACGGCCTCGCCTGGCTGGCCGAGGTGCGCGAGAAGTTCCACGTGCCCGTGCTGACCGACGTGCACGCGGCCGAGCAGTGCGCGCGCGCCGCCGAGCACGTCGACGTGTTGCAGATCCCGGCCTTCCTCTGCCGCCAGACCGACCTGCTGCTCGCCGCCGCCGCGACGGGCAAGGCGGTCAACGTCAAGAAGGGCCAGTTCCTCGCGCCCTGGGACATGAAGAACGTGGCGCAGAAGATCACGGGTGCCGGCAACCCGAACGTGCTGGTCACGGAGCGCGGTTCGAGCTTCGGCTACGGGCGCCTGGTCGTCGACATGACGGGCTTCGAGCACCTCTCCGCGACCGGTCATCCGGTCGTCTTCGACGCGACGCACTCGGTGCAGCAGCCCGGCGCGCTCGGCGATCGCAGCGGCGGCGATCGACGACAAGTGCCGGGTCTCGCGCGCGCGGCGGTGGCGACGGGCGAGGTCGACGGGTTGTTCTTCGAGGTGCACCCCGATCCGGATCACGCGCCGAGCGACGGGCCGAACATGGTCGTGCTCGAGCAGTTCCCTGCGATCCTCGACGGGCTGATCGCCGTGCATCGCGCGTTGCGGGGACCTGGAGGCTCGTGAGGTGAACGCGGCGAAGAGGTTTTGAGCTTCGTTCAGTCGTCGTTCAGGATCGTCCCCGTGGCGACCGCGTCGTCCACGGTCCCGCCGAAGGTGTTGAAGAGCTCCACGGTGAAGGTCTCGGCCGGCTCGCGCGTGCGGTCCGACTTGACGGTGATCGTGATCCTCTGGCTCAAGACCCCCGGCTGGAAGACCAGGGTGCCGCTCGCCGCGTTGTAGTCCGACTTCGCGCGCGCGGTGCCGGCGACTGTGCGGTAGTCCACGCTGACTGTCCCCTCACTCGAGCCGCTGCGGCTCACCGTGAACTGCAGCTGCGTGAAGCCGCGGTTGCCCTCCACCACCGAGGAGTCCCCGATGCTCAGCGTCGACGGAGGAGGCCCCGAGCCCAGGCTCCCCGAGATTTCCGAATTAGGCCCCGGCCAGTCCAGATAGAAGAGGCCATACCAAGAGATGTAGATTTCCTCGTTCCAGAACGAGAAGGGCTCCTGAGTGACGACGGGATAGCCGTCCGCATCCGAGGGGAAGGGGCCGGGGTTGGCGGACGACTCGTGTCCCGCCCAGAACGAGGCGTCGGGAGACGAAATCCACAGGGCCATGTCGGCCAAGCTGCTTCCCCCCTGGTACATGTTCCGCAGTGTGAGGCCGACCTCACCTCCCGCCAGTTGCTCGCTCGCGACCCGGTTGAGATCGTCCGCGTCGGGGCCGGAAAACCGCAGGTCGAACGACCTCGCGCGCACGTCGGTGGAGAGGGAGCCGTAATGCGAGCTGTTGATGTTGCCGTAATGCACGTAGGTGGTGCCGTACATCGCGAGCGACCACGTGTGTTCGCCAGTGTCGCTCGTGAAAGTCCCGCTGATGTTGATCGTGCCGGTTTCCTGCGCCATGACAGGGGTCGCCAACAGCGCGATCACCAGTGCCGGAACGGCGGTCCATCGGGAGAGTTTCGAACGCTTCATCGGATTGCCTCTTCCGGCCTGCGCTGGGACTCGAGCAGCGCCGCGGCGCACAGGCCGGGCGCCATGGTCATGCCGGGCCGGCGGGAGCTTGCTTCGCGGTGATGACCCCGCCGGCCGCTTGTGTTTTCATTTCTTCGCCGCGCGAGGCCACGAGCTCCCGCACGTCGTTCCACCGCTACCCCATGGAGGACGACCACGGCCCCGCGACCCGAACGACAAAAATCTCGGCGGTCCTCGCAGCCCGTTCGGGCTGATGTTCCACCGGCGACACCGGTGCCCTGAACCTTGCCGCCCTCGCCCAGCCGGCATGGTCGAGCACCTCCCGACCGGGCCTTGCCCGCGGCGCGTTCACTTCGCCGGCGGCTTGGCGGCCGCCAGCGCAAGCTCGACGGCGGCCCAAAGGTCACGCCACGCCACGCGCTCCGGCTCCGACACGTCGTCGAGACGGTCGCGGACGCTCGCGAGGTCGGGATCCTTCTTCCAGTGCTCGAGCATGGCCGCGAGGCCGGTCGCCGCCTGCTCGCGCGCCGCGAGATCCGCGCGCAGCCACTCGAGCGCCCGGCCGCGCCATTCCGCGGCATCCGCCCCTCCGGGCGCGGCTGCGAGAGCCGCCGAGCAGGAAGCGTTGTAACGGTGCCACTTGGCGAGGTTCTCGGCGAGCGCGGCGTCGTCGGCGAACGCCTCCGCGTACATCCGCGCGGACTCTGCGTGGCGCGCCTTGCGGTAGAGCGCCACGGCCAACACGATCCGCTCAGCCGCGTCTCGCGGCTGCGCCTGCCCCGAGAGCAATTTGTCCTGACGACCCGCGAGCTCCGCCTTCCGCTCGGCATCCGCGAGCCACGTCTCTGAGGGGTAGGCCCAACCGGCGCGCCTCGACCCCAGCTCGTGCCCACTGAGGAAATAGGGAACGGCCTCCGGAAAGCGCCCGAGGCGCATGAGCGCGTGGCCGAGGTTGCAGTGCGCCTCGGCGAAGTCCGGACGGATCGCGATGGCCTCGCCGAAGGCCGCGATCGCGGCCTCGACGTCGCCCTTGGCCTCGAGCGCGTTGCCGCGGTTGTAGCGTGCCTTGAAGTCTCGTGGGGCGAGCTTGATCGCGCGGTCGAACTCTGCGAGCGCCTCATCCGAGCGCCCCAGGTCACGGAGCGCGGTGCCGCGGCAGTTGTGGGCGTCGGCGTATTGCGGGTCGAGCTCGATCGCGAGGTCGAACTCCGCGAGCGCCTCGTCCAAGCGCCGCAGGTCACAGAGCGCGACGCCGCGCCCGACATGGGCCAAGGCGTATCGCGGGTCGATCTCGATGGCCCGCTCGCAGGCCGCGAGAGACTCCTCGACGCGCCGCAGGTAATTGAGCGCGATGCCGCGGTTGTTGTGGGCCACAGCAGACCGCGAGTCGAGCTCGATCGCGGTGTCGCACTCCGCGAGCGCTTCCTCGTACCGGCCGAGCTGGTCGCAGAGCACCCTGCCGCGGCTGATGTGGATCCCGGCGTTCCTTGGGTCGATCTCGAGGCCCCGGTCGTAGGCCGCGAGTGCCTCCTCGAAGCGCAGCAGTTCACGGAGCGCGTCGCCGCGGCTGTCGTGGGCCGCGGCGTGCCGCGGGTTGATCTCGAGGGCCCGGTCGCAGGCCGCCAGCGCCTCCTCGAAGCGTCCCAGAGCACTGAGCACGATGGCGCGGTTGCTGTGGGCCTGTGCATGCCGCGGTTCGAGCTCGATCGCGCGGTCGAGCTCCGCGAGCGCCTCGCCGGGCCGGCCCAGGTCGCAGAGCAGCCCGCCGCGGTTGTTGTGGGCGTCGGCGGACCGCGGGTCGATCTCGATGGCCTGATCGTAGGCCGCGAG
>Ga0315912_10002057_pt1 | contig 22454 bp, 17 predicted proteins | sample VfabasoilMG_FD_204469 | JGI IMG/M metagenome (GOLD analysis project Ga0315912, IMG submission 204469) | Garden soil microbial communities collected in Santa Monica, California, United States - V. faba soil | ecosystem: Environmental > Terrestrial > Soil > Garden | place: USA: California...
GGCACACGGCATCGTTTGTTCGTTTCGGCGAGGGGCGCGCGTCGATCCATCGCGCGGTGTGGGGCCCCGGCACGCACACGCAGAACCAGGCCTTCCACTACGTTGACGATCACATCGCCGCGCTCGTACGTCGCATCGAGACGCCTCTCTCCGCTGCGCACATCGTTGACCTCGGGTGCGGCGTCGGGGCGAGTCTTTGCTACCTCGCCGAGCGGCTTCCGATCCACGGCACAGGCATCACACTGAGTCACGCGCAGGCGGTGATGGGTCAGCAGATCATTGCCGCTGCCGGCTTGTCGGCGCGTGTCACGTGCGTCGAGGGCGATTATTGCGACCTGCCGGCGACGATTGCGCCAGCTGATCTCGCATACGCAATCGAGTCGTTCGTACACGGGCCGGCTCCGCAGCGTTTTTTCGAGCAGAGTCATCGCATCTTGAAGCCTCGCGGTCTGCTCGTCATCTGCGACGACCTGAGAGCGGGCGGGTCATCACCTGACTCTTCACGCGCAGTGGAGGACTTCACGCGCGGGTGGCACATCAACTCCCTGCTCGATCGCGACACGATGATCGGGATGGCGAGAGAAGCCGGCTTCGAGCACGAGTCCACCGTTGATCTGACCCCACTACTGGAGCTTCAGCGCCCACGCGATCGGGCGATCGCTGTCGGAGTCGCGCTGCTCAAGCGGTTGCCATTCACCGGAGAGCGCTACGACTACGTCATTGGCGGAGACGCGCTTCAGACCTGTCTGGCGAAAGGGTGGATTCGGTACGAGCTGAACGTCTTTCGAGCTAGATGACCTGATTCACCGGCGGCACATCGGGATCGTTTCCGTCGACCGGTTCCGCTTCCGCATGCAGGTCGCAATCGAACAACACGTCACCGCCCATCCGGAACACGCGATAGCGCGGCCGCCGGCAGTCACTGAGGCGCGCGTGTGGGGCCAGTCGGATGGCCGGCCGGCCATCGCCGATGATCACCGGGGCGATCGCGATCTGAAGACGATCCAGCAGGTTGGCCTGGAGGAACGCCGACACCGTCACCCCGCCGCCCTCGACGAATATTCGCGAGCAGCCACGCGCACGAAGCAGTCGCAGCGCCTCCACCACGCCACCGCTCGCATCGTCGCAATCAACGCCGACGACCGTCGCGGAGCCCAGGTGCGTGTCGCCAGGCTCGACCAGCGTGCGTGAACAGATGTAGAGCGTCGGGCCGGTGTTGTTGGTGAACACTCGATATGTCGGTGCCAGCCCCTTGCCCGGATCGAATACAACTCTGAGAGGGTTGTCACCCGGGACATGGCGCACGTTGAGTTGCGGATCGTCAGTCGCCACGGTGCCCGCGCCGACAACGACCGCGTCGGAAAGAGCGCGCATGCGGTGAAGGTGCACGAGGTTGTCATCGCCCGTCACGAACTGCGAGTCGCCCGAAGGCGTCGCGATGAACCCATCGAGGCTCTGCCCCAGATGGCCGATCGTCATGGGCCGGCTCGACGTGGCCGAACAGAGCGGCAAGTAGAGGTTCAGCAGCTCGGCTCGAGCGTCACCCGGTATGAGCAGCGATCGCCATCCCCCGCCTGGCGACCACGAGAGCACGGCGTCGGGATCTTCAGGTTTCGTTTGCCGCAGCTCGGAATGAAGGTCGAGGCTGAAGGTCAGCGGGCGGCCGTTCTTGTTGAGTGGTTCGGCAAGAGCCGCGGCGCCGCGAACGATGCTCCACGCGGTTGCGGCGGTTGATCCGAGCTGGCGAGAGGTAACTTCGACGGCCACAGTGTGCACGTCACTATGCCATACCGTCTCGAGAGATTGCCAAGAGCGACAGAAGCCAGGCAGAGCTTTTTTCTTGCCCGGTGCAATATGCTGACAGAGCAAGTTTGCTGCTGCAGCACAGGAGAGATTGATGACGTTCAACAAGCGGTCCGGCGTTGCCGGCCTCACCCTGATGTTCGGTGTGCTTGCGCTGGTGCTCGTGCAGGGCCAGGCCAAGCCGATGTGCGATCCAGACAACGGTGGCCTGAAGCTGCCCGCGGGTTTCTGCGCGCTGGTTGTTGCAGACAACCTGGGTGTGGCGCGACACATGGCGGTCGCCCCGAATGGCGACCTCTACGTTGCGCTGCAGACGAGCGGCGGGCGTGGCGCTCCGCAGACCGGCGGTGGCGCGGTTGCATTGCGTGACGCGAACGGCGATGGGCGCTTCGAGGTGAAGGAGCCGTTCGGGGGCGGTAGTACAACCGGCATCGGCCTGCGTAATGGTTATCTGTATCTGGCGCACCCACTCACCATCGAGCGCCTGCGGCTGACCAGCGGAACGCTGAAGCCAACCGGTGCGGCGGAGACGATCGTCACCGGCCTGCCCACCGAGGCGCAGCACCAGGATAAGGGGCTCGCCTTCGACGGTAATGGCTCGCTCTACATCAACGTCGGTGCGCCGTCGAATGCGTGCCAGGACCCCGATCGTCGTCCCGGTGTGAAAGGCGTGGAGCCGTGCCCGCTTCTCGACAAGCACGCCGGGATCTGGAAGTTCGACGAGAACAAGATGGGGCAGACGCAGGATGCAGGAGGCTCTCGATTTGCCACCGGACTGCGTCAGATGCCGGCCATTACGTGGCACGAAGGCGCGCTCTACATCGCGATGCACAACCGCGATCAACTCGACGTGTTCTGGCCCAAGAGCTTCACGGCGAAGGAGAACGCCGAGCGACCGGCGGAGCCGTTGTATCGCGCGGTACAGGGATCCGATTTCGGCTGGCCCTATTGCTTCTTCGACTACCCGATGAAGCGCTTCGTCACGAACCCCGAGTACGGTGGCGATGGCAAGGACGGCGCGCGCTGCGCGAAGTTCACGCAGCCGGTGGCCGCGTTCCCGGCGCACTGGGCACCAGTGGACGTCAAGTTCTACACGGGCTCGCAGTTCCCGGCGAAGTATCGCGGCGGCGCGTTCATCGCGTTCCATGGCTCCTGGAATCGCTCGCCGCTTCCACAGGCCGGCTACAACGTGACATTCCAGCCGATGGCAAACGGCAAGGCGACCGGTGAGTTCGAAGTGTTCGCCGATGGCTTCACGGGCAAGTCGGAGTTGATGCAGCCCAATGACGCCGTTGCGCGGCCTGATGGTGTGGCGCAGGCGCCTGACGGATCGCTCTACATCAGCGAGAGCCAGAAGGGAAAGATCTGGCGCGTGATGTATACGGGGAAGTAAGGCCTAAGACGAGAGTGTCAACTCCCAACGCCCAAACGTCCAACTCCCAAACATGACTGCCTTGGGAGTTGGGAGTTGGGGTTTGGAAGTTGACGCGGTAAAGCTATTTGGGTGAGCTCGCGCCGCCCTGAGACGACGACGCCGCGAAGAGCCGCTTGCCGTCTTCGAACGTGATGCTGGTCGCGTTCGCGGTGTTCGATCCGTTGCGGGCCTGGTAGCCGTCGATCACCAGCATGGTGCCGGCAACGAGATCTTCCTTCCGCCAGCCGCGGCGATAGAGGGCGTTGGCGCCGCCGGTCTCCCACGCCCACTTCTCCACCTTCCCGCTCTTGCCGACTACTTCGATGTAGATCCAGGCGTGGGGGTTCGCCCACTTCATCTCTGTGACCTTGCCTTTGAGCTTGAGCGGCTTGTTGAAGTCGTACTCCGCCGAGAACGAATGATGTGCGGCGACGGGCACGACGGCCCATCCCAGAATTGCGAGAAGAATTGCGAGCCGGTATGACTTCATCGAAACGTGCCTCCGGTCCGGCTGAAGCCGGACACTACGATTAGTTACTGCCGCGCGCCTTTGCCCGCGCCTCGTCCCGGATGTCTTTCAAGTGTTGCAGATCCTGGTTGTCTTCATGACACGCCACCTCGAGGAGCTCGTCCTTCTGCCGGTTGATCGGGAAGGAGATCGTCCAGGGACGCGTGTAGACCAGCGGATCCGACATCGTTGCGTCGTAATGAATCGTATCGGCGCTGATCGGTGTCAGCCGTTCGACGACGCGCGCGGCGTGGCTTTGGATTTCGCCAACCTCGTTCAGCCACGCTTTTCCGTTGAGATTCGTCGTCTCGATGACCAGCGTGTCGCCTTCCCACTTGCCGATCGAATCACCCTGCCAGAGGCGCATATGCTCAGGCAGATGGGCGCGGCCGTCCATCGGAATCACGCGCCACGACATGCGCTCGTGCAGGATCACCACATAGCCCGGTGGCTGGAGAATCTGCAGGGGCGAGGGGACGTACATCGAACGAGGGACACCAGCGACGAAGCAGTGCGCTGTTGGATCGTCGTAGCCGCGCTCAGGAAGTTTTCGGCTCGCCGCTTCGGTGGCAGCCCAGGCCTGCATCGGCAGAATACCGTCGGGCGGATCGCTGATCACACCGCGACCGGCCGGCGTCAGGAAATCCTGCGCGTGAAAGCCGAGGCCGTAGTTCGCGCCTCCGCCATCCGACATGTAATAGCCCTGGAGGTCTGGCTTGCCGTCGGCGAGCCGCTTGATCTCGCCCTTCTTTTCGGGCGCCTTCCATTCGGTCTGAACGTCCTTCCAGTCCGCAGGAATCTGCACCTGGGCTGACGGCCCGGGGTACCACGTCTTTGGCTCCGGTTCGAACGCGCCGTTGGCCTCTTCCTTCTCTGCCTGGCACTGATACTCGAAGATGCGCTCCGCGTCGGTCTGTCGATGGAGAAGCATGCTGATCGTCCACGGCCGCGTGAACGTCTTGGCATCTTCGATCGTCGCCTCGTAGGTGATCGTGTTCGCATCCTTCAACGTGTAGCGCTCGACGACATGCAGCTCCGCGCTGTGGAAGTTGCCTGCCTTGTCGAACCACGTCCGGTCGTTGTGATCCCGCACGTCCACGACCAGCGTGTCGCCTTCCCATTTCCCGCGCGAGTCACCCATCCAGAAGTCGATCCCTTCGAGAGCCGGTGCGCCGTTCGTGTAGATGGTGCGATGCACCTGCGACCACTCGAACGTCATCGCGACGTGATCGGGTGTCTGGAAAATCTGGAACGGAAAATCCATGTACATGATCCGGGGCACGCCGGGCAGGTAACAGTTCTCCAGGGGATCGAGGGTCCGCCGATTCTGCGCGTTTTCGATCTTCTTCTTCGCGGCCCATTCCTGGTAGGGAATCGGTCCGCCCTGCACGACACCTTTGCCGGCAGGCATCTCGAAACGCGCGACGTGATCTTCGAGGTCAGCCGCGGCGTTGTTGCGAACCTGCCAGATCCCCGAGAGGTCTGGCTTGCCATCAGCCACACGTGGAATCGCGGCGTTCGCTGGCGAGGAAGAACGAGAGCACGAAATAAGGGCCGCCGAGAGTATGAGGACTGCGACAAGAGTCGCTTTCTGGTTACGCAAGAGCATCCCGCATTGTAATGCGCCGAGCGATCTAGACTGTCTTCAATGACCAAACCAGCGGTCGCGGCGGAATCACTGGTCGCGCTCGGTGCGACGGAGCAGCGGCTCGATGAGTACGCGAACTACGAGATCGCGCTCGGCTCGCTGCGGATTTCGCGGGCGCTGCCGGTGAAGGGGCGCCGGATGATCGGACCGTGGTGCTTCCTCGATCGATTCGGCCCGCTCTCGTTCACCGAGGGTATGCCGATGGACGTGGCGCCGCATCCGCACATGGGGCTGCAGACGGTCACCTGGTTGCTCGAGGGCGAGGTGGTCCACGACGACAGTCTCGGCGAGGAGGCCGTGCTGCGCCCAGGCGGCGTCAACGTCATGACCTCTGGCCATGCGATTGCGCATGCCGAGCGCACGCCATCTGACAACACTGGTCGCTTGAATGGCGTTCAGCTCTGGACGGCGTTGCCCGATCGCGATCGACAAGGCACAGCGTCGTTTCAACACGTGGCGGTCGCACCGGTGCTCGAGCCGAAAGGCGGGATCGTTCGCGTGTTCTCGGGCCAGCTTGCCGACGTCGTATCACCCGCTCATCACGTCTCCGATCTGGCCGGTGCCGATCTGCAGGTGCATCGAGGTGAGACGCTCGAGATACCGCTGCGGCCCGATTTCGAACACGCCGTGCTCGTGCTCTCTGGCGATTGCGCACTTGACGGTCAGCCGCTCCGCGAGCGAACCCTCTATTACCTGGGCATGCAGCGCGCGGAGGCATCCTTCGCAAGTCAGAGCGGCGCGCGCCTCTTGCTCATCGGCGGTCCGCCCTTCCCGGAAACGATCCTCATGTGGTGGAACTTCGTGGCGCGAACCCCGGAAGAGATCCGCGATGCACGTGACGCCTGGGAGAGTGGACAGCGCTTTGGTGATGTGACGGCGTACAGGGGACAGCGGCTTCATGCACCGGAGCTCGTCCGGCTGGCGCGTCCCAATCCAGTGAGTTGATCTACTTCGCTCGCCCGCTGAAACCCGCGGCGATCATCGGAAGACGATAGATCGTCTTCGCGTTGTTCCTCACGCCATCGGGCGTCTTGAACTCCTGCCCATCTGATCCGAGCGCGCCGCTACCGACGATGTAGAGCGTCCGTTTTCCGGGCCCGGCGAACGCGACACTGATCGATGGGCGAGGCGTTGGAATCAGGCCGAGATATTCGCCTTCAGCGCTGAGCACCTGCACGCCCGGCGCCGACGTGACGTAAAGACGGCCCGCATCATCGATCGCCATACCGTCGCCGTTGCCACCGGCTTCGAGCGTCGCGAAGGTGCGTCGATTGGTCACGCTGCCATCCGGCAGGATGTCGAACGCCACGATCGTGTTGCCGTTCGTGACGTAGACGATCTTCTCGTCGCGACTGAGCATCACGCCGTTCGTGCGGAGATTGTCGCCAAGGCTCTTCACGCCACCAGTCGGCCCCACGTAGTACGCGCCACCAACGGTGAAGTAAATGCGGCCTTTCGCATCGACCACGAGATCGTTGAGTCGTCCGAGCGGCTGACCCTCGAAGCGATCGGCGATGACCACGCGCGCCGGCGTCAACACACTGACCGCTGGGAACTCGAAGCACTGCTCGGGTCGTCCGCCGGGATCGGTGCAAGTACGTTCGACGGCAACGATCCGCCCGTTCGCGTCGATCCCGAGCGAGCCGCCGCCGTGCGTATCGGTGAGGAAGACCGACACGCGATCCATCGCGTCGAGCTTGCTGATTCGTCGCGGCTGCTCCTGCGCGAAGAGCAATCCACCGTCTGCCGTGCCGACGAGTCCATCGGCGTTATCGGTGCCTTGCCACGCCACGCTCCACGCTGCGCCGGCGGCGACGACGCCTGGGATCGCGGCAACGGCGGCTTCTCTCGCGCCCTGTCCTGCGCCACCGCGTTGAGCGGTGAGGGCAGTGGTGAGAAGAAAGAGGAACACGGCAGCGATCGTCGAAGCACGCACTTTCATGTCGGCTCGCGCAGCCGCGATTATCGCTCCTATTCCCTGTTATGGGTCGGTCCGAAAGGAGCTAGAGGCTCCAGATCTGATGATTGGCAGGACTATCGGCAAGTACCGAATTGTTGGCCAACTCGGGCGAGGTGGTGCGGGCGTCGTCTACAAAGCGGTGGACGAGACGCTCCATCGCGACGTCGCAGTCAAGACGTTGAACCCCGACCTCGCCAACACGGAAGTGATGTCGCGGTTCCGAGCGGAAGCGACGATCCTCGCGCGCCTGAATCATCCGCAGATCGCGACGATCTACGAGTTGTTCCGCGCCGATGGCGACCTGCTGATGGTCATGGAGTTCGTGCGCGGCGAGTCGCTCGACAAGCTGTCTGAGCGCGTCGGTGCGATCGCACCCGAGCGTGCGGCCTACGTCATCGATCAGATCCTGTCGGCACTCGAGCACGCGCATCGTGGCGGCGTGGTCCACCGCGACGTCAAACCGGCCAACGTCATGGTGACCGACGAAGGCTCGATCAAGATCATGGACTTCGGAATCGCCCGAGTCCTCGGCGCCGAACAGAAGACCGTTGATTTCCGCCTGATGGGCACGCCGGCGTACATGTCGCCCGAGCAGGTCCTTGGCGAAGAAGTCGATGGGCGTTCGGATCTCTACTCGGTTGGTGTGCTGTTCTATCGATTGCTGAGCGGCGCGTTGCCGTTCGCCGCGGACACGGCGCTCGGGATGCTGCAGCGCCAGATTCGCGATACGCCGATTCCGCTCTGCGCGCATCGCGGAGGTCTTCCCGACTGGTGCGAGACGATCGTGCAGAAGGCGCTCGCGAAAACGCAGAGCGATCGCTTTCAGTCTGCCGAGGAATTTCGTGAAGCGCTCTCTCACGCCACGGGCCCGTTGCCGCTGGCCGACATCGCGAAGACATTTGCGGCCGAAGGCAGAGAGAACCTGGTGCCCGCGCCGATCGTGACGGAAACGCTCGACCTCTCGCACGAGCCGCCGGTCGTCGCCACGGCAACGGCCGCGGCCGTTCCGCCGCCTACAGCGGCGCCGAAGCGCGGCGGCATGGTCTGGGCCCAGGCAGCCGTCGTCGCGATGCTCGTGATCACCGTCGTGGCGGTTGGCTACGCGATGCTGCTGCGTAAAGACGCGACGGAGGCGGCAAACGAACCGGCGCCTGCTCCAGTCGCGCAGCCGTCGGTTGCCGAGACGGAGCCGCCGCCGATTGCGCAGCCCGTCGAGATAGTCGCGAATGAAGCGACCGCGCGCGAGAATGCGCGACCCGTCGAAACAGTTCGACCGCCGGCAGTCGAACCGGCAGCACCAATCGCCGCCGCGCCGGTTACGCCGCGCCGCGTCGCCAGCCGCGCCGCCGCACCGGTCGCTCCACCTGTGGAAGCGCCCGCGCCGGTTGAAACACCGGAGCCCGTCGAGCGCAGGCCCGTGAGATCGGTCGAAGGCGCAGATCCAATCCTCGTGTTCGAGACGCGCGCGCTCGTCGGCACGCGGAAGTCGAAGGAGCAGGGTGCGCAGCTGCTGATGGGCGATGGGAAGATCACGATCATCCCGACCTCGAACCCCGCGTCGCCGCTGTGCTCGTTCCCTTACGGTCGCGTGCTTGCGATCAACGTGTCGCGCGGGCGCGATCCGCTGTGGAACTCGCCGCAGGGGCCGGCGCCGGTTGCACGCGCGGGCGGAACGCTCAGCAAGATTGGTATCCAGGTCACGCGAGACTGGATCGCGCTGCGCACCAGTACCGAGGAACAGTTTGTGTCGATGCGCTTCGATGAAGTGCTCCTGAAGCGTGTGCTCCTCGCTCTCGAGGAACGAACAGGGCATCAGTCGCACTTCATAGAATTGCCGAAAGAGAAGGACTGACGCTTCTGTAAGCCGCGTACGAAAAGCGCCCACGATGCGGCCCTCTCTCGAGGGCCGATGCCACCACAGCTCGACCGTATCTTCGTCGCAGAGAATCACTTCCGCCCCTGACGCGATCCCGGCGTACGGCTTGTAATTAGAAAGATCGATGCGGCTGCGAGCCGGGGCGCGCACCGACACGGGACGGGTTCGCCCCCAGAACGAAGATGCCTACATGACGCGGGCCGAACAAGGCCTGTTCGTCGTGTGTGACGGCATGGGAGGCGCGCCGGCCGGCGAGGTCGCGAGCGAGATGGCGATCCAGGCCATTGCACGCGAGCTGCAGAATCACGAGAACGGCGATGCGTTGGAAGCGTCACCGTTTCTGCCGCACACGCAGCGCCTGGTTGACGCGGTGCGGCAGTCGAACGAGTTCATCTACGGCGAGGCGCAGAAGGACCCGCGCCAGGCCGGTATGGGCACGACGATCGTCAGTGCGTGGATCCGTGAGCAGATCGCCGGCGTTGCCCACGTGGGTGACAGCCGCGCGTATCTCTGGCACAACGATCGACTCGAGCCGCTCACGCGTGACCATTCGCTGATGGAAGCGCACATCGAAGCGGGGCTCGCCGACGAAGGCCACAGCCTCCCGGTGGAGCAGCAGAACGTGCTGGTGCGCGTGCTGGGACGCGAGCCGGCGGTTGATGTTGACGTCACGGAAGTGCCGGTGCGGTCGGGCGACTACGTGTTGCTGTGCAGCGACGGGTTGACTCGCATGGTTGCCGAGTCGGAGCTGGCACTTGCGATACGCACCTATCAGGACCCGCAGCAGATCTGCGATCACCTGATTGCGACGGCGAACAAGAACGGCGGCGCGGACAACATCACGGTTGTAGTCGTGGAAGTCACTGGTGGTTGGTGGAACCGATTGCTAAATGGGGTCGGGGGTCATTTAAGGAGGACACTTTCACGCGAAGCCGCGAGCTCGTCCACTTTAAATGACCCCCGACCCCATTAATCAACGAGGACAGGATGTCGAAACTTACGCTGCAGTATGAAGGTATCGCCCTCAAGGACTACGCCGTTGGAGCGGGCGTCACCATCGGGCGTCTTCCGGACAACGCGGTGATCATCGACAACCCGGCGGTGTCCGGCCATCACGCGCGTGTGTTCGAAGAGGGTCATCGCGTGATCCTCGAAGACCTGCGAAGTACCAACGGCACGTTCGTCAACGGGCGGCCAGTGACGCGCCACGTGCTGCAGCATCGCGACGAGGTCCTGATCGGAAAGCATCAGCTCGTGTTCGATCAGAACGCGGCCGCGACGCAGCCCGCGGCGGATGCGCCGATGCAAGGGCTCGGCGATACGGTGTATCTCGACACGAAGCAGCATCGCGCGCTGCGTGCGACGCTCGAGACAGCCCGCGCTGATGCGGCCAAACCCGTCACCACGCGAGCGGCGGTCTCATCGGTCCCGAGGCGTGTCGGCGTCCTTCGCGTGATTGCTGGGAGCGCAGAACAAGACGAGTACAGCCTCGACGGGAACACGTCAATCATCGGGCGATCCAATACGGCGCTCGTTCGTCTTCGCGGCTGGTTCAAGCCGGCTGTCGCCGTCGCAATCGCCAAGCACGGGTCTGGCTACGTGGCCACCGCGATGGGAGGCAAGCCGCTCGTCAACCAGTCGCCGCTCGAAGGCCGTCACGCCCTGCAGGAAGGTGACATGCTCACCGTGAGCGGACTTGTCCTGGAATTTGCCTGGAAAGAAGGCGTCCGCGCCGAATCTGCGGCCTAGTTCAGTAGGCCGGGTCTTGGAAGTCAAGACCCGCCCTACGCGACGGCGATTGAGATAATCTCTCGCCCATGCAGACTGCCGCCACGCAGACAGCCGGGGTCTCCGACGCCGCACGCGAATCGGCTTCGACCCGCCCACCCCTCATCAGCGAAGACTGGCTCTCGGTGCTCGTCGGGGCAGCGCTCATCGCGCTCGTGCTGGCCGGTTCACGCTTCACGGATCCGATGCAGGTTGCGTTGCTGGTCCTCGTTCCTGTGACCGCGGGCGCCGCAGTGCTTGGCGCGCGACTGCTGCGATTTCTCCCTGGCGCTCTGCTCGTGGCGGCGCTGGCGTGGCTCGCGCAGGCGATCGCCGCACTGCCCGCAGTCTCGGCCTGGAGCCTCGAGTACGTCGTCTTCGCACTTGCGATCGGCTTGATCGTGAATCACACGGTGCCCGTGCCGGCGTGGCTGCGCGAAGCGGTGCGGACTGAGTACTACATCAAGACCGGGCTCGTCGTGCTTGGCGCGGGGATCCTTGTCGACGACATCGTGCGCGCAGGCTTTCTCGGCATCGCGCAAGCGCTCGTCGTTGTGCTGAGTGTGTGGGCGTTCGCCTTCTGGCTCGCGCGCAAACTTCGCGTGGACGATGAGTTTGCGACGATGCTCGCGAGTGCGGTGTCGATTTGCGGCGTGTCCGCAGCAATTGCGACGTGCGGCGCGATCCAGGGCGATCGCAAGAAGCTGTCCTACGTCACCTCGCTCGTGCTGGTGGTCGCGATGCCGATGATGGTGGTGATGCCGTGGATCGCGAAGGCGATCGGCATGCCCGACGTCGTCGCCGGTGCGTGGCTCGGCGGCACGCTCGACACGAGCGCCGCCGTGGTGGCCGGCGGTGAATTGATCAGCGATGCCGCACGCGACGCGGCTGTCGTCGTGAAGCTGTCACAGAACGCGCTGATCGGTGTCGCCGCCTTTTTGCTGACCGTCTGGTGGACGATGAACCGCAAGACGGAGACAGGAGAGGCAGGCACGCCCAAAACCAGTCTCGCCGTGATCTGGGAGCGTTTTCCGAAGTTCGTCTTCGGGTTCCTCGTTGCGTCGATTGTGTTCTCGTGGTTTGTCGGTGACGCGACCGTGGCTGGCACCAGAGGACCGCTGACTGCCATTCGCACGACGCTCTTCGCGATGGCGTTTGTCTCGATCGGCATCGAGACATCGTTGGGCAGTCTTGTGACGACCGACCAGGGACGTCCCGCGCTTGCATTCCTCGGCGGTCAGGCGTTCAACATCCTGGTCACCTTCGTTGCCGCATACATCTTCTTTGGCGGTTTCCCGTTCGCGCCCTAACGAGTGTCGCGTTACTCGGGTCGCAGCGCGTTGATGACGTCCACGCGCGACGCGCGCGCGGCCGGTATGAGCGACGCGAGCAGCGCAGCGGCGACGAGGACGAGTGCGGCACCCAGCGTCGGCACCACTCCAGGCAAGCTGACGTCGTTGATGTAGGCCGCAATCGCTCGCGCGAGCATGAACCCGCCGACGACTCCAGCGGCGATGCCGATGCCTGCGATCGTCGCGCCCTCCTTCAGGACTCGACCGAGAAGATCTTTTGGCTCCGACCCGATCGCGAGTCGGATGCCGAACTCTCGTGTACGTGCGCTCACGGAGAACGCCAGCACACCGGCAACGCCGACGATGGCGATGAGCAGCGCGACGCCCGCAAAGCCACCAAACACGAGCACGTTCAGCCGATTTGGCGCAAGCACTTCGGCGCGAACATCGTCGAGCGTTGCGGCCTTCTCCACTGGTTGATCGGCGGAGAGGTCGCGGACGATGCGCGTGATCGGTGTCACGAGGGTGTAGGGATCGGTCTTCGTATGCACGAACAGGCGGCCGCCGCCGAATGCCTGACCGAGCGGGTGATAGACGGTCACGGCCGGACCGGGCACCACGTTCTCATCGTCGAGGTCGGCGACGACGCCGACGATCCGGCGAGGCTCCGTGCTCATGTCGATGAACTTCATGACGGGATCGGTCCACGAGAGGTGGCGATTGAGCGGATCGCGGCCCGGGAACATGCGTTGGGCGAGGCTCTCGCTGATGATCACGACCTTCTCGGAATCACGCCGGTCGGCGTCGTTGAAGTCGCGGCCCGCTCTGAACTGGACGCCGAGTGAATCGAAGAAGCCGGGCGAAATTGTGCGGAAACGCCCGCGCGGATCCTCTTCGCCATCGACCTTGGCGTAGCCCTCAGCCGAGAACTGGAACCCTGGCCCGAACGCGCCACCCTCGCGCCACGGTATCAGCGTGCCGATCGCGACGCGCTCCACACCCGGAAGCGCCGTGATCCGGCGCAGCAACTCGTCGTAGAACGACGTCACCTGCTCGGGTGGTTGTCCGGAAATCACAGGTACGTTGAGCGTGAGCACGTTGCTCGTGTTGAGCCGTAATTGAGCGGTCTGCAACTCCAGCAGAGTGGTGAGCAGCATTCCGGCGCCCGCAAGTAACACGAACGAGGCCGCGATCTGCATGACGGCAAACGTCTGCAGCCGCCGATTCGTGCCTGTGGTCAGCCGCGCGCTTCCATTCGAAAGACCGAACCCACTCGACGCTTCGGCTGATGGCAGCCGTGGAACGAAGGCGAGCAGCGTTGCAGAGAGCAGCGCGAGGGCCACGCCGATCCAGAGCATGCTTGCGTCGACGGTGACGTCGAGCGCCCGTACCGAGAAGCGCGCGGCGTACTGCGACAGCACCGCAACCATCGGCCGCGCCATCAGTACGCCCAGTACAGCGCCGGCCCCGCACAGCAAGAGGCTCTCAGCAAGCAGGGTGCGTCGCAGCGCGCTCGCTCGTGCACCGAGCGCCGCGCGTACCGCGAGCTCACCCTCGCGCCGCACCGAACGGGCGAGAATCAAATTCGCAACGTTCGAGCACGCGATCACGAAAACGAGTGCGGAGGCGGCGAGCAGAACCAGGAGGATCGTTCTGGCCGGCGAAATGATCTGGTCGCGCAATTGAACGGCGTCGATGCGGAAGTCCGACTTGGCGGAATAGTCCTCAGGGTGCTCTCGCACCATCGCGCCGTGCGCCGTCTGCAACTCGGCACGGGCGCTCTCGACGGTTGCGCCGGGTGCCAGGCGCCCGAAGAGCTCCGTCATGCGATGCACACGCCCTGTCACCATCGTCGCCGACATGTGATGCGGGCTCGTCACAACGTTCGCGATGATCTCGGTTTCTTGCGGATAAGGCACAGTCGGTTCGAGCACGCCCACCACGGTGCCGACGCGGGAGTCGAGCCGAACGACCTTGCCGATGACCGACGGGTCGCTCTCGAGCGCCGTCGTCCAGAAGCGGTGAGTGAGCACGACCGCGCCCGCGGCGTTCGGGCCGTCATCAGACGAGTTGATCAGGCGGCCCAGGACGGGGCGAAGCCCCATCACTTCGAAGTACGACCCGCTCACGACGCCCGCGGTCACGACGCGAGGCTCGCCGAGGCCCACCATCGTGAACCCGATCTCTGAGAAGTCGCCGAACGCCGTCACGCTCTTTACCCGCGCCTTGAGGTCGTCGATCTCAGGCACCGAGAAGGCCACGTTGGGTGTGCCGAGGCCCGGTGCGCTCTGCCTGATGTAGATCAGGCGGTCCTCATCGCGGTTGGTCAGCGGCTTGAGCAGCACGCCCTGAACGACGCTGAAGATGGCGGCGTTGGCGCCGATGCCGAGGGCCAGCGTCAGCACGACGGTGATCGTCAGGCCCCGTGCCCTGAGCAGCGAACGGAACGCAAACCGGAGATCAGACACGAAATTCATAGGTCCTCGCTGAGAAGCTTCTACTTATAGTCGAATCGACCGGGCCAGGATCGACAGCGGCCGAAGAGAAGACCTACAGCGTCTTGAGATATTCGAGCAGTGCGCCGACCCGGGATTGCAGGACACGCGTCTCAATTTCCTGGCGGTTCTTTATCGGGTCGAGGCCGCTCGTGTCTGGGCAGAGCTCAGACCCAAATGTGTGGCCGGCGTTGGACTTACTCGGGACCGACGTGTCGTACTCCTTGACGAGGAGCGTCTCGTTCGGGCTGTAGCGCGCCGTCGGACGAGCCGCCCATTCGAACCCGACGAGCTTTTCGTCGTAGTTCAGGTTGCCCCGGAAGAAGCGTGGCGGCCGTGTCGCGGGGCACACGAGCTGTCCGAGCGTCGGCACGGATCCGTTGTGCAGATAGGGCGCCTGCGCCCAGATGCCGTGCAGCATGTCCGCCTTGTAGCCGGCGGTGCCTTCGGCGACGCGGCGCGGCGTGTCGCGGAAGTACTCGTCGAGCCGCGCTTGCCAATCGCCTTGCGGCACGCACCAATCTGCACCCGGTTCGCCCTGGTGGTTCAGGCCGTAAATGCTGCACGCCTCGGTGACGAGCGCCGACAGACCGTAGCGCGACACTTCGGTGTTCACCATCGTGCGATTCACATCGACGCCAAGCGTCGCGGCCGGATAGATCATCTGGTTCTTCGGCGTATGACAGTTGGCGCACGATGCCTTGAAGATCGCCTTACCTTCACGCGCGCGATTCAGATCGACGCTCGTGAATGGATACGGCGGTGGCGGCAGGTTGTCGATGAACGGGTTGAGCGGCTCGTGAATGCGCACGTTCACCATGCGCGGATCGCCCGTTGCCGACGCACCCGAGGCGAGCGTGCGCGACGATGCGCCCTGGTTACCGTCCCAGTTGGCGTGATAGCGCTCCACCGCCCAGTTGACGCTCTTGACGTCGATTGGCGCCGGTACCGGTGGCGCCCACGCCGGGATGTTCTTCACGATTCGATCGCCGGCCGCCTTCGGATCGGTCACCGCGTCTGTCAACCCAGGCGTATCAGTCGGAAGACCGTTCGCCTTCGAGAAGCCGGTGAAAATCGGGCTCTTCGGGTTGTCGCGTTGCACGAAGTCCATGAAGCTGTTGTCAGGGCGTCGCGTATGAATCGCGACGAGACCTGACGCGATGCCGAACGCGTCCATCTGCCCGGGGCGATCTTCGAGGACATCGGGCAGCGGTCGCTTGTAGCCGTTGTTCTTGGCGACGACGTAGTAGATGAAGTGCGTCTTCACGCCGACGGCGATCAGATCCTTCATCACGTTCGGGAAGTCATCCGCGACTGCCAGTGTCTGAATCTTTGCGCGCGCAATCTGTGCCGGCGACGACCCGTACATCGTCTCTGGATTGTTGAGGGCTTTCTTCAGCATCGCGGCGTACAGCGCACGCACGGCGTTTCGATTCGGTTTGATCGCCTCGGGGTTTACCGGTGTCGAAGAAGACGGATCGAACCCGGACTCGACCATCGCCGCACTCGTGAGCATCAGCAGCTTCGAGTAGTACTGTGCTTCGATCTCAGTGTTGGGCATGCCGACGAGGAACTTGATGCGGCCCCCGCCCACGTTCACGCGGCCAACGTGACACGCTGCGCAGGAGAAGAACACGCGGTCCATTGAACCGGGGCTGCCGAAGCCGGGGCGATCCTTCTCCCAGTTGTCTTCGTGATCGACGGTCTTGAGTTTCGCCAGCAGCAGGCTGGTGTTCTGGAACACGCTCTTCAATCGCAACTGCCCGTCGCGCAGTTTCATCTCGCTCTCGGACAGCGGCTCGAACGTGCGCGGATTCTCGTACGCGAAGCCAAAGGGCAACGGCGAGGCTCGTTCGCCGACAGGTTTGGCGATGCCGTCAACGTAGTCGAACGGCGTGGGACCGACGCCGATGTGATCGAACGTCCATCGCGTGGCGGAAGCTCCGCTGCCGAGTGGGACGGCCGCTTCGTGCTTCCAGATACGCGCAATCTTCTGGAGTGCCGGATCGGGATCGTTTGGATCCAGATCGAGGATGGTCTTGAGCAGCACGAAGGGCACGCCGTTGAATCCAACCGGATAGTCGCGGAACCAGCTCCAACCGAGCTGCGGGTTCTGTCCAGCACGGAAGCCGTACTTCGCGGCGCGGCCGTCGTCGGTGTCGCTGAGGTATCCGTCGATCGCCCGATCGCGTTTCGCGATCTCGGCAGACCAGTCTTTGACGACCTGTCCATCGACCCACGACACGATGTCATTGCTCGAGTCATCTTTCAGCGGCTCGATAAAGCCGCCGCCCGGCACAGTCGCGGCCGGTGCACTCGTTGTTTCGTCACTCGATGTTCCCCGGCCACACGACCACACCAGGAGGGATGACAGCGCAATGCAGACGAATAGTGGAACCCTCTTGGTGGTCATCTCATATCACCTCGGCCGCGCCGGTTGAAGCCGCCGGCCAGAACAACTGCGTCGTTCCGGAATCGGCGAACTGAAGGGAAAAGGTCGTTGCGTACAGGTTCTGGTCGTCGAGCTGCAGACGCCCGAATCGGCGCTCGAATGGAAACTCCGCTTCGCCCGTTCGCGGCTCGGGCCGCGACAAACTCTGGAGCCCGAGCGCCGCAATCATCGACTCGACGATGATCACGGGCGACACGTGCTGACCGAGACAGGTGTGTCGATTCCATCCGTACTGCAGGTAGTGCTCACGCGGCCGGTCGAGGACAAACGCATCCGGTTCGGGGATGTCCCGCATCGCGGAGCCGTGAGCCGCGAAGACCAGCGTGCCCGCGGAAATCGGCCGGCTCTCGGCGATACGCGCGCCGTCGATGGCGCACTTGCGAAGGAGCACTTCGCCCTGTGGCTGGAGCCTGAGCGCTTCGAGGAAATATTTGTACAGGTCGCGCCGGCTTTCCGCGACGCGAGTGCCGTTCAACACGTTGACGGCCAGCCCGGTCACTTCAGCAAAGCTGCCATAGCGCGAGCCCTCGGAGCCGCTCGTTCGGTACTCACCGGCCTGCAGTCTCATCAACGAGTCGAGCACTCGGCAGGTGGCTTCTTCCTGGCCCGCGATTGCGCCGACGATCGTGCCCATCACGTTCTCCGCAATGCGCAGATCGCTCACGAGACGGGGATCGAGGTTCGCAGGCCGGGCAGCCGTTGAACTGGAACGACCGAGCTGGAAGAGGACGAGCCGCGAGAGCATGGTGTCTTCGACGGGCTGACCGCTCAACACCCGATCCCGCTGAATGTTGATCTCGCGAAGGAGATACGCGAGCAGCCGCCGGCAGGCGCGCACGCCGGCGACCTGCACCTCCGCGTCCTTCTGCACGTTGTTGAAGAAGTGCCGGAACGCGGCTTTGATCCACAGATACATCTGGCGCTCGTCGGGGATGACGCCGTCGTCCTTATGGAGCGCGGTTTCGACCTGTCCGTCAACAGGCGCACCGTAGTAGAGGAGCATCTCCGGCGTGAGTTCGAACGAGCCCGGTTCTGCCGCCACCGGAACGCCGAGGTACTTGTGGCCGAGCGTCACCGGCACGTAACGCGCAAGCGACTCCACGAGACAGACGGTTGATGCACCGCTCTTGCGGGCGCCCGACAGCGCCGCTCCCATGCGGCGCATGCAGTCCTGGTGGATGATGTCGGTGATCCTGCTGGCGTCTTCCCGGTTGCAGACGAGAGACAGCAATTGCTTGTCAGGCTCGTAGGCGGCCGTGTCGTCTGTGCTCAGAATGAACGTGCTGAAGCCGCCGTTGTGCGCCGGCGTCATGACCTTCATCATCTCGACGCCATAGGGATCGACCGTGAACTCCTGATCGCGCTCCAGCACATTGCGAACGGTGTCGCCTTCGACGACGAGCACCGGGCCGAAGGCTGGTTGAAACAGCTTCGCTTTCTTCCGGATCTCGTCGAGCATCGCGTAGGGCTTCAGTTTCAGGAAAAAGCCAATGACGGCGCCGACGGCGCGGCCCTGTCGCGTCGCGTGAGCTTTGAGCGCCTGCAACTCCGGCACTTCGGCAGGAGTGATTTGGCCCTGGCGTGCTTTGACCGCCAGCTCCTGAAGTCGGGGAATCGAGACCGGGTTGTCCGCGATGATCCGGTCGATCGTTGCGAAGAACGACTGGAGAGCCGCTGCCGGCTCGCGGGCGAGAAAAGAGACGTCTGGCGCCGTGGGGTCTACAGGCGCCGTGGGAGCAGCCGCGGCTTCCGCCGGTGTGTATACGTGATCGTAAATGGAGAGGCGCATGGTGATACCTCAGCCCAAGCAGGATTGCGCCCATTCTCACTGGCGGTTCCTGCTGAAACAAGTGCAATGTCTACGAGCAATTGATGAGATTGAGCAGAGAACCGACACACGCGCGTTCCGAGAGTGACAACGACGGCTGCCCTTCCCTCCGAACGCCGGAGGCACAATGAAGCGATCTTTCTGTGTTCAACACTGCAGAGCGCGGCGTTTAGATCGCTAACCGGAGGCACACCCACGGATGGACACTGTCTTGCTCACAGGTGCGACCGGGTTTCTGGGTTACCACGTCGCCAAGAAGCTGAACGCCGCCGGAATCCGTCCGCGCGTCCTCGAGCTCCGCGAGGGCCGGCAGGACGTTCTCAATAACCTCGACGTCCATCGCTGCGCCGGATATCTGGACGATGCCAGCGCCGTTCGCGCGGCGTGCTATGGCGTGACCACGCTGTTGCACCTGGCATTCAAAGTGAGCGTGGGCAGCGGATCGAAAATCGCGGAGGAGATGCAACGCATCAACATCGAAGGCACTCGAGATCTGCTGGAGACCGCTGCCGCCTGCGGCGTGAAGCGTGCGGTCGTCGCGGGCAGTGCCCTCGCGGTCGGTGTGAACAGGAACCCGCGGCCCCTCGACGAGTCGGCCAATTGGAGCGAGCACGCGTTCGATCTTCAATACGCCAAGATGCGCCGGCAGGCAGAACTGAACGCGCTCGCACACGCGTCGTCCAATTTCGCGGTCATGACTGTCTGCCCGTCATTTACGTTCGGTCCTGACGATCCCGTCGGCGCACCAGCCAACAAGCTGGTGGAGACGCTCATTTCGGGGAAGCTACGGTTCACGCTGCCAATCGGGTTCGGGTGCCTCGACGTCCGCGACTTTGCCACCGGTGTGCTGCTTGCGGCCGAGCGCGGCAGGTCGGGTCAGCGATATCTCCTCAGTGGGGACAACGTGACGACCAATCAGATGCTCGAGGAGGCCGCGGCCATCGCCGGGGTCAAGGCGCCGCGATTCACGCCTCCCACGGTGCTGCTCCGAATGTTGGTGGGTATCCTCGAGGCCGTGAGCGCGGTTCGCGGTAAATCGGCGCCGCTCACGCGCGAGGTGCTCCAGGTTATCGGGCGCTACGCGTGGTACGACACGTCAAAGGCGCGGGCAGAGCTCGGGTGGTCTTCACGGCCGCTCAAGGAAACGCTCGAGGACACCATCCGCTGGCTGCGCACGCCGCATTCGAGTCAGCCAGACGCCAAGACGCACGAGCACGGCGCCGCGGTGCAGTGAAGGGGTTCTAGTTCTCTGGCGTGCGAAGGCCGAACACGTTCCCTTCGGGATCGATGCCGTCCCACGCCCCCCACGGCCGCTGCACCATCGTCACTCCCAGCAACTCCAGCCGCGCACGTTCGGCGTCCACGTCATCGACGTCGAAAATGAGCTTCACCGGGTTTTGGCCGCGGGCTCGCGGCGGCGTGGTGATCTCGATCTGACTGGCAATCTCCGGAGGAATCGCATGCAATGCGAAGCTGACGCCGCCGGTATTGAACTCCGCCCACGTATCGGTCCACGTGTCGTTGCTTGGCTTCACACCCAGCATCTCGCTGTAGAACGCCCGCATGCGGGGAAGGTCCTTCACGTACACCGTCGCGCTGCCGAGTCGCATATAAAGGGAAACAATACGTTATGGCAGGCCGAGAGTGCTATCACTGCAAGCAGTGGGTCGAGGACGGTGAGGCCCACGACTGCTGGACGACCACCGAATCAGCCCTGACGCAGGATCTGTCTGAAGACTTGCGTGACGCGTGGGAGCGGCTGCGCGAGACCGCCGCGGAGTTCGGCGATCAACGCATTTACGCCTCGCACAACTCGATCATGTTCGCGCGCAAGTCGTGCTACTTCTTCGTGCGCCCGCAGAAGACCTTCCTCGAGGTCTGCGTCTTTCTCGGGCGCACGGTGAAGGCGCCTCAGGTGCGCCGGGCCGATCGCGCCTCGAAATCGAAGGTGACTCACACCATCCGGATCACGCATCGCGACGAGGTCGAGGCGCCCGTCACAGACTGGCTGCAGGAAGCGTACGACTACTCGGGTGCGGTGGCCGCGGTCGGCAAGACGGCGCGGGTGGCAAAGAAGACGAAGACCGCGCGCACGCCGGCCAAGCCGAAAGCCAGGAGCAAGACCGTCAAGCGCCGCTAGTTACCGCATCAACACAACACGGGCTTGATGTCTACGACCGGCGTGCCGTCGATCGCTTCCATCGGACCGACACGCAGGCGATTACCGTCTATCTCGCGCACCGTGACTGGATGAAGGCCGAGCGGGTTTGGCCGGTCAGGCGATCGCGTGGCGAACACCCCGGTGAGTGGATTCTGCGGGTTCTTTCGCGGGTGCACCTGCAGCACGTCACGTCGTCCCTGATGAAGCCACGTGATCACGACGAGCTCGTCGCCCGCCTTGATTCCCATCAAGCCCTCGGCGACGAGCGGGTTCACCTCGAGCCAGACGTCGGGTGCGCCTTCGGCACCTTGCTTCGGCGCCTCGCTACGTTCGGTGATGTCCGAGCGGATCACGCCGATCGACCACAGCGTGCCAGCGGCAGCGTGCGCAGCTTTCATCGTCATGATCAATTAACTCATAGCGCTGCCAAGGAAGCGAAGGGCGGTCAGGCTGGGGACAAACATGTACGCGCCCGCTCTCACCGTGACGAATTGTGGCAACGGACTCGTGCGCAGATCGCTGTCCTTCTGCGGAATGGTCATGCGGTTCGGTGCGTCCGTCGACGATGGGGTGCTGGCCAGCGGATCGGCGTTGTCGCTCAGCCCGCCAAACCGACGGTTGTTACACCACGCCTGCTGAACGAACTCGAACTGACTTTTCACGCTCGCGTTGACGCAGAAGAAGTGCACCCCTCGCGCCTGGCCATCGTCCTGGAGGTTCGCCAGCGCCCTGAGCGCGTCCACGCTCGGCGTAGGGTGAAGCACCCGCGAGTCGAAGAGCGGCGTTCCGTACATGCGCCCGCGTCGCAGCAGGCGATGCGCCTCGGTCATGCTGAGTGACTGCGCACGCGGATAGGGTTTGAGCACATCGCGCGGGTTGGTGCGCCGGATGTGCGCTCCCAGCGGGCATCGAAGCCCGTCGGGATCGTCTGAGTAGAAGAAGTCGTCACGATCGGCGAGAGCCGGATCGTCGGCGTCGGCAGCCAGCGTCAGTGGTGCGCCCGACGGCCAGCGACCGACGCATTTCGACGCCAACCACACCATTCGCCTTTCATCGCGGTTGCCCTCGCGTGACGCTTCGCCCGCCATGAACTGCCAGAAGCCGGCGACGTCCTGCTGAAGTTTTCGATAAACCAGGTACGAACCATGTCGCCCCAGATCGCCAAGTCGTTTGCCTGCGTGATAGGGATTCTCGAGTACGGGGAGCGCGTGTGCTCGATTCATTTCCGCCGGAACCACGGGTGTCGGCGG
>Ga0315912_10002058_pt1 | contig 22452 bp, 18 predicted proteins | sample VfabasoilMG_FD_204469 | JGI IMG/M metagenome (GOLD analysis project Ga0315912, IMG submission 204469) | Garden soil microbial communities collected in Santa Monica, California, United States - V. faba soil | ecosystem: Environmental > Terrestrial > Soil > Garden | place: USA: California...
CAAGGGCCCGGTGCCGCTGCCGACCAAGATGGAGCGTTTCACGCTGCTCGTTTCGCCGCACTCCGACAAGGACGCGCGCGACCAGTTCGAGCTGCGCACGCACAAGCGCGTCATGGACATCCTGAACCCGACGGACAAGACGGTGGACGCGCTCATGAAGCTCGAACTGCCGGCCGGCGTCGACGTCCAGATCAAGCTGAACTAACAAAACACGGTATGCTGCAGCCCGAGGTTTTCCCTTGAAGCTGCAGCAACTCCGTTATCTCGCGGCCGTCGTCCAGAACGGCCTCAACGTCACCACCGCCGCCCAGGCGCTGCACACCTCGCAGCCGGGCGTGAGCAAGCAGATCCGGTTACTGGAGGAGGAGCTGGGCCTGACCTTGTTCGTGCGTGATGGTCGCGCGCTCAAGCGCCTGACCCCCGCCGGAGAAGAAGTCGCGGCGCGCGCGCTGCGCATGTTGCGCGAGGCGCAGGCGCTCAAGTCCCTCGCCAAGGATCTCAAGCAGTCCGACCGCGGCTCGCTGTCCATCGGCACCACGCACACGCAGGCGCGTTACGTGTTGCCGCGCGTGATCCGCGATTTCCGCGGCAAGTATCCGGACGTGCAGCTGCACCTGCACCAGGGCACCTCGGACCAGATCGCCGAGATGGCTTCGCTCGACCGCATCGACTTCGCCATCAATACCGGCAGCCAGGAGAAGTTTCCGGACTTCGTGCTGCTGCCCATCTACACCTGGCACCGGCAGATCATCGTCCCCAAGGATCATCCGCTGGCGCAGATCTCCAGGCCCTCGCTGCAGCAGCTGGCCGAGTACCCGCTGGTCACCTACGTATTCAGCTTCACGGGACCTTCGTCGCTGCACCAGCAGTTCGCGCGCGCCGGGCTCGAGCCCAACGTGTCGCTGACGGCGCGCGATGCGGACGTCATCAAGACTTACGTGCGCCTCGGCCTCGGCGTGGGCGTCGTGGCCAGCATGGCCATCGAACCCGAAGACGAGAAGGATCTCGCGGTGGTCGAAGCGGGGCATCTCTTCCCGCAGCACGTCACCTGGATCGGATTCCGCGCCGGCGCGTTGCTGCGCGGCTTCACCTACGACTTCATCCAGCTGCTCGCGCCGCATCTCACGCGTGAGCGCATCGACCGCATTCTGTCGGCACCCACGCCGGCGGCGCGCGAGAAGCTGGTTTCCGGCATCGACGTTCCGCGCTACGACTGAGCGGCTGGCTACTGCCCGACGTTGCCGCTGCCCGGCTTCTTCGCGAGTTTGCGCTGCAGTGAACGCCGATGGACTCCCAGCAGCCGCGCGGTCGCGGAGATGTTTCCATCGGTGGCGCGCAGCGCCTGCTGGATGTGCTCCCACTCGAGTCTTCCCAGCGGAATCATCGAATCGTCGTCCTCGCCGGGCTCCGCCGGCTCATCGGTCAGCACCCGAAGGATGGCATCGACACTGACCGGCTTCACCAGGTAGTCATCGGCACCGGCCTTGATGGCCTCGACCGCCGTGGCCACGCTCGCGTACCCCGTCATCATCACCACGCGCGTCGTCGCGCGGATTTCCTTGAGCGGTCCGATCAGGCGCAGTCCCGACTCCTTGCCGATTTTCAGATCGACCAGGACGAAGTCGGGCGAATCCTGCCGCGCCAGATCCAGCGCTGACTGGCTGTCCGTGGCCGTGCTGGCGCGGATGCCGCGACGCTCGAGCGCGCGCTGCAGCGTGCGCAGGAACAAGGCGTCATCGTCGACCAGCAGGCCGTTCATGCGCGGACACCGGTCGAGAGTCGGAACACCACGCTGACGCCGGGTCCGGTGGCCGGCGCGTGCATCGACAATTCGCCACCCAGCCGCTCCACCGTCGCGTGCGAGAGCGCGAGCCCGATGCCCAGTCCCTCGGGCTTGTCGGTACGAAACAGCGTGCCCGGCAGCAGCGGCGAAGTCCTGGAGAAGCCAGGGCCATAGTCGCGAATTTCCCCCGTCAACTGGCCGTCCTGGATTTCGAGTCGCAGATCGACCCGCCGGCTGCCCGACTGCTCGCTGGCATCCGCCGCATTGTTCAGCAGGGCCTGCAGCAGGTGGCCGATGCCCGCGTCGACACGCTGTTGTCCCGGAAGGGTTCCGCGTCGATGCAGCTCGACGGTGGGACGAACCAGCTGCCAGCGATCGACGACGGTTTCGAGGTCCGCGAAGCGCGATGCCTGTTCGTGCGCGGGTGCGGCCAGGGCGCGCACGCGGTCACGGCATTGCTCGAGCAGCTGCCGCAACGTGCCGTACTCCTCGCGCGGTCCCTGTTCCTCGAGATCGTCGACAATCAGCGTCATGGTCGCGAGCGGAGTATTGAGCTCGTGCGCCACGGATGCCGCATGGGTCGCCAGCGCCACGATGCCTTCATTGCGCGTGAACCGTTCACGCAGCGCGGCGAGTTCACGTTCCCGGGCGCGCCACAACGCGGCCAGCCGCGTCACGAAGACCAGCAGCACGCTGGCGGAAACCACGAAATTCACCAGCATGCCCGTCTTGTGCAGGTTGAATGCGTCACCCATGACGCCGTGCACGTGCGGCAGCGGATCCGCGACCCAGACGGAGAGTCCAAAACCGCCCAGCGTGGCGGCGGCGATGGCCCAGACCCAGGGCATGGGCATGGCCAGCAATGACAAGGCGATCGGCAGCAGGAACAGCGAGGAGAACGGATTCTCGATTCCGCCGCTCCAGGCGATCTGCCAGGTGAGCACCGCGATGTCGACGAGCAACTGCGCGAAGAGTTCCGCGGGACCCGGATCCCGGGCTTGTCGCGCGCGAACGTGAACGTACAGGTTGAACGCCACCAGCAGCGCGACGCCGCTCCACAGCGGGGCCGTGGCGAGATCCACCGCCATGACACGCGTGACGATGTAGATAGTGAGCGCCTGGCAGATCGCGCCCAGCCAGCGCAGCGTGTACAGCAGCCGCATGAACGAGCGCAGTTCGCCCGCGGGCAATCGCAGGGATGCGGTCGCTCCCGGCTCCGTATTTCCCGCAGCGGCGTTCAGGGTTTCCGTGGGTGTTGCCGCCATGGCGGCGAAGTATGGCGGAAATGCCGGTGAGCCGCCGTGTGGCGCTGCGGCTGCGACAATATGACGCACGTGGCGGGATGGGGTTCGATCCTAGAATTCCTCATGCGAATGAAGTCACCCGCCTGGATCGCGCGCATCGGCGTCGTTGCCTTTGCATCCACCGGCGTCCACGGCCAGGTGCCTGCTGCGACGCAGACACTCGATACGATCGTGGTTTCTGCCGAGCGCCTCGCGGAGCAGATCGAAGCCGAGCGTGCCCTGACGCCCGGAAACGTGACCCTCGTGGATGGCGAAGACCTTTACCAGCGCAGCGTCACCAATCTCGCTGACGTACTGCGCTTCGTTCCCGGGGTGTGGTCGGAGAGCGTGAGCGGGTCGGATGAAATCTTCTTCTCGAGCCGCGGCTCCAATCTCGATGCCACGGCGTACGACAAGAACGGTATCAAGTTGCTGCAGGATGGCTTGCCCATCACCACGGCCGACGGCAACAGCCACAACCGCGTGCTCGACCCCCTGAGTGCGCGTTACGCAACGATTGCCCACGGTGCCAACGCGCTGACCTATGGGGCGAGCACGCTCGGCGGTGCCATCGATTTCACTTCGCCGACGGCGCGCGATACCGATCCGTTGTCCCTGTTTGCCTCCGGTGGAAGCCATGGGCAGATCAACGGCCACATGAGCGCGGGTCTTGCGACCGAGACATTCGACGTGCTCGGGACGATCGAGTATCGCGATTGGGACGGCTACCGGGAACATAGCGAGCAGCAGACGCGCGGCGCTTTCGCGAACGCCGGATTCAACTGGTCCGATTCGGTCGTCACCCGCCTGTACCTGGCGGCACTCGACAGTGACGCGAAGCTTCCCGGAGCGCTTACGCGCGTGGAAGCGGACGAAGATCCCAGCCAGGCCAGTCCGGCGGCGGCCGATGCCAACTACGGAAAAAAGGTGGACACGCGTCGCGCGGCGGCGAAGACCACGTGGAACATCGACGACCGGAGCGCGATCGACCTGGGGGTGTCGTGCGAGAAGCAGTCGCTGTATCACCCCATCGTGGAGCGCATCCTCGTGGATTTCGATGGTGCGGGGCCGAATCCGCCCGTGGAGGTTTTCAGCCTGCTCATTGACACGGACCATCGGGATACCGGCGCCAGCCTGCGCTATCGACTCGAAGGATCCGCGCACAACCTCCTGCTCGGCGCCAACTACGGCGACTCGTCCGTGTCGGGCGGCAATTACCGCAATCTCAACGGCCGGCCGAACGGCCTGACCGAGTACGTGCACAACGCCGCGGACAGCCTGGAGTTGTTCGCCATCGATCGCTGGCGCCTGGATCGCCACTGGACCCTGGTCTATGGCGCCCAGTGGGTGAATGCCAGCCGTGACGTCAGCACGACGGAGGCCGCGAGTGGCGAAGTGCGTAACCCGAAAGGTGACTACTCATCGCTCAATCCTCGGCTCGGGCTGATCTATGCGCTGGATGAGCGGAGCGAGTTCTTTGCGAGCGTCAGTCATCTCTACGAAGCGCCCACCAACATGCAGCTGGAAGACGACGTGCGCGGTGGCAACTCGACGCTCGACGCCATGAACGGGGAGGTCATCGAGGCGGGATGGCGCGGCGACGCGGGAAGCCCCGAGGGGGTCGCGTGGCGGTGGGATGTGGCGATGTACTACGCAAAGGTCAGCGACGAAATCCTCTCGATCGATGATCCCCTGGCACCCGGCAACAGTCTCTCGGCCAATATCGAAGACACCATCCACGCCGGCATCGAAGCGATGGTCGCGGCGAGCCTGCCCGTCGGCGAAGGACGAATCGAACCGCAGTTCGCGCTCACGGCGAACCAGTTCAGTTTCGACGGTGATGCGACCTACGGTGACAACGACCTGCCGGCCGCGCCGAGCTACGCCTTGCGGGGAGAGGTCCTGTACCGCCGAAGCGGAATGTACTTCGGCCCCACGTTCGACTTCGTGGGCCGTCGATTCGCCGATTTTGCGAACACCTACGTGGTCGGGAGCCACGCCCTGTTCGGTTTGCGCGCCGGGTATGTCGCCGATCGCTGGGAGTTGTTCGCCGAATTGCGCAATCTCATGGACGAGGACTACATCGCCACCGTGAACGTGCGGGACGTCGCCAGCGCCGGGGCACGAGTCCTGTACCCGGGTGCTCCGCGCTCGGCGTACGCGGGAATGCGCCTCAGGTTCTGAGAGGAGAAGCTTGGCTGCCGTGGCGGATCACGCACCCCGCCGTTGCCCGGGCCGTGGGCCTGTAGCCGGAGTCTTGCGCTTCACCACCTGCGTTTCCCAACCGTCGTAACGTCCGCCCAGTTCCCTGGCCTTGCGGTTGAGGCCGATGGTGTGATGACTGATGTCCTGCTGCCGGGTCGGACCCAGGTGATGCACGCGCACGCAGTGTTCGCCGTCGTCGCCCACCGTCGACCACTTCTTGTCGTGCTTGTAGGGTCCTTTGACGGCCCACCGCACAAACTTCGCGGCATCTACTGCGTTCTTGAAGTAGACCCAGTGATCGATGTTGCGCCGGATGCCGGCGATATCGCCCGCGCTCTGCAGCGCCTCGACCACGTCGATATCGGTGATGACCTGCCAGTCATCGTCGGTGGGGTAGAGTTCCTTCCAGTAGCCGTTGTGCCGGCGATCGGACTTGTGGACCAGCGCGAGCGTGTATCCGGACTGGCTCGACAGCTTCTCCAGCATTTTTCGCCACTCGGTCTTGCCGCGGCGTGTGTAGATGTAGAACACGCGGTGCCCGGCGCGCGTGATGCGTCCGACGTAATCGTCCTTGCCACGGCGCGCGAAACGATCGAGGTCGTGCTCGATGGATCGAACCGCGTCGAATTCTTCGCCGGTAGGCAGGCCGTTGGCGCGCGGCGCCTTGTAGGTAACGCGGACCTTCGCGAGCATGCCCGGGGCCTGGTCCAGGTACTTGCCGGCTTCGACGTTCAGGTATATGAACGCGACGTCCTGTCCGATCTGGCAGGGAAAGAACTTCCAGTTCTCACTTCGCTTGCGTGGCATGACCACCAATCTACCCGAAATCGCGCGGCACCCGAGTGAATTGCACGACGAAGCGATCGAACTTCCCGGCGCCGGCGCGGACCAACCGGAAACACGCATTGTTTGGAGTACCCATGAAACTACTTGCCTGGTTGATGGCTGGACTGTTGTCGATCTGCGCGGCGGCGTCGGAAGCGCCGCCGAAATCTCCGCACCCGATCAGGATCGGCATCATCGGCACCGGTGACATCGGTGGCGCACTGGCGCGGCACTGGGCTGCGGCTGGCCATGAGCTGGTGATTTCCTCGCGCCATCCCGAACAGCTCGAGGGACTCGCGAAGCAACTGGGACCGAAAGTGAAAACCGGCACGCCGCGCGAGGCGGCGGCCTTCGGCGAAGTCGTGCTGGTTTCCGTGCCTTACCACGCCACCGCGCAGGTGGGCCGCGACTTCGCGGCCGAGCTCAAGGGCAAGGTGGTACTCGACACCGGCAATCCCTATCCCTCGCGCGATGGCGAGATGGCCGTGCGCGACCGCCAGCGTGGTACGGGCGTGGCATCGAAGGAATACCTGCCCGGTACGAAACTGGTACGCGCGTTCAACGCCATCAACGCCGGACCGCTGGCTCGCGAAGCTTTCCGCAAGCCCGAGAAAATCGGCATCCCGCTGGCATCCGACTATCCCGAGGCACTGAAGGTCGCGTCGCAACTCGTGACCGATGCCGGTTTCGATCCCGTGATCGTGGGCGACCTGTCCCGCGCCCGGGACTTCGACTACGGCACGCCGGTCTACGTGCGCAGCTACAGCGCCGCGAAGATTCGTGCCGAACTCAACCTGAAGTAGAGTGGGTGTCAGGCCGGCATTTCGGCATTGCTGGACGGGGCCGTGCATTTCCATGGCATGTCGTTCCACCCGGACGGTGACGAGCTGACGGTGTACCTGGCCATCGAGCACAAGGACAAACCGCTGGAAGAGGCGAAATTCACCTACCGACGGGCGCGGTGAGGTCGGCGCCAACCACCGGCGCCAGGCAGGGATTGGGAAGGATTTCGAGGGGGTTTTCGACCTGTAGACCCCTTCGGAGTCGAAATACCGCCAGCCCGGCCCCTGTACCCGTCCGACAATGCCGAAATGCCGGCCTGACACCGCCCGGATCCGGCCAAAACTCGGCTGTAACCCCGGTGTTATTGCTGCATAACCAAAAGTGCTTTCCGGGCCGGGGGTTGCCCTCATTACAGTCCCCGGCACTTAATCATGCCGGCCCCCCGAGGACGGTTTTTTGCCTTGGAAAGGACCGATGCACGCCCAGGTACAGCCTTCTGTTCAGGCAGTTACGACCCTGAAACCCGGCACGCCCGCCCGCCGACAGAACACGGCGCGGCTGACCCATCTGGCGCGCCTGGAGGCCGAGAGCATCCACATCTTCCGCGAGGTCGCCGCGGAGTTCGCCAAGCCCATCCTCATGTATTCCATCGGCAAGGACTCCTCGGTGCTGCTGCACCTGGCCCGCAAGGCGTTCTTCCCGGGCCGCATTCCTTTCCCGCTGCTGCACATCGACACGGGCTGGAAGTTCAAGGAGATGATCACCTTCCGTGACGAGACCGCGAAGCGCCTGAACGCCGAACTCATCGTGCACACCAACGAAGCCGGTCGCGCCGCGGGCGTCACGCCGTTCACGCACGGCGGCCGCTACACCGACATCATGAAGACCGAGGCGCTCAAGGCCGCGCTCGACAAGTACGGTGCGGATGCCGCCATCGGTGGCGCGCGCCGCGACGAAGAGAAGAGCCGCGCCAAGGAACGCGTGTTCTCGTTCCGCGATGCGCAGCATCGCTGGGATCCGAAGAACCAGCGCCCCGAGCTCTGGAACCTCTACAACGGCCGCCTGCGCAAGGGCGACAGCATCCGCGTGTTCCCGCTGTCGAACTGGACCGAGGTCGACATCTGGACCTACATCCACACCGAGAACATCCCGGTGGTGCCGCTGTATTTCGCCAAGCCGCGGCCAATCGTTGAACGCGACGGACTCAAGATCATGGTGGACGATGACCGCCTGCCACTGAACCCGGGCGAGAAGCCGCGCCTCGAGAACGTGCGCTTCCGTTCGCTGGGTTGCTACCCGCTGACCGGCGCGCAGGCGTCGAGCGCCGCGTCCGTGCCGGCCATCATCGAAGAGATGCTGCGTACCACGACCTCGGAGCGCCAGAGCCGCGCCATCGACGCGGAGTCCGCCGCGGCCATGGAAAACCGCAAGCGCGAAGGTTATTTCTAAATGGCCGCCGCGCTAACTACCCCGGTCACCGCGCCCTTGTCCGAGACGCCCAAGACCCTGGAACAATTCCTCGCGCAACAGCGCGAGATCGACCTGCTGCGTTTCATCACCTGCGGCTCGGTGGACGACGGCAAGTCGACGCTCATCGGCCGGCTGCTGCACGACACCCGCCAGGTGTTCGACGACCAGCTCTCGGCCGTGGCCAACGACAGCCGCCGCTGGGGCACCACGGGCGAGGTGCCCGATCTGGCGCTGCTGGTCGACGGCCTGCAGGCCGAACGCGAGCAGGGCATCACCATCGACGTGGCGTATCGCTACTTCTCTACCGCGAAGCGCAAGTTCATCGTCGCCGACTGCCCGGGCCACGAGCAGTACACGCGCAACATGGCCACGGGCGCCTCGACCGCCGAAGCCGCCGTGGTGCTCGTCGACGCGGAGAAGGGCGTGCGCGTGCAGACGCGCCGCCACACGCACATCGTCGCGCTGCTCGGCGTGCAGAACATCATCGTCGCGGTCAACAAGATGGACCGCATCGCCTACGACCGCGCGCGCTTCGACGCCATCGCGGGTGAAATCGTTGGCTACGCGCACAAGCTGGGCGTGGCAAACGTCGAGGTGATCCCGGTGGGCGCGTTGCATGGCGTGAACGTCGTGCATCGTGGCACCAAGGAAACGCCCTGGTACACCGGCCGCACGCTGCTCGAAGCCCTCGAAGGCATCGAAGTGACACGCGCCGAGGGTCTCAAGGAACTGCGCTTCCCGATCCAATACGTGAATCGCCCGGATGCGAACTTCCGCGGCTTCGCGGGCACCATCGCCAGCGGCGAGATTTCCGTGGGTGACAGCGTGCTCGCGCTGCCCTCGCGCAAGACCAGCAAGGTGCGCGAGATCACCACGGCCGATGGCCCGCTGAATGTCGCGGGTCCCGCGCAGGCCGTGACCATCGTGCTCGAGGACGAAATCGATCTGTCGCGCGGCGACGTGCTGGTGCACCCGGACCATCGCCCGACGCTGGCGCGCACCTTCGACGCCAACATCCTGTGGATGGGCGAGGCGCCGCTGCTGCCCGGCAAGCGCTATGAATTCAAGATCGGCACCCGTTACGTGAAGGGCCTGGTCGATTCGATCCAGCATCGCATCGACGTGAACGACCTCAGCACGCGTGAAGCCGAGGCGCTCGATCTCAACGGCCTGGCTCGCGTGCGCATCGCGCTCGAAGAGCCGGTGGCCATCGACGACTACAAGCTGAGCCGCGCCACGGGCTCGTTCATCATCGTCGACCTGCTGCACTTCGGCACCGTGGGTGCCGGCATGGTCATCGCGCCGCATGCGCATGCCGTGAAGGCCAGCTCCGACGTGGTGTGGCAGCCGACACGCGTCACCGCCGCCATCCGCGCCAACCAGAAGAGCCAGAAGCCCGTGGTGCTGTGGTTCACGGGTCTGTCCGGCGCCGGCAAGTCCACCATCGCCAATGCGCTGGAGCAGGCGCTGGTGCAGCGCGGCCATCACTCCTATCTATTGGATGGCGACAACGTGCGCCACGGGCTCAACAGCGACCTGGATTTCTCGGAGGCCGCGCGCCACGAGAACATCCGTCGCATCGGCGAGGTGTCGGCGCTGTTCGTGGACGCCGGGCTCATCGTGCTGACGGCGTTCATCTCGCCGATCCGCGCCGACCGCAACAAGATTCGCGAACGCCTCGGTGACGACAAGTTCATCGAGATCTATCTCTCGACCTCGCTGGCCGAGTGCGAGAAGCGCGATCCCAAGGGCCTGTACGTGAAGGCCCGCGCCGGCGAGATCCGCGAGTTCACCGGCATCGATTCGCCCTACGAGCCGCCGGTCAATCCGCAGATCACCATCGACACCTCGAACGTGGACCTCGCCAAAGCCGTGGACCAGATCCTGAAATACCTCGAGAACAAGGGCTTCCTGCACCAGGCGGATCCGGGCTTATGAGCAGCGCAGTCATCCTCCAGGGCAATTTCCCGATTCCGGAAGATCGCCGGAACCAGTTGCAGCAGCTCGCCACCGAGCTCAACCGCGAGCAATTGCTCTGGCTGAGCGGCTACTTCGCCGGTGCCGCCGCGGCCACGCCCAGTGGCATCCCGGCGTTCACCGAAAACCTGCCGGGTGCCTCGCGCGCCCACGCGCCGCAACTGCAACAGTTCGTGCCGCCCACGCCGGTGCAGGCGGCGGCTCCCGCGGCCGCGGCCACGCCCGCGCCGTCGCTCACCATCATCTCGGCCTCGCACACCGGCAATGGCCGCAAGATTTCCGAGAAGCTGCTGGCCGCCGTGCAGGCACTCGGCATCCAGGCACGCATGATCAAGGCCGGCGACTACCAGCCGCGCGAGATCGCCAAGGAAAAACTGCTGTACGTGGTCATCAGCACCCACGGCGACGGCGACCCGCCGGACGAAGCACGCGGAATCTATGAATTCCTCGGCACCAAGCGCGCGCCGCAACTGCCGGAACTGCAGTACTCGGTGCTGTCGCTGGGCGATTCGAGCTATCCGAAATTCTGCGAAGCCGGTCGCGTGGTCGACGAGCGCCTCGCCAAGCTCGGCGCCAAGCGCCTGCTGCCGCGCGTCGACTGCGACGTGGACTTCGAGAAACTCGCGAGCACCTGGGCCGAGGATGCCCTGGCCCGCGTGCGCGAAGTGGCCGACAAGTTCAAGCCTGCCGGTGGTCCGGCCTTTGCGACTGCGCCCGCGGCCGCCGCCGCTCCGGCCATCGCCGAGCTCAAGCGTGAACAACCCGCCACCGCCGAAGTGCTGGCCAACCAGCGCATCGTGGGTCGCGGCGCCCTGCGCGAAGTGCGCCACGTGGAACTCTCGTTCCCGGGCCTCGGCAATCTCTACAAGGCCGGCGACGCGCTGGGCATCGTGCATCGCAATCCGGACTCGGCCATCGAGGCCGTGCTGAAGGCCACGAAGCTGGATGGTTCCACCGCGGTCACACGGGATGGCAAGACACATACGCTGCTCGAGTGGCTGCGTGACGAGCGCGAGCTCACGCGCATCGCGCGTCCGCTGCTGACGCAGATCGCCGAACGCAGCAAGGCCGATCTCTCCGATCTGCTCGACACGCGCAACACCGCGGCACTGACCAAGCTGACCGCGACTTCGCAGGTGGCCGACGTGCTCGCCCGGTACCCGGCCGAATGGAGCGCGGACGCGCTGGTGTCGGCGCTGCGCCCGGTGCACGGCCGCGTGTATTCGATTGCCTCCAGCCCCGCGGCCGTGGGCGATGAAGCGCATCTCACCGTGGCCGTGGTCGGCAGCGACACGGATCGCAAGCTGCTCGCGGGTGCCGCGTCGAGCTTCGTCGTGAACACGCCGGTCGACTCGCAAGTTCAGGTCTGGATCGAACGCAACGATCGCTTCCGCGTGCCGGCCGACGGCGCGCGCGACATCATCATGATCGGTCCCGGCACCGGCGTGGCGCCGTTCCGCGGCTTCGTGCAGGAGCGCGAGGCAGTGGGCGCGACGGGGCGCAACTGGCTGTTCTACGGCGGCCGTTCGCTGTACCACGACTTCCTGTACCAGCTCGAGTGGCAGCAGGCGCTCAAGCGCAACTCGCTGCATCGCCTGGACGTCGCGTTCTCGCGCGACCAGGAACAGAAGATCTACGTTCAGCACCGCATCAAGGAAGCCGGCAAGGAACTCTTCAGCTGGCTGTCGAACGGTGCCTATCTATATGTGTGCGGTGACGCCACCGCCATGGCGCCGGACGTGAACGCCGCGCTGCTGGCCGTGGCGGCCGAGCAGGGCGGCATGGACGCCGACGATGCCCAGGCCTGGGTGGCCGATCTCACCGCTGACGGACGGTATCTGCGCGATGTCTACTGAAGTCCTCGATCGCCCTGCCTCGAACGTGGCTCCCAAGCTCCAGCCGGAGTCCGCGGTCGAAAAGATCAAGAAAGCCTCGCGCGGCCTGCGTGGCACGCTGGTCGAAAGCCTGCACGATCCGCTCACGGGCGCGATCCGCGAATCCGACACGCAGCTCATCAAGTTCCATGGCAGCTACATGCAGGACGATCGCGACCTGCGTGCCGAGCGCGAGCACCAGAAGCTCGAGCCCGCCTACAGCTTCATGATCCGCACGCGCACGCCGGGCGGCGTGGTCACGCCGAAGCAGTGGCAGGACCTGACGAAGATCGCCCGCACCTACGCAAACCAGACGCTGCGCCTCACCACGCGCCAGGCGTTCCAGTTTCACGGCGTGATCAAGAAAGACCTCAAGAAGACCATGCAGGCGATGAACGCCACGCTGATCGATTCGATCGCCGCCTGCGGCGACGTGAATCGAAACGTGATGGGCAGCGCCAACCCGGTGGAGAGCAAGCTGCACCAGGACGTGTACGACTGGTCGGTGAAGATCAGCGAACACCTGAAGCCCAAGACCCGCGCTTACCACGAGATCTGGCTGGACGGCGAGAAGCTGGTCGGCCCGGCCGAGGAGGAGCCCATCCTCGGGCCCGTCTATCTGCCGCGCAAGTTCAAGACGGGCATCGTCGTCCCGCCGCACAACGACGTGGACGTGTTTTCGCAGGACCTGGGTTTCATCGCCATCCTCGATCGCGAAGGCGTGGACGAGGGAGCGTTGCTGGGTTTCAACCTCGTGGTGGGCGGTGGCCTCGGTGCCACGCACGGCGAGCCGCAGACCTTCCCGCGCATCGGTGACGTCATCGGCTTCCTCACGCCCGAGCAGACGCTGAAGGTGGCCGAGACCGTGGTCATGATCCAGCGCGACTTCGGCGACCGCACCGATCGCAAACACGCGCGCCTCAAGTACACCATCGCCGATCGCGGCATCGAGTGGTTCAAGGGCGAGCTGTTCAAGCGGCTGGGTTACGAACTGCCGCCCGCGCGTCCGTACAAGTTCACCACGCAGGGTGATCGCTTCGGCTGGCTGCGCGGACATGATGGCCGCTGGCACCTCACGCTGCGCATCGAGTCCGGCCGCGTCGCGGATCGTCCGGGCGCGCTGCATCTCACCGGACTCGAGAAGATCGCCCAGATTCACCAAGGCGATTTCCGCCTGACCGGCAACCAGAACCTGATCATCGCGAACGTGCCCGCGGATCAGTGCATGAAGATCGACCAGCTCGTGGCCGATCATGGCCTCGGCAAGGCGCTGTTCATGACGCCGGTGCGCCGCGATGCGCTGGCCTGCGTGTCGCTGCCCACTTGCGGTCTCGCCATGGCCGAGGCCGAGCGTTACCTGCCGAGCTTCACCGAGCGCGTCGAAGGCGTGCTCGCGAAACATGGGCTCAAGGACATTCCGCTGACCGTGCGCATCACCGGCTGTCCCAATGGTTGCGCGCGCCCGTATCTCGCGGAGATCGCGCTCATCGGTCGTGCCCCGGGCCGCTACACGCTGCGCCTCGGCGGCGACGCCACCGGCGAGCGCCTCAACGTGATCTACCGCGACAACATCGACGAGAACGCCATTCTCACGGTGCTCGACGAGTTGATTGGCAAATACGCGCGCGAGCGCGAAAGCGAAGAGCGCTTCGGCGACTTCCTGTGGCGCAACCACGTGCTGACCGCGGAGAAGCGCGCGTGAACGCGACTGCCGCCATGGCCAGCGCGCCGCGGCTGACGCTGGGCCCCGCCGAGTTCGCGAAGGACGTCGACGCCGCACGCACCATCAACGAGTGGTTGGGCTCGGTGGACGCCGCCACGCGTGTGCGATGGTCGCTGCAGAACCTGCCGGGCCCGTTCGCGTTGTCGTCGAGTTTCGGCGCGCAGGCCGCGGTGTCGCTGCACCTGGTGGCCGAGCAGGATCCGAACATCCCGGTGATCCTGGTCGACACGGGATATCTCTTCCCCGAGACTTACCAGTTCATCGAGCAGCTCAAGCAGCAGCTGTCGCTGAACATCCAGACCTTCTCGGGCCACCAGTCCGTGGCCGAGTTCGAAGCGCAATACGGCAAGCTCTGGGAGCAGGGCCGCGAAGGACTCGACCAGTATCTCGAGATCCGCAAGGTGGAGCCGATGCGCCGCGCATTGAAGACGCTGGGCATCAACACCTGGTTCGCGGGGCTGCGTCGCAGCCAGGCCGCGAGCCGCGCCGCGCTGAATCCGCTCGAAGTGCGCGATGGCCGGTTCAAGGTGCATCCCATCTTCGACTGGTCCGATCGCGACGTGTACCTGTATCTCAAGGCGCACGGCCTGTCGTACCACCCACTCTGGGACAAGGGATATGTCTCCATCGGCGACTGGCATTCCACCAAGTCGCTGAGCGAAGTGGAGTCGGCCGAGGAACTGCGATTTGCCGGCCTCAAGCGCGAATGCGGAATCCACGGCCTCGAGGGTTAGTCGCGCGATTCTTCCTGGTCGCGCTCGCGGGCATCGCGTCCGGCGCTGACGAAGCGGAGCAGGCCTGTTCCGTCGAGGGCGATCTGAAATCCAGCGAATGGCGTTCCAGCTGTGACGCCGCCATTGCCCAGGAGAAGGATCCCCGCCGCCTGGCGCAGCTCTTGTTCGGCCGCGCATACGCCGCGGTCGAGCAGTATCAATACGACCAGGCACTCGTGGATCTCGACGCCTCCATCGTCGCGGATCCGGAATGCGCCAATTGCCTGCACGAGCGCGCCTACCTGCAAGCGGAACTGGGCAACTACGCGCGGGCGATTGCCGACCTGGACCGCGAGATCAAACTCTCGCCCGAGGCTGCCAGCGCGTATGCCGAGCGCGGGTTCGCGCGTACTTTCAGTGGCGACCTGGCCGGCGCCTACGAAGACCATGCGAAGCACCTGGAGCTGAAACCGGATTCAATCGGCGCGCTGATCGCGCGCGGCGAAGCTGCGCTGTGGCTGGGTCGATTCGATGACGCCGAGGCCGATGCCACGCTGGCGCAGACGCGCGGCAAGGCCAAGGGCGACGAAAAGGCACAGTCGCGCGCCACGCAACTGCGCGAAGAGATACAGTTGCTGCGCACGACGTCGAAAGGTTCGAAGGCGGGGCGCTGTGAATTGCCGAAAGCGCTCGACGCTTCGGGCAACAAGGTGCTGATCGGTGACTGCACGCGCGCCTTCCTGCTCGCGAAGAGCGGCGAGGCGAAGGCGGATGCGCTGACCATTCGTTCCACCGCGTGGACCGTGCTCATGAGTTTGCCGGACAACGCCGCGGTCGACTTGCGTGTCGCCACCGGACTCGATCCCGCGAATCACCGCCGGTACATCAATCTTGGATTTGCCTACCTGCTGAGCAGTCATTCCTGGGCCGCGAGTCGCGAATTCGATCGCGCGCTGGCCCTCGAAAAAAGCGCTCTGGCGCTGGCTGGCCGCGCCGTCGCCCGCCAGAATCTCAATGACTCGAAGGGCGCGGAGGCGGATGCGCTGTCATCCATGGATCTCGAACCGAACGAGGCCGCCGCCTGGGTGCTCGGGGACCTGGCCTTCGAGTCGGGTGACCAGGAGTCGGCGCGCGAGTTCTACCTGGTCATCTATCGCATGGGCTCGCGTGATGACCGATTGCTCGAGCGCCTGAAAGAACTGGGTGTCACGGAGCCCGGGAAATGAGAATGTGCACCGTGGCGGCGCGTACGCGAAGCCCCTTGCACCGCCGGAAGACGGGTTCTGCCGCGCGGCGGGGCAACGACCGGGACACCGCTGGCATGCCGATTGCTCCAGGAAGATTGGCGAATCATGGCTAACGACCGACCCATCGTGATTGGTGCACGCGCCAGCGTACTGGCGCAGGTACAGGCACGCCTGGTCGGGGATACCCTGATCGCGAAGCATCCAGGCCTCGAGGTCGAATACTCCTTCCTATCTTCCCCCGCCGACCGCGAGCTCGACACCCCGTTGCCGGAGCTGCTGCGTCGGGGCGGATTCACGGGCGATCTCGGCGTGGCGCTCCGTGCCGGCTCCATCGACGTCGCCGTGCACCTGTGGAAAGACCTGCCGTTCAGCACGCACCCGCTGACGCAGATCGTCGCGACCCTGCCGCGCGCCGACGCGCGCGACCTGCTGCTGGTGAAACGCGACTGGATCAGCGGACGCGATCGTGGCGAGCTGCGCGTGTTGTCGTCCTCGGCGCGACGCCGCACCAATCTGTCCGGCTTCCTGCAGTGGGCGCTGCCCATGAAGGCGCCACGAGTCACCTTTGTGCTGGCGCGCGGCGACTGCGAGGCGCGGCTCAAGCAACTCATGGACGGCGATGCCGCGGCGCTCGTCGTCGCCAAGGCCAACATCGACCGGTTGCTCGAATCCACCGCGCCCGAGTTCGAAGCCATTCGTGCGCGCGTGCGCGACGTGCTCGAGGCCTGCGAAGTCATGGTGCTGCCGCTGGCGTTGAATCCCACCGCGCCGGGGCAGGGTGCCCTGGCTGTCGAGATCCATCGCGACCGGCCCGATCTCGCCGGGTTGTTAGCCGCCATCAACGATGCGCACACGTTTGGCCGGGTGCTCGCCGAACGCGCGCGCCTGGAATCCACTCACGACGAGGATCACCCGCTGGGTGTTTCCATCGTGCCCCTGCATTGCGGCGAAGTGGAATTCACGCGCGGACAACAGGGCGGACAGTGGATCCAGAGCGCCGAGCTGCGCCGCCACGACACGCCGCTGCCGCCGGCCGCGAATGCGAAGGCCGTCTGGACCGGCGAAAGCGGTATTTCCGAGCGCTACCGGCGCGTGGCCCTGCCCGTGCGGCATGACCAGTTTGGCGACGCCCGGGTCGGGCTCTTCGTGGCGCGGTCCGAAGCCTGGCCCGACGGTTATGCCCCGCGGCCCCGGCAGGTGGTCTGGAGCGCCGGCATCGACACCTGGCGGCGCCTGGCCTCGCGGGGCATCTGGGTGCACGGCAGCGACGAAAGCCTCGGAGAATCCGGCGGCCAGGACATCGCGACCCTGTTTCCGCGGGTGCAGCGCTGGGTCAAATTCAGCCACGACCACGGCTATGACTCCCCCTACAGCGAGCGGGTGGCCACCTACCGGCTCGAACGCTGCGGCCCCCTTGAGGACCTGAGCGGCCGAACCCACTTCTACTGGCGGAGCGGGGCCCAGTTTTACGACTATCTGCAGGCGAACCCTGAAATCCGTGGCGCCTGGCACGGCTGCGGACCTGGCAATACATTCAGTATGATCCGCGCCGCCATCGGGGAAGACCGGGTCCGGGCTTTCCTCTCGGCGGAAGTATTCAGGCGGGAAGTGGAGCAATGAAACGACTGCAGAGACTGCGCGCCACCCAGGCGCTCCGGGACATGGTGTCCGAGATCGGCTTTGGCCAGAGCCAGCTGATCCAGCCCCTGTTCCTGGCCGAAGGTCTTTCGAAGGAAGAGCCGCTGGGCGGACTGCCGCTCAACTCGCGCCACACCATCGACTCGCTGCTCGCGCAGTTCGAGAAGGACATGGCCGCGGGCGTGCGCCAGTTCCTGCTGTTCCCCGTGCCCGCGAAGAAATCCAATCGCAGCTTCGCCGCGGATTTCGTGGGCACCGCAATCCAGAAAATGCGCCAGAAGGCCGGCAACGAAGCCGCCATCTGGGTGGACACCTGTCTGTGCAGCTTCACCGAGAGTGGTCACTGCTGCGTGCACGATCAGCGCGGCCGGCAGGATCTCGCCTCCACGCACGCCGCGCTGGGCACGCTGGCGCTCACGTACGTGAAGGCCGGTGCCGATGGTGTCTCGCCGTCGGACATGAACGACGGCCGCGTGGCGCATCTGCGCGCGACGCTCGATGGCGCCGGTTACGACCTCGCGCCCATCATGAGTTACAGCACCAAGTTCGCCAGCAATTTCTACGGGCCATTTCGCGATGCCGCGGACTCCGCGCCGCAGTATGGCGACCGCAAGAGCTACCAGCTGGATGTGCGCAATCGCAGCGACGCGTTGGCCTCGAGCCGCCGTTGCGCGGAAGAGGGCGCGGATCTGCTGATGGTGAAGCCCGGTCAACCGTCGGCCGATCTGATCCGACCGATCCACGAACAGACCGGTCTGCCCGTGGGCGCGTACCAGGTGAGCGGCGAGTACACCTCGCTGGTGCTGCTGGCGAAGGAAGGCTTCATCGACTTCAATGCCGCGCTCACCGAGAGCTGGTACAACCTGCGCCGCGCCGGGTCCAGCTACATCATCACCTACGGCGCGCGGCTCGCGAAGGGTCTCGGATTCTGATGCGCTACTTCCCGCTATTCCTCGACATCGCCGGCAAGCCCGTGCTGCTCGTGGGTGGCGGGGATATTGCCGCGCGCAAGTACGCCTTGCTGGCCGATGCCGGCGCGGTCGTCACCGTGGTCTCGCCCCTGTTGAAGAGCGAACTCAACGCGGCATTCGAGCGCGGCGCCATCACCTGGCGGCAGCGCGAGTTTCGCGCGGATGATATCGACGGACAGTGGCTGGTCATCGCGGCGACCAATGATCGCGGCGTGAATGCCGCCGCCGCGGATGCCGCGCAGGCCGCGCGCATTCCCTGCAACGTGGTGGACGACCGCGAGCTCTCCAGTTTCATCATGCCCGCGATCATCGACCGCTCGCCGGTGCAGATCGCGGTTTCTACTGGCGGTACCTCGCCCGTGCTGGCGCGGTTGATCCGCGAGCGGCTCGAGACGCTGCTGGATGGTTCGCTCGGAACCCTGGCCGCGTTCACCGATCGCTGGCGTGAGCGCATCAAGGCGCGGCTCGGCGATCACGGCGCGCGCCGCAGGTTCATGACGTGGATGCTCACCGGCCCCGTGGCCGCGGCGCTGCGCGCCGGTCGTGACGAGCGCGCCGAGCAACTGACTGGCAAGGCGCTGGAAGAAGCCGAGGTCATCCCGCACGGGCACGTGGTGCTTGTGGGTGGCGGGCCTGGCAACGCCGGTCTCATGACGCTGCAGGGACTGCGTGCCCTGCAGGAAGCCGATGTCATCGTGCACGACCGGCTGGTCTCGGCCGAAGTGCTCGAGCTCGCGCGCCGCGACGCCGCGCGCTTCGACGTGGGCAAGTTCGTGGGCGGCGGTGGCGCCACCCAGGAAGAGATCAACGAGCTGCTCGTGGAGCACGCGCGCCGCGGTGAATACGTGGTGCGGCTCAAGGGCGGCGATCCGTTCGTGTTCGGGCGCGGTGGTGAAGAAATCGACCACCTGCGGCGTAATGGAATCTCCTTCGAAGTGATCCCCGGCATCACCGCGGCGATTGCCGCGGGTGCGTACGCCAGCGTGCCGCTTACCGACCGCCGCCATGCGCAGGCCGTGCGCCTGCTCACCGGCAACAGCGACGAGCAACTGGCACAGTTCAATTTCTCGGATCTCGCCGCGGGGCGCGAGACGCTGGCGTTCTACATGAGCGTCGGCCGGCTGGTGTCGCTGCGCGACAAGCTACTGGCCTCCGGCGTGGATGCCGCCATGCCGCTGGCGTTCGTCGAGAATGCCACCCGCAACGAGCAGCGCGTGATCATGTCGACCGTGGAGCACATGCATCGCGATGCCGTGATGCAGAAGGTCAAGGCGCCGACCATGCTGATCATCGGCAACGTGGCGGCCAATGCCGCCGAGCTGCAGTGGTTTGGCAGACAGGCGGTGGCCGGATGAAAGAGAACCCCTACGCGCCGCCCAAGGCCGCGGTGGATGACGTTGTCGCCGTGGAACCGGAGATGCAGCGGCCGCGAGAGATCATGCTCGTCATCCAGGTTGCCGTCATCGGTTATCTCCTCGGCATCATCGTCATGGTGATCAGCTGGGATTACTACGCGAAGCTGCAGTCGATCACCTCGGCGATTCTCGGCCAGGTAGTCAGCATCGCGATATTCTGCTGGATCTACTACAAGATCTACCAGGGACGAAACTGGGCGCGTATCACCTTGCTGGTTTTCACGATCATCGGACTGTTGGGATTGATCATTTCCTTTTCGACGGTTGCCGTAACACTCCCGACGCTGCCGAAGGTGCAGATGGTGGTCGGATTCGCCCTGTCTGGCCTGCAGCTCTGGTGGCTGTTCGTCTCACCGGGAAAGCACTGGTTCAGGCGCAACCGGAACGAGCCGGTGCGCGCGGGCGAGTACACGAAGGCGAAGTAGGCGCGTCGCTCAGTCCAGCGGGCTTCTGGCGGCGATGCCGCCGCGATTCAGCACGTGTGTGTAGATCTGCGTGGTCGACACGTCCTTGTGACCGAGAAGTTCCTGAACCGTTCGAATATCGGCGCCTGATTCGAGCAGGTGCGTCGCAAACGAGTGCCGGAAGGTATGCGGCGACACTGGCTTTTCGATGCCTGCAGCGTGCGCTGCCCGGCGAACTTGGCGCTGAACGCTTTCTTCGTGCACATGGTGACGCCGCGATCTTCCTGAGCGCGGATCACGGGAAGGTTGCGACGCCGGGAACACATACTGCCAGCCCCACTGAAGATTGGCTCGTGGGTACTTCCTGTCGAGCGCGTGCGGGAGCTCCACGCCACCAAAGCCGCGTTCGATGGCGTGTTCGTGCAGGATGCGAACTGTCTTCAGGTGGGTCTGCAATGGCTCCACAAGGGCGGCAGGAAGAATCGTGACGCGATCCTTTGATCCCTTTCCGTCACGAACCAGAAGCCGGCGATGATAGAAATCGACATCCTTGACTCGAAGTCGCAATGCCTCAAGCAGGCGCAGGCCGCTCCCGTACAACAAACCGCCAATGAGCCAATGAACACCGCATAGATGCGCGACGACTTTTCGTGCTTCGTCCTGAGTGAGGACTGTCGGCAATCGCTTGGGGCGGTGCGCACGCACGACATTGTCGAGCCAAGGCAAGTCGACATTCATGACGCGTTTGTAGAGAAACAGCAGCGCGGCCAGTGCCTGTGCCTGAGTCGCGGCGGCAACCTGGCGTTGGTTGGCCAGGTGGCTCAGAAAGCTGCGAATCTCTTCGCCGCCCATATCGGAGGGATGGCGTTTGCCGTGAAACAGGATGAAGCGCCGGATCCAGTCGACATAAGCCTTCTCTGTCCGATAGCTGTAGTGTCGCAGGTGGATTTCGGCCCGGACCGAGTCCAAAAGCCGGGGAGGCGAGTTCATGGGATCGTAAGCAGGGCGTTGACCGTTTAGACGACACGTGGTGAAGTGAAATCAAGTAGTTGAAGAGGGCTGGCCCGTGTTATCCGTCACTTTCGACGCTTTGGAAAGCCGCATTTCTGCGGTCTACTTATAGTTAGGCGACCTCGGTCGTGCCACGAATTAAACACTTCGCCGGCTGGATGGTGGCCATTTTCGCCTCGGTGGTATTGGCTATTCTTTTCGCTGTGTTCGGTGGCATCTCCACTGGCTACTCGCTGCGCAGCATTGCGAACTGGGCTATCGCCGGCGCGCTGCTTGGTGCAATAGCGGCGCCAGACCTCGAACCTCGGGCGTTTCCGAATGCCACGCTGTGGCAAATGTCATTTGCCATCATCGGCAGTGTTTGGTTGGCATTTCTGGTCAGGGCCACGCCCGTTGGATACTTCATAGCGGTCGTGGCGGGCTCCGTCTTGGGGTACTTTGCACGCTACTGGACCAAGTACATCGACGTGCCATGAATCGGTCGCCTAACACCTCGTTCGAGCGGACGCGTGAAGGATAAAGTGCCAAGCTCAAAAAACAGCGGCCGCGCCGCTCAACTCAATTGTTAGGCCGCATGAATTCATCCAACGCCATACGCGAGTTTCTGGCAGCGGAGAGCGCGCTTTCAAAGCTATGGCTCGGATTCACGGTCGCAAGCGTAGGCTTCGCGCTGTATTCCTGGCTGCCCCAAATTTACCTCGCCTCGTGGACGCTGATTCCGATGCACTTTGGTGTCATGGTTTTGGGTTTTGCGCTGCTTCTTGTCATGGGCCGTCGAAACCTTGGCGCTCTATTTGGTCGGCCCGTCGAGGTGATGAGGCCCCCAATGCCGATGCTCTACTGGCCATGCTTGGCAATTTCTTTCATCTATCTTGTGTCGGTCTTTTTTGGCTACGGGCCACAATACCCATCCGGTGGTCCAAGGGCTCCAATCCATGTGGACCTACGAATCGCTGGGTCTTTTTACCTGTTCATGTGCCTCGCAGCGTTTGGTCTTTCGCACCTTTCTGGGAAGCGAGTACCAAAGGTAGGGTACGGTCCGGGGACATAGGTAACACAAGCGTGCGGGGACATGGGTAACAGTTTGACGATACTCGGGCACCTTGCGGAGGTGCCTCATGCCCTGGAGT
>Ga0315912_10002059_pt1 | contig 22444 bp, 16 predicted proteins | sample VfabasoilMG_FD_204469 | JGI IMG/M metagenome (GOLD analysis project Ga0315912, IMG submission 204469) | Garden soil microbial communities collected in Santa Monica, California, United States - V. faba soil | ecosystem: Environmental > Terrestrial > Soil > Garden | place: USA: California...
TGAAGGCCAGCGTCGATAGCTACTTCAAGGCACTCGCCACGCACGATCCTTCGAGCTTGCCCTTGTCGGACAGCTTGAAGTTCACCGAAAACGGCAAGGTGAGCAAGCCAGCCGACGCTCCTCTGTGGAAGACGGCCGGCACCTTGAAATACGTCCACAGCGCGCTCGACACCGAGGCCTGCATGTCCGCGAGCGAAGCCGTCGTGCCCGACGGCACGACAGACATCCCGGTCGCTGTCCGGCTCAAACTCGTGAACCAGAAGATCACCGAGATCGAAACCATCGCCGCGCGCGCCGGTGACTACACCGGCGTGACCTCGAACACCGCCGCGCTCGCCGCGAGCAAAGACACCATCAAGTGGGAAGAGCCCGTGGCGGCCGACAAGCGCAACACGCGCGAGCAGCTCTTGGCCTGGATGACCAAGTATTTCAAGCAATTCCCGCGCGGTGTTTGCAACACCACCAGCACCTGCAAACGCATGGAAAACGGCGGCGGCAACTTCGTGTGTGCGGAGCAAGCCGGCTGCGACGCTTCGAGTTCGAGCACGGTCCTGAAGCCACGCCTCGTGATCGCAGATACGGAGACCGGTCTCGGCGTCGGCTTCACCTTGTTCACGGGCAATCACCCGGACATGCACATGTTCAGGATGTACGGCGATCAGGTGTATGCCGTGAGCGCCATCTTGTCCAAAGGCGACAGCACCGGCTGGGATTGAGGGCGCAGTCCTCAGTTTAGTGCAGCGCACTGCGATAGCGCGAGGTATTTTGCTTTCGCGCAGCACGCACGTGCCCACTTCTCATGCTAGAGAGGCTCTCCAACCCGAGAGCGCAAAAAGCAACGTACCGTCCCATGTCCGTCGACAAGTGCCCTTCTGGAACGGCTGACGAAGCGATCCCGACCAGCGACCACGAGACCGAGCAGGAGCCCCCCACTACCGGCAGCCGGAAGAAGCTCGAGACGCCCGCAGCCTGCTTCGCGCAACGTTATCAGCGCCGCGCACATCTCGACAGCGGCGGCATGGGACACATCGAGTCCGCGTTCGACCCGGTGCTCGGGCGCAGTGTGGCCGTCAAGGTCCTGCAGTCCGTTTCGAGTGAAGACCACGAGGTGCTGCGCAAGTTCGTGGCCGAGGCGCAGATCACCGGGCAGCTCGATCACCCGAACATCGTGCCCGTGTATGACTTGGGCGAGCACGACGAAAAGCCGTTCATCGTCATGAAGTTGGTGCGCGGCCGCACCTTCGCCGCGCTGCTCTCGGAAAAGCCCGGGCCGCGCGCGGCCGATGATCTGCCGCGCTTCTTGAGCATCGTGCTGCGCGTGTGCGATGCGCTTTCGTTCGCCCACAGCCGTGGTGTCATCCACTGTGACATCAAGCCCGAGAACGTCATGGTCGGCGATCACGGCCAGGTCTATTTGATGGACTGGGGCGTTGCCTCGATCACCCCGCGCAGCAGCACGGCGGGCATGTCCGAGGCACAGGCTGACGCCGATGCCGAAGCATTCAGCGCACCGGTGCAACTCTCGGCCACGATCACCGGCAGCGGCAACGGCAGTGTCAGCTCGGGCACCATCAAAGGCACGCCCGCATACATGGCGCCCGAACAGCTGCGTGGCCGCAATGAATTGCTGGATGAGCGCACGGATGTCTTCGGGCTCGGCGGCCTACTGCACGAGATCTTGACCGGCAAAGCACCGAACAACGGCGCGCGTCTGCTCGGCCCTGCGCGCAACGGTGAGCCAATCGCGCTGCCACGGGCGAACGAACTGTGGCAGCCGCTACCGCCCGAGCTCAACCGCATCACCAGCAAGGCTCTTTCGCCGGACCCCGCGCAGCGCCACCAAAACGTGCCCGAACTCAAGAGCGATCTGGAGCGCTTCCTGAGCGGTGATCGCTGGTTCGAGGCCAAGCATTTTCGCGCGGGTGAATACATCATCACCCAGGGTGACGCGGGCGACGCGGCCTACATCGTCGAGCATGGCGAGTGTGAGGTGCGGCGTGGCTTCGGCGAGCAAAGCAGCGTGCTGCGGCGCCTGGGTCCGGGCGCCGTGTTCGGTGAAACCGCCGTTTTCACGCGCGCCCCGCGCACCGCCTCCGTAGTCGCCGTCACGGACGTCACATTGAAGCTCATCACGGCTGATTCGCTGAATCGCGAGCTCGATCGCAACCCGTGGCTGGGAGCGTTCGTACGCTCGCTGGCCGGCCTTTTTCGCGAGGCCGACCAGCGCCTCTCGGACCGCTCGGAAAACGAATAGCGCAGCGAGCCTGCGCGGAAAAAAGTACGACCGCCGGGTGGGCCGAAGACTACGCTGCGCGCGTGCCCCATCGAACCTTTCGCCTAGCAATCAGTCCAGACGACATGCCCGAGGTACGGCGTGTGGTCGATTTCGACGGACGCAACACCCTGGATGACGTGCATTGGATGATGCACAAGATCCTGAACATCGGCGACGGCGACGATCACCTGTACGCCTTCTTCATGTCTGGAAGGTATTGGGACAAGTCGTCGCGATACATCGATCCTCGCTCGGACGGGGCGCGCGCAGACCAGGCACTTCTGTTTCGCTTGGGGCTGAAGCCCGGGCAGCACTTCGTGTACCTGTTCGATTTCGGCGACGAGCTTCGCTATGACATCAACGTGGTGTCGGTCACCGACACGCAAGCCCCGCTCCCCGAACCGGTATTGATCGAGTCAGTGGGAGAAGTACCAGCGAGGCCCAATGATTTCGACGACGGGGACTACGAGGGCAGCGAGGACAACGAGGACGACGAGGACGACGAGGACGGCGAGGACAGTGAGGACAGCGAGGACGATCAACGCGAACCGGATCCCGCGTTGGCAGAACCGCTCGCGTTGGCGCGCCCCGTGCTCGAACAGCTCAAAGCGCTCGACGCCCTGGGTGAAGATGCAGACGCGGAAGTGACGCGACCGCTGCTGGTCCAGGTCGGCGAAGCCGCACTGGCGCTGTTACGCGTCATCGACGGCCATTTGAAGCTGTTCTCTGCCGTCGATCGCGAGTGCCAATTCGACCTCATCGACCCGATGCTCGACCTACCCCGTCGCATCAGCGAGGCCAACGAAACCGAGCTAGCCGTGCGTGTCGCCGACGCTTTGAGGTTCGCCGCGCCCAGCGACATGTTGGGCGAGATGGCGATCGTCTACGCGCGAGCGGGAGATCGACAACGCGCGCTCGACATCACCCTCAGAAATCTCGAACATGCGTTTTTGCCCTACGTCGCGGAGTACCAAGCCGGATACGTGTACCGCGAGCTGGGGGAGAATGACGCCGCGGAAGCATATTTCCGCCGCGCGTTCGCGCTCGCCGAAACAAAGACCGATCGTGCCGAGGCTACCTTGCGCATCGCCACGCACCTGATCGACACCGGTCGCGCCACAGAGGCGGCAGCATTCGTCGAGCAGCAACGCGCAGCGGCAAACGCGGCGCCAAGCGCAGCCACCGGCGTCCGTGCCCGGCCCAGCGTGGGGCGAAATGATCCCTGCCCTTGCGGCAGCGGCAAGAAGTACAAGAAGTGTCATGGCGCGTGAAACGAAAAGCCCCCGCGCCCACGACTGATTGATTGGGGGGCGATCGCAGGGGTCACGACGCACCTCGCAGCGCGCCCCTCACCCCCCTTTGCGCCCGCGCGCTTCGGCGCTGCGCGCTATTTGCAAGTATCGTAGGTCACCGTGCCGCGAATGAAGTCGATGTAAGCGCGCTCGTTCCCTGCAGTATCGAGATAGAGCGGCGTGATCGCGATACCGAAGCCTTCGGCGTTGATGACATCCGCGGTCCAAGTGGTCCCCCACAGGTCGGCCAAGTCGCCGTAGAGCTCCGGATGAAACAGGGTCGACCAAGCCTTGCTGTGCCCGCGATCGAGCCCCACCGGATTACCGTTGGCCAGGGCGCGCACGCTGTAGTCAGCGATCATGTTCGCGGAGCCAGCTGCCTCGTTGACCGTGAAAGAGATACCGAGAATTTTTGCGCCGCTCGGGATCTCGAATTGAAAATTGCTGGCCAGCAGCTGATCTCGATACGGATTGTTGACCATGATGACCTGAACCGACGATTCCTGGCTGTTTCCTTCGGTCAGGATTTGATCGAGATAGACCCAATACGTGGGTGGCAAACAATGATCCGGCCCCTCCGTGCTCGGCACGCACTCAGAGGCCGCACAGGAGTCTGATGTGCCACCAGCTTTCACGCAGGCGCTGGCGCAATCTGCGGCGACCGTGCAGTTCTTGTAGTACAGCGGGCCATAGTCTTCCGCGTAGTCACCCTTGAAGCCCGCGCTCTTGGCCGTGCGAGCGTGGCGCGTCTGACTGACCGGTAAACAACCCGCGGACCCAGCCGCCGCGGTTGGCGCGCCTGCCCAATTGCTCCCACCTTGTCCCGCGCTGGCGCCGCCTTGTGTAGCGCCGCCCTGTGCCATGCCGCCCTGTGCAGCGCCGCTCGCAGCGCTTTGCACGTCCCCGCTCATGCCCTGAGCGGCGCCGCTCACGCCCGGCGCGGTGCCGCTCACACCGCTAGGCACGGCGCCGTTGCCGCTACCTGCGGTCGAGCCGGCGCCACCAGTGCCTTCCGCTTGCGTCTTGCCGCTACAGGCCACGGCACCAGGCAAGACTTCGAGCGTGCAGGCCAGAGTCAACAGAACCAATCGACGCGACGACATTCGTTCTTTCCCTGACTTCGATGAACTAGCGAAGCGAAGCGGACCCACCCGCTGCCCAAGCCCCCAGCGTAGTGCCTTCTGCCCTCGCGCGCAAAAGGCGTCCGGGAACCGGTTCCAGAGCCGTACTATTTCGCAAAGTGTGGCCTCGAAGAGGCGCCCCGAAAGGGCCAGAAGGCCGCAAGTCAGCGCCGGTCGAGCAAAAAAAGCCGCCCGGGGCGCATCGAAATGAAACCCCTTTCGCGGCCGCGCCCCCGTAGGCAACGGGCCCCAACCGCGTTGCTTTGAGCTCGGAAATTTCTCGAGTCGAAGCGCGCGCTCGCAGCCTCGACGCACACTCTGCACGCGTGCGCGCACGCGCGGCGCGAGCGCTTTCGACGCTTGCATCCGCCCAAAAGCGCGAGCGCAACCCCGATGAGTAGACGAGTTTACGATCGCGTGTGCGTGCGCGTGCGTATCTGCCAGCGAGCCTGCGTGCATGCGCGCGTGCAGTAGCTGAAGCATGTGGGGCTCACACCTCGTGCACACGATCACTCGCGGCCAGAAGTGTTGCGCGAGGCGCGTGTCGTATGAGAGAGTCCAAGAAGTCCATTTCGGGTGCTGAGATTTTTCACGGCCTCGTGAGGAGAAGATCCATGTCGTCTAGACTGATACATGGCTGGGCAGCGTCGGCGCTGGGCGCTGGCGCCGTCGCAATCGCCTGCACGGGCACACTCGACACGCTGCCTTCGCACTCGCTGTCCTCGGCAGGCTCGTCGTCCAACGCGGGCTCGGCTTCGTCCAGCTCGGGCTCGTCGTCGGTGGCATCGTCAGGCGGCTCGGAAGATTCCCCTGACGCCGCGGTGGAGGTGCCGTTCGAGCCCGTGCAGGCGCGCGTTTACGTCGCCAAAGTGAAGAACTTGCTGCTCGGCCTGCCCGCAACGGAAGAAGAAATCGCCGCGGTCGAGCAAGATGCAGACGCGCTGCGGGACATGGTCGACGCCTGGTTCGTGAAGCCGGAAGCGCAAGCCAAGCTGGGCACGTTCTTCAGCAAAGCCTTCCAGCAAACGCAAATCTCACAGAATGATTTTTTCGATCAGCTGGCCGTCGACAACCTGACCAACTTGCCGCTGTTCACGCAAGCGCAAGAGTCCATGTCGCGCACCGCGCTCAAGACCATCGCGGAGGGCAAGCCGTTCACCGACACGGTGACCACGCACACGTTCATGATGACGCCGAGCCTGATGTCGCTCTATCTGGCGCTCGATCAAGCGCAAGTGGATGACGCGGGCAAACAAACGATGAGCCTACCGCTCGCCGACGGCACGCTCGCCACGACGCAAGCGTTCTGGCTCACCTATCAAGCGCCGCTCGATCCGAGCGCGATGCCCGTGGTGCCGAACAACATCCCGCTCAGCGAAACGCTGGACCCGGCGAGTCCGAACTTCATGCACTTCGCCGTGCCCTCGCCGTTCAAGTGCAGCATGCCGCAGCTCGATGAAACGGGCCACGTGCTGCTCGACGCCAACGGCAACGCCATGAAGATGGATGTGCTCTACAACCAGCGCAAATACAGCAGCATCTCGGCCGCTTTCCTGGGCCTGTTCGGCTACGCAACGCGCAACTACGTGAACGATCCGACGGACACGAATGGCCCACCGACCCTGACCATCCCCGAGGATGTGCCGGCGGACAAGAAGAACCTATACCAATACAACTGTAGCGGCGGCGTCTCCTTCACCTCACCGAACGTCACCAGCCAAGACGTGATCTGGCGGCCCGTCACCGTGCGCGTAGCCAAGACGGGCGAGGCGCTGACACCGTTCTACGATCTACCCACCCTACGCAGCGCCAACGAGATCGTCGTGCGCACCCCGCGCGTGGGCTATTTCACGACGCCCGCGTTCTTCGCCAACTGGACCACGAACAACAGCAACCAGCACCGCGATACGCTCAACCAGGCGCTGATCGTCGGCCTGGGTCGCAGCATCAATCCAGTCGCCAAGGGCACCTCCACCGTGCTCGACAACGGCAAGGACGGGCAGCACTCGGACCCCACGAGCCCCTGTTACAGCTGCCACCAAACGATGGACCCAATGCGGAACATTTTCCGCCAAGCGTTCACGTACTCGTACCACACGCAGCACGATCCGGCGCAGGTCTTCTCGACTGCTTCATTCGACTATTTGGGCAAAAAGAAGGCGCTCACCTCGCTCGACGACTTTGCGACTGCGCTGGTCGAGCACCCGTTGTACGCCAGCGCTTGGGCGCAGAAGCTCTGCTATTACGCCAATTCCAGCGGCTGCTCGGAAGAAGACCCCGAGTTCAAGCGCGTCGTCAAAGCGTTCGTCGATTCCAGTTACGACTTTCACACGTTGCTCTTGGAGTTGTTCTCTTCACCCCTGGTGACCGGGCAAACCGCCACGAAGACGTGGCGTGATTCGGGAGAGAAGGTCAGCATCGCGCGCCAAGATCACTTCTGCGCGGCGCTCACCAATCGCTTGCAGCTCGCCACCAGCCTGTGCGTGGGCATCACCGACAACACCACGCGCATCGCAGTAACCAACAACATCCCCTTGGATGGCTACCTGCGCGGCGCGGAAGCCCCCGCCCTGTCCACCGATCAAACGCCGTTCTACCGCGGCGCCACGGAGTCTTTGTGCGCGTACGCCGCGGGCCTCACCGTGGACAAAACCAAGAGCCGCTACGACAGCACCAAGAAGGACGCGGCAATCACGGATTTCGTGGCCAACATCATGGGCATCACCTCGGCCGATCCGAACAGCGCGGTCGTCACGCAGTTGCTCACCGAGCACTACGACGCGGCCATCGCGGCGGGCGCGAAGCCCACTGACGCGCTCAAATCCACCTTCATCGTGGCGTGCCTTTCGCCCACTTCCGTGGCCATCGGCCTGTAGGAGACCCCATGAGCATCTTGAACCGTCGCCAATTGCTGCACGCTTCGCTCGCTGGCGCAGGCCTGGTCGGTCTACGCGCCATGGCCACCGGCCTGCCCGTCTCCTTCTTGCTCAATCCGCAATCGCTGCGCGCGGACGAAGCATGCGCCGCGAACGCCCAGTATCTGATCTTGTCCATGTCGGCCAGCGGCGATGCCCTGAACTGCAACGTCCCCGGCACGTATGATTTGCCGGCGACCTTCGCGGCCGGCACGATCAATCACGCCGACCCGGCGGACATGTCGATGACGGCAACGCAGCTCACGATCGGCGGGAAGAAGTGGACCGCGGCCAAGCCCTGGTCGACCCTGCCGCAGAACATCTTGGATCGCACGGTGTTCTTCCACCACTCCACGGGCACCGCCAACCACGGTGAACTCGGTCGCGTGCTGCAGGTGTTCGGCGCACTCCGACGCGGCCAATGGCTGCCGTCTTACTTCGCGAAGACACTGCGCTCGTGCTTCAAGACAGTGCAGACTCAACCCGTGACCATCGGTGGGGAGCAGGTCTCGTTCGAAGGCCAATACCTGCCCAAGCTCACGCCCACGGGGCTCAAGGCCGTGTTGTCTGCCCCGAAGGACCTCGCCGCCACACTGCAAGGCCTGCGCGACGACACGCTGAACAAGCTGAATCAGCAGCTGAAAGAGAACCGCGCGCAAACCACGGCCGAACGCGCGTACCTCGACAACATGGCGCTGTCGCAGACCGATCTGCGCACCATGATCCAGCAAGTGGCCGCGGATCTGGCCACCATCCAGAACGACGACGCCAGCAACCAGGTGATCGCCGCCGCGCTGCTGATCAAGATGAACGTGACACCGGTCGTGACCATTCATCTGCCGTTTTCGGGTGACAACCACAGCGACGCGAATTTCGGCAACGAAGCCACGCAAACCACCGCCTCGGTCAACAACATCAAATCGTTGATGACCAAATTGAAGAGCTACGGTTTGGAAGACAAAGTGACGTTCGCCACGTTGAACGTGTTCGGGCGCACGTTCGATTCGCTGAACGGGCGCGGGCACAACGCTTCGCACTCCGTCGCGCTGATGATCGGCAAGGGCTTCAAAGGCTCGGTCGTCGGTGGCATCGTGCCCGGCGGTCACGCAGCCGACATCGACCCCGCGAGCGGTGCAGCCGCTGACGGCGGTGATTTACCGGCCAGCGAAAGCCTGGCCTCGGTCGCCAAGACGCTCGGCGCCGGTATCGGCCTGAGCGACGCACAGCTGAACGATCAGATCACTTCGGGCACGGCAATCCGCAGCGTGGTCGCCTGACGCCCTGATGCGCCCCAGCCTCATTTTCGCGCGCGGGCTCGCCTTGGCCGCAGCGCTCGCTAGCGCCATGCCAGCAACATCGGCCGCAGCCGGCAAGCACGCCAAAGGCAAGGCCAAGCCCAAACACGCGGCGCCGGCCAGCACCGACAGCGCAGCCAGCGCGTCCGACACGGCTGACACGCCCAGCGCGACCACCAAACCGGAAGACGCCGCGCCGCCCAAGCAAGAAGAGAGCGCGCCTACGAAGAGCGAACCAACCCCCGCCCCAACACCCGAACCCAAGCCCCCCGCGGACAATCTGGGCAGCGAAAGCAGCCAAGCCAGCGTCGCGTTAGCCGCCGAGGCCACGAAAACCGCAGGCGACAGCGGCTCGAGCCAAGCCGAAGCCGAAGCGCTCGGCCGGCGCGAGGCGGCGCGGCTCGCCGCGGGTCGCACGGAAGTGGGCGTGTATCTGAGCGTCGATGTCGGCAATCGCCGTTTCAAATACAGTGACGAGTTGGGCAGCGATCTCAGGCCCTACAAGCTACCGATCGCCCCGATGCTCGGCTTTGGGCTCGAAGCGTATCCCTTGGCCACGAGCAATCTGCCGGTGCTGCGCGATCTCGGCTTTCGCGGCCGCTTCAGCCGCGCTTTCGCCGTGGACTCGACTACCCCCGAAGGCGCCCAAATCGAAACCAGCTGGACGCGCTTCGGCGGAGACGTGCGCGAGCGCTTGCTGATCCCCGGACGGCATCCGTTGGAGTTCGGCGCTTCCTTCGGTGCAGACGCCAGCTACTTCGTGATGAGCAGCCAAGCCGACGTTCCGGCCTTGTTGCCGAGCGCGCGCACCATTTCCCTGCGCTTCGGCTTGGACGGGCGCGTACTGCTCGCCGGGCGCTTCTCGGCCATGCTCGATTTTGCCTACCTTGCCGTCACTTCGCCCGGTGAAATCTACGAACAGTTTCGAGACCCGCACGTGGCGGGCATCGACGGCAATCTCGGCTTCGCCTTGGGGCTGATCCCCGGGTTGGAGGCTCGTTTGGCCGCTCGCTACACGCGCTACTTCGCTACGTTCCACCCGGAACCGGGCGATGCCCACGTGGCCGGTGGCGCGCTCGATGAACAGCTGCAAGCTGGCTTGGGAGTTCGCTATGCGCACTGATCGCTCTGCCCTCTACGCTCGCTCGATCGCGAGGGCGTTGTTCGTGTTGGGGCTGAGCACGCTCGTGTTGACGGGCTGCCCGGGCACGCTCGACGACAAGCAGCGCTTCTTGGTCGACGCGGGCAGCGCCGGCCACGGCGGCGGCAGCATTACGGACAGCGGCGTTACGGACAGCGGCGACGCAGCCGCTGAAGCGGGCGAAGGCGGCGACGCGGGTCCCGACCTCGGCCCGTGTGGTGACGTGGTCGCGCGCATCTTCGTGCCGAGCTGCGGCGGAACCGGTTGCCACGGCTCGATCGCGGCACAGCAAGATTTGGACCTCGTATCCCCCGGCGTCGCGGCGCGCGTGGTCGGCGTCACAGGGACAGGCTGCGTCGCGACCCTCGCCGATCCAGCGAACCCGGAAGCGAGCCTGCTCTATCAAAAGCTTTCGGCGACGCCGCCCTGCGGTTCGCCGATGCCGCTCGCACGCCCCGCGCTGAGCGACGACGACGTGGCCTGCGTGTTGGCTTGGATTGCGGCGCAATAGCGCGGTGCAAACTCGCCACAGCTGGGTTCCTGAGCTCGGCGCATGAATTTGCTGGTGCGCGGCCGGGCGCAGGTGAATGCTCATTACCCCTTCGTGCGTGGCGAAGGATCAGCCAGGAGTAGGGTCATGGGACGAGGGTTGTTGCTCGGTGCCGCGGTGAGCCTCGGCTTGGTTTGTGCGACGGGTGTGGCCAGCGCCAAGGTGTGGCGAGTTCCTGAAAAGCTGAGCACGATTCAAGCTGCGGTCGACGCGGCGCGCGATGGCGACCAGATCCTGGTTCTACCCGGCGCCTATTGCGGCGCGACCATCGACAAACGGGTGGATTTGGTGGGCCTCGGGCATCCGCGCATCATCGGCTGTTCGAGTGGGCCAACGTTGGGCGTGACACGAGTGGGCTTCTTCATGCCTGGCCCGGGCGGCAAGAACCCGGCAAACGGCACGAAAATACGCGGCTTCGTCTTCGACGGCCGCGGCGTTTCGAGCGCCAATTTGGCGCCGTTGTCCTTCGGGATCTTCGCGCGTTTCGCGCGTGACATCGAGATCTCGCACAATCACTTCGAAGGCACCGCTCAGGCCATCACCAACACCGGCGGCGATCGCTGGCTGATCGCCTACAATCAGATTCGCGACCTGACGGTGTTGGATTGCACCGGGCCATGCACCGGTGGCGACGGCATCGTGATCCAGTTGGCGCGCGACGAGGTCGCGGCTCCCGGGGGAGATGCGGCAGCCATCAACCGGCCGGAAGACAACCTGGTCCTGGGCAACCGCATCGAAGGTAGTCCACCCGACGGCTTCTCGGCCTTCTCGATGGTCGGGATTTTGGCCTTTGCCGCCGATCACACCACCCTGCTCAGCAATGACCTGCGCATGCACCGGAACCCGGCCGCGACTGCCACGAGTCAGGGGATTTTGCTGACCAATACTTGCTGCGGCAGCGGGATCTCGTACCTGCCGGGCACGCGGCACACGATTTTGGCGCTCAATGATGGTCGCCAGAGCGAGGTGGCGATCGTCGTCGAGGGCAGCGGCGGCGCCAATACCCTGGGCTTGTTCCTGTTCCGCAATCGCGGCGAGCAGCAAATCGAGACCGGGGAGCAGCTGCTCACGCTTTCGCGCAGCGCGCTTGCCCCCACGTTCGTGCAACCGCAGCTCTGAGCAGCTTCATCCCCCCCGGCGCGCTCGTTAGTGAGCGACGCCTAGTTCGTCCAGCAAGGCCGACGCTTGATCGACCTCGGCGAGCAGGTACAGGACGAAGCGCAGGTCGACGTGAACGGTGCGGGTCGAGGGCACGTACGCCCAGTCCGAAGCGACGGACTCGTACGTGCCATCGAATGCCAGGCCCACCAGCTCACCGCGCGCGTTGAGCGTGGCCGAGCCGGAGTTGCCGTTCGTGATGTGCAGATCACTCAGGAAATCGACCGGCACGTCGCCCAAGGTTTTGTCGAAGTAGCGCGAGCGGGCTGCGCTCTTGGCAGCGTCGAGCAGGCGCTGGGGCGCGTTGAACGGTTCTTTGCCGGTGTTTTTCGCCACCATTTGCGCAAGGCTGGTGAACGCGCCGATGTTCGCGCCGGGTGCGTCGGGCGGAGCCTTCGTGACGGTGCCGTACGCGACGCGCAGGGTCGAGTTCGCGTCCGGCGCGACAGCACCGCCTTTGAACGCCAAGAGCGCAGCCAGGTAGCGGGGCTTCAATGACCGCAATTGGCCGGCGAAGCGCTTCGAGCGTTCTTCGACGGCGCGTAGCGCCGGATACAATTTGGCGGCGAGCCGCACGATCGGGTCCTTTTGCCGCGCCAGCCCGTCGAACTTCAACTGATCGAACAACTCGAGGCGCGCCTTTTCTTCGCCCAGGTGGGTGCCGTCGTACAAGCGGGCGATCGCTTGGTCGATCGCGGCGTCGCTCGGATCTTTGCCGGCGATCAGCGCGAGCGCGGGGGTGCGGTGCTCGGGGGCGCGCGCGCGATCGCGCTGCAACGCGAGTTTCAGCAGTGCGCGGTCGAGCTTCGGGTGATAGCTCGCGGCCAGCGCCTTCTGCTCGTCACGGAGCTTTTGCACGTTGCGCTCTTGGAAATCCGGATCGCGCTGGGCATCGGGCTTTTGCCGTTCGTCGGCCATGCGCAGGCTGCGGTAGGCCGCAAACAGCAAGCGCGGCATCAGGAATTCGGTCTGCAGTGCCGTATCCGCCTCGCGCGTGCGCTGCTGCGCTTCGAAGGCCTGCTCGAGATCGCGGATTGCGCTGCCATACGCGGCGCTACGCGCCTGATCCGCGTCGATGAACGCCTGCAGCGCCCGATCGCTTTCGACCTTCTTTGCTAGTAGTCCCGCGCGCTTCATGCCTTCGAGCTCGCCCAAGTGCTTCGTGCGGTAGTTGTCGAAGCCGCGACGCCGCCCGGTCGCCTTGATCGCAACCTCCGGATCGTCCTTGGAAATCTGCGCGATTAGCGCGAGGTAAGCGTCGAACATCGCCAACTGCTCGGGGTAGACGATAGTTTCGGTTTGACGCATCTCGACCGCCGACGCGAGCAGAGAGGTGCGGCCCGGATAGCCCGCGACGAACACCAGATCCCCCTCTGCGAGCGGCGTGGAAGAAAGCTTCAAGAACGACGGCGGGTGATACGGCACGTTGTCCGGGGAGTAGTCCGCGGGCTGGCCGTCTTTGCTCACGTAGGCCCGGAAGAAAGCGACATCTCCGTCGTGGCGAGGCCAGCGCCAATTGTCCACCTCCCCGCCGAAGTTGCCGATGCCCTCAGCGGGCGCATACACGATGCGAATGTCGCGCAACTCCAGCGATTCGAGCGAAAAGTAGCGCAGGCCTCCGTAAACACCCACCAAGCTGCAGCGTAGCCCGGGGCGCTGACTCTCACAGCTCCCCACGATCTCCTTTTCCAGCCGCTCGTACTCGAGTTCGCGCGCAAGCGGGTCCGTCACTTTGTCGAGCGCGGGCTTGACGCGCTCGGTCACTTCCGTGATCTTCGAGAGCACGCGCAGGCGCGCAGAAGGGCCGCTCGAGCGCTCTTCGGCGCGCGTCTTGGCCAAGGTGCCCGTCTGGAGCAGGTTTTCGCGCGGGCTCGAGTTGTGCTGCAAGGCGCCGATGGCGCAGTGATGGTTGGTGACCACCAGGCCATCCTTCGAGACGAAGGAAGCAGAGCAGCCGCTCAGATTGACGATCGCGCTGAGCAAGCTCGATTTGGGATCCGAGAGCAGCGCCGGAGCGATCGCTAGCCCGAGCTTCTCGAGCTCGGCGGCGTGCTCTGGCATCTGTGTGGGCAACCACATTCCACCGTGATTCTCGAACGCCGGCCGCGCGGGTGCGGTCGGCTGCGCGCTTGCCACTGGGCTGACCGGGCTCGTGGGCGCGGGCGCGGCCGGCGCGGGCGGCGCCGCCGAAGCGCAGCCAACGAGCGAGGCCAGTAGCGTCAGCTCAGACGTAAACAACCGGAGGCGACCCGCAGAATCCTTCCACATGGGCCGCAGACTAGAGCGCCGACCGGTTTGGAACCAACCCATAAACGAGTGATCCCATCGCGGAAGCGCACGGCCTCGTCGCTGCGCTCCTCGAATTAGCGCTGCTAGTCCTCCGGTGCTCGCTCCTCGGGCGTGCGTTTCGCTTCGGTCTCCCTCGTTTCTGCATTGGTTCCGAACCGGTCGGCGCTCCTAGTCCCCGGGGGAAGCATTTGGGGGCGGATTTTCGTAATATGAAGAAGCCGAAAATGCGCGCAGCACTCGTCACACTCTGGCTGTCGTGCGTGTGGCTGGGGGCGCTTTCGTGCACGCCCGAGCCGGTGCGCATTCGTACCACCCCACCCGCCACCGGCCGGCTGAGCATGCCGGGTCCTTCGCCCCGCGGCCGAGATGCCGCAACCGCGAGCGAGCTGAACGCCCAATGCACGGCCTGTCACAGCGAGATCGCCGCCGAATGGCGAAGCTCCTTTCACGCCCAAGCCCAGCGCGACCCCGCCTATCAGCGAGCCTTCGCGATCGAGCCACTCCCGTTCTGTCAGGGTTGTCATGCGCCGGAAGCGGACGCGAATCGACCGGTGCCCGAGGCGGCAGCGGAGCTCGGTGTGGGCTGCGTGACGTGCCACGTCGTCGGGGAGCATCTGCTGGCCAGCGCGCATGGCACGAGCCGCGAACCGCCGCCGCACGCTTCGACCCGGACTGCTGAATTTGGCGGCACGAGCGCCTGCGCCAGCTGCCACCAGTTTGCGTTTCCGGATCGCGCGGCGCACGGTGAGCTCTCGCTGATGCAAGCCACGCTGCGCGAACACGAGCAATCGAGCTCGCGCGCCGAGCCGTGCGCGAGCTGTCACATGCCGCTCGTGGGCACGGGGTCTCGACGACACCGCAGTCATGCATTTCCCGGCGGGCACGACGCCGAGTTCGTCCGGGGCGCGCTGCGCGTGCGGGCAGAGCGGCGCGCCGCGAACCGCATTGGCTTCGTGCTTCAAACCGAGCGCGTGGGGCACGCCTTTCCGACCGGAGATTTGTTTCGGCGGCTCGAGCTGTCCGCAGAGGTGGTCGGCCAAGATTATCAGGTCGTAGCCAGCGCGCGACGCTACCTCTCGCGTCATTGGACTGAAAAGTCGCAGCTGATGCGGGTCGTGCGTCAGGTGAAGCGCGACGATCGCGCCACGCACGTTCCGCTCGAAATCGAACTCGAGCTCCCGCTCGCGGGCCATGAAGCAGCGACGCTTTCGGCGCTGCCCTTGGCTTTTCGCGTGGCCTATCAGCGCGTCGAGCACCCGCGCTCCGAGGTCGAAGAAGACAGCGTTTTGGACGGTGAGATCGAAATTGCGAGCGGCACACTGCCGCCACTCTCGAAAGGCGAGATAGAGCATGTTCATCCGTAGGTTTGGTCACCTTTCGTGCGGCTTCGGCTTCGCTGCGCTGGCCGCGTGTCAGCACGCAGCCGTCGCTCCGGCAAACGCCGCTGCGGAGCGCAAACCGAGCGTGTCCGTCGTGCCCGCCGCGCCACCGCTCAGTGCCGAAAGTGAAATCACGCCCGCCGCGACTGCTGCGGATGCGAGCCCGTTCATCGAGAGTGTGCGCCTGGGTTACGCCGCGCGCTTGAACATCGCTGGTCAGGGCGCGTACCTGAGCACGGAAAAGCTGCTACTCGAGCTCCGCGATGACGAGGTCCGGATCCAGCCGGCACTGCTGGAAGGATTGCAGCACGGGCGGTCACAGTTTCCGCGCGTGGTCGGAAGCATGCCCGAGTCCGGCTGGGTCGTGCAAACGCGCTACGAGGAACGCACCAGCCGCAGCACGCTCTCGCGTTGGGCCGGCGCCGAATGGCAGAACGCGGATGCTCTGTTGCAGAACAAGAATCTGATCGGCATCGCGCCGTGGAGCTCCGGACGCACCCTGCTGCCGAAGAAATTCTTTCGCAGGCAAACATTCCCGGAGTCGCCCCAGAAATGCGCTGCCTGAACAGCGCACCCACACGCACCCTGAACATCGACTTTGGTCAGGCGAAGCCCGATCTTCCAGCAAGCCGCGTTTCGCACGGCAAATCCACGAGCAAGCCAGCGCGCTCCCTGGTTCTGAGCGACTGAGACGCGCTGCGAAAATCGCACGGAGAGTCGCACAGAGAGACAGGCTGACCGTTGCGAATTTGCACGCGCCATCAAACTACAATCAACAGCCAGAGTTCGGCTTGCGAGCGCTTCGGCGCACAGCAATAATTTCTGGGAGATGATGGGAAGGATTCGGCCTCAGGGTCACAAGTGCATTCTATTGGCTGACGACGATGAAGTCGTGCAAACCGTGGTCAGCGAGGCCGCCGCGAAGTATGGCCACCGGGTCGTGCACGCCGTGTGCGGCGCGACTGCGCTCGAAATCGCCGCGAGCGCCCAGCCCGACGTGATCGTGCTCGATATTCGCTTCCCCGACGCAGACGGCCGCGACGTGCTTGCGCAGCTGAAGAGCGACACGCGCACCGCCCACATTCCAGTGATTGTTTGGTCCGGTCGCAGGTCGAACGACTCCGATAGCCGCATCTCTCTCGAACTGGGCGCGGAAGACTTCGTCGAGAAGGGCGACGCCGACTTCTTGATGCTCAAGCTCGAACGCGTGTTGCTCAGGCTCGCAGGTTAGAGATCCTGCGAGCCGTCCGCGGTGAGGCTCCGGCGCGCGACCGGGGCGTGTTGAACCCCAATCTCCCCTCCCAACGAGAGCGCTACTTCGACGGGATGAGTCGCTCGGCGAGCGTGACGTTGACGGATTGACCTGCGTCGCGCGCGGAGCTCGCGAGCGTGACGCGGTACGCGCCGGGAGCGACGCGAAACGCTTTTCGCTCGAGTTCGTAGTTCGCGAGCAGCCGTGGCTCGACGGTCAGCGTCAGCTCGCGGCTTTCACCCGCGGCGAGCTCCACTTTACCGAACGCGCCCAGGCGGCGCGGTGCTTCCCAACCGCCGGCTGCCGGCGATACGTAGATTTGCGGCACGCTCTGGCCTGCGCGCTTGCCCGTGTTGCGCACGGTGAACGTGACTTTGAGCTCGGAAGCTTCGACGCGAGCGGCGAGCTTGCTGTGCGCGAAGGTCGTGTAGCCGAGGCCGTGACCGAACGAGAACAGGGGGTCGAGGCCCTTCTTTTCGTACCAGCGGTAGCCGACGGCCGCGCCTTCGTCGTAGCGAACCTCGAAGCGCGCGTCGTTGGGTAAGCCCTCGCCGGCGGGCTTTGCGCGCGGCAACTGCTCGAGCGCGCGCGGAAACGTCACTGGCAGGTGGCCGGCGGGATTGACCGCGCCGCTCAAGACGCGCGCAATCGCCGGCCCGCCGCGGCTACCGGGGTACCAAGCTTCGAGCACGCCTGCGACGCGGTCGAGCCAGGGCATGAGCACGGGACCGCCGGTCTCCAGCACCACCACGGTGCGCTTGTTGGCGCGGGCCACCGCTTCGATCAGTTGATCTTGTGCATCCGGCAGCGTGATCGAAAAGTCTTGGGATTCGGTCGTCCACTGCGTGACGAAGACGACCGCGACCTCAGCCTCGCGAGCCGCCGCAGCAGCAGCCGCGAGATCCGTACCCGCTTGCCAGGTGATGGTCGCATCGGGCAGCTCGCTGCGCAGCGCGCTGAGCGGTGAAGACGGCGCGTAAACCGTGGGGCCCGGCCAATTCTTCGGTCCTAGACCGGGCACCGCGTTCCCGCCGGGCGGATATACTTGCGCAGAGCCGCCGCCAGTCAGCACGCCCACATCGGCGTGGCCGCCAATCACGGCGATGCGCTTGGCTTTCGCGCTCAGCGGTAGAACGTTCTGGTTCTTGAGCAGCACGATGCCGTCTTCGGCAGCGGCCTGCGTGACTAGTGCGTGCGCCGCAAAATCGATCGGACCGGGCTGCACTGGATCGTCGGCAGCGCCCTTTTCGATCAGCGAGCGCGCGACACGGCGCGCCATGTCGTCGAGGCGGGTCTGCGCGACCTGCTTTTGCTCGATCGCGCTCGCGAGCTTGTCGAGGAACACGTACTTGCCGAGCTCGGCGACACCCGTTTCTTGGTCGAGCCCGTGGTTCGCGTTCAGCACGGTGTCGTGCTGCGCGCCCCAGTCGGTCATCACGTAACCCTTGAAGCCCCATTCTTGCTTCAGCACCTGATTGAGCAGCCAATCATTCTGGCAGGCATAAGCGCCGTTGACCAAGTTGTAGCTGCACATGATCGAACCCGGATCGCCTTGTTCGATGGCGATCTGGAAGGCCAACAGATCGGACATGCGTGCGGCCGCTTCGTCGATCAGCACGTTGACGCGATCGCGGCCCGTTTCCTGGTCGTTGAGCGCAAAATGCTTGACCGTGGCCACGATGCGATTGGCCTGGATGCCGCGCACCAGAGCGCCCACCATCGTGCCAGCGAGCAGCGGATCTTCACCACCGTACTCGAAATTCCGGCCATTGCCCGGCTCACGCAGCAAGTTCACGCCGCCCGCGAGCATGACGTTGAAGCCGCTCGAGCGCGCTTCGCTGCCGATCATCTTGCCACCGCGTTCGGCCAGCGCCGGGTTCCAAGTGGCGGCGGTGAGGATACCGGACGGCAGCAAGGTGCGTTCGAGCGCGGGCGGTGCCTCCCGTTGAGTGGCGACGCCGCTGCCCGCGTCCGTTTGCCACTGCGGAGTGAAGCCCAGCCGAGACACGCCGCGCACGAAGCCCGCAGACTGCGGACGCGCCTCCTTGAAGTTGTAATGGTTCCAATCCTGTTGCACACCGAAGTAGCCGGTGACGAGCGTGAGCTTCTCACGCTGATTCATGGCATTCACCAGCAGCTCGGCGCGCTGATCGGCCGAAAGCCGCTTGTCTTGCCAGGCCGTCGCCGCGGGCAACTCGCGCGTGACGGGTGAGGCAGCCGAATGAGCTGGCGGAGTGCTTGCCGGTGGAGTGCTTGCCGGCGCGCTGGTGGCGGGCGTGGAGCACGCGCCGAGCAAGAACGCGAAGGCACAGGCAAAGCCGAAACGGAGCGCGAAAGCGCGTGAGTTTTGCATGGGATTACTGGGGAAAATCGAGAAAGTTGCCGCTGAGCATCAGGAGCGAGAGAACCGTCCAGGAGTGATTGTAATAACGGCTGCGTGCGAGCAACGTACCCGTGCGCACGCGCGCGTAGGCAGCGTCGATGAAGGCCGCATATTGCGGATCGTGCATCGCGCCAACGGCGGCGGCACCCACGAACACCGCCGAGCCGGGGTTGGGACGAGCCGCACGCGGATCGGGCGCGGGCTCCCCGGACAGCGTGTAGCCGTCCACGATCTGATCCGCGCCGACGCGCGCGAAGAAGCCGCTGACACGTCGCAAATATTCGAGCGCGCGCGGTTCACGCGCGGCCGCCCAGTCTTGCGCGATACGGAAGGGCAAGCGCGCGGAGTCGTATTGATAGTTGGTGAGGGCACCGGGAAAGGCTTCCACCGGCGTACCATCCGCGCGACACCACGCAGGCACGAGGCCGTTTTCACGGTTACCGTTGTGCGCGTTGAGACTCGCAAACACGATTTCGTAGCCGCGATCGATCACGCGCAGCCAGCCCGGATTGCCCGAAACCTCGGCGAAAAGTCGATACTGATGGGGCGCGAAATAGGAGGGATTGAACACGTTCTGACCGCGCCAATCATCGCCCGGCAGCAGCATGTCCGGATATTGGTCGTGATCGACCTCACACTCCCAGACGCGCTCGATCTGACGCTTGGCACAAACCAAGTACGGTTCGGCCAGCGCGCCCTGCCCGCCCCATTGTCGGTGCGCCATCAGCAACGCCCAGGCGATGTCTTCGTCCGAGTCGGTCGCCGCGCCCACGCCCAACGCGCGTGAGCCGTCCGGCGCGATGTACCAATCCATCAGCCCGCTCTTGTTCTCGAAGCACAGCGCGTAGCGATAGAAATCGTCGAAGAGCGCCTGCTGATCGCAGAGCACCGCGATGATCATGCCGTAGGCAATGCCCTCGGACACGGTCGAGTTGGCCACGCCATCCGGCGTGTCCGGGCGTCGCGCCCGCAGGAAGCCGCGCGCACCGTCGGCCGTCACAATCTCGCTGCGCCACGCCTGGAAGGCCTGCCAAGCGTCTTCGGGCCGTGCCTGAGACGGGTAACACAGGTGCTCGAGCTTGCGCGTATGCGGGAACGGATAACGGCTCATCTCGGGGCCGGCAGCGTATCAGCAAACCGAGGCCGTCGGGGAGTTACTGACAGGAGCCAACGTCGGCAATCGTCGTGTGCACGATGAAGTCCGAGTCGATCGTGTGCCGCTCGGCAAAGAACAGATCGAGCGGATACCGCATCCCCTTCCTCATGACCAAGCCCCCGGCGATCTGGTCGAGATACACGGCCGCGTTGCGAATCGAATGCGTCCCACCCAAATCGATCACCAATTGCCCGGCGATGAACACCCACACGTCGTCGTCACCGGCAAACGTAAAGACCTCTCCCCCGCGGTACACGAACTCGGTGTGGGTCTGCAGTGTGAAGTGGTAGTTGTGCGACAAGCCTTCTTTGCCGAACAGGTCATCGTCGATCGGGAAAAACGTACGATCCTCGAAGAAAAAGCCGCCTGGCACCTTCGGATCCGGCAAGAGTTGCAGATCGTAGCTCATGGTCTGATTCACGCCGGGCACGTCGTGGTACCAGACGTCGAAGCCAGATTTGCCAGAGGGTGTGCTGGGCGTGTTCGGCTTGCCCGCATACACCGGTGTTCCGTCTTCGCCGAGCCGGAGCTCCACCATCCCTGGGTCGACCCGGTCCGGAGCAACTCGCAGCTCGAAGTCCGTCTGAGTCTTGTGAAAATCCCGGATGGTGGTGTGCAGCACCGGCGGCTTCGGCTGCGGCGCGTCGCAGGCCGCCCATTTTCCGTTCGTGCACGTTTCGTGACCGCTGCCGCAAACGCTGCTGCAATCTCGTAGCAGCACCGGTACGGTACAGGTCTGCCAGGCCTCGTTCTCGCAGCGCTGCTCACCCACACCGCAATCGTTCGTGCAACTGCGGGTCGCGACCGGGACTACACAAGGCCCCATCACGCCATCGCTGCAGGTCTGGGTTCCCGACCCGCATGGTCCCGAGCATGCGCGAGCGATGCTCGCGACCTGACACTTACTCCAATAGCCTTCGGTGCAAGTCGTTACGCCGACGCCGCAACCGCCTTGGCAAGCGCGTGTCTCACCTTCTTGGTGCGGGCAGGGCTCTGCCATCTCGATCGGCGTGCGCGCGCCGCAATCCGGCAAGACGATTGCCAGCGCCGCCACAGGGAGTAACGAACACGAGAGGAAACGAGCAGCCCCTCTCGCTGATGCAATAAATAAGCTAAACACGCGACCAGAGCGTAGCAGCAATGGGTCACAGGTCACGTTCGCGGCCGCCCAAGTGCGATTGTTAACTACCTTGCCGCATAACCGTGAGGGTGCTTTTCGAACCAACGCCAAGCGTTCTCGATCATCTCGCGGATGTCGGTGCGCCGCGCTACCCAGCCGAGCTCGCGCTGGATCTTGCTCGCGTCTGCGAAGAGCATGGGCGGATCCCCCGCGCGCCGCGGGCCGCTGTCGACGCGAAAATCCCCGATCACGCTGCGCGCAGCAGCAATGATCTCTTTCACGCTGTAACCACGCCCGATACCGAGGTTGTACACCAGCTGCTTGCCGGGCGAGAGCGCGGCGGCCACTGCCACATGTGCGTCGACCAGATCCTCGACGTGGATGTAGTCGCGCACGCAGGTGCCGTCTTCGGTCGGGTAGTCTTCGCCAAAGATCGTGATCTTTTCGCGCAGGCCCAACTTGGTCTGCAAAATGACCGGGATCAGGTGGGTCTCTGGCTTGTGGTCCTCACCGATAGCGCCGTCCGCAGCCGAACCCGCGACGTTGAAGTAGCGCAGCGCCGCAAAGGAGAATGCCGGATTCGCCGCGGCGTAGTCGAACAGCATGCGCTCCGAAAACAGCTTCGACCAACCGTAGGGGTTGATTGGACGCTGCGGCGTCGATTCGGCAATCGGCATCACTTCCGGCTCACCGTAGGTGGCGCAGGTCGAGCTGAACACCAACCGCCGCACGCCCGTGCGGTCGAGCGCTTGCAGCAGGCTGAGCGTGCCCTTGGTATTGTTGTCGTAGTAGCTGAGCGGGATCTCGACCGACTCGCCGACGTACGAGAACGCCGCGAAGTGCATCACGCAATCGACGGCGTGCTGCTCTAGCGTCGCGACCAGCCCGTCGGTGTCGCGCACGTCGAGCTCGGCGAACGGCACGCCCTGGGGCAGCGCTTCGCGATGCCCGCGGCTGAGGTTATCGAGCGCAATCGGCCGGTGTCCGGCCGCGAGTAGGCAGCGCACCGCGTGCGAACCGATGTAACCGCAGGCGCCTGTAACGAGCACGTTCATGAGTGATGGTCCTTCACGACGGGGGTTTGCTCTCCTCGCCATTGGGGTGGGTGATTTTGCGAC
>Ga0315912_10002060_pt1 | contig 22436 bp, 24 predicted proteins | sample VfabasoilMG_FD_204469 | JGI IMG/M metagenome (GOLD analysis project Ga0315912, IMG submission 204469) | Garden soil microbial communities collected in Santa Monica, California, United States - V. faba soil | ecosystem: Environmental > Terrestrial > Soil > Garden | place: USA: California...
CCCCCCTTACGCGCTCACGCGTTTCGACTTGCCTCCGGTGAAAAAGCTCCCAGGCAAGTCTCACTTTGTTCGCGAGGCTCACTCACTCGCGCTCGTTCGCTCCAGCAGCCCGGCACGAATCGAAGCTGCGACGCGAGGAGCACGCCGAGGGTCGTGCGCTTTTAGACGAGCGCGTGGGGGTGGGGCCCCACGCGAACTTCTTGAGAGTTCGATTCCTGCCGGGCGCGCCAAATATTAGGCGGGGGGACTTCGTCCCCGCCGCACCCCCCGTACGCGCTCACGCGTTTCGACTTGCCTCCGGTGAAAAGCTCCCAGGCAAGTCTCACTTTGTTCGCGCGGCTCACTCGCTTTCGCTCGTTCGCTGATATTCGGGGGACTTCGTCCCCGCCGCGCCCCCTTACGCGCTCACGCGTTCGAGTTGCCTCCAGCGTAAAGCTCTCAGGCAAGTCGCACTCTGTTCGCGCGGGCTCACTCGCTCACGCTCGTTCGCTCCAGCAAGTCCGGCACGAATCGAAAGTGCGACTTGAGGACTCCTGCCTATGGCAAGTACCGATCGTAGATGCCTCGATACCCGAGCGCTTCCGCGACTGGTCCGAGCGTGGTGGCGACCACCCTCTGAATCGCAACCGGGACCGCGGCGTCGTACACGCCGTGCTTTGTGTAGACCCGCCCCGTCGCAAGCAGCTGAAGCGGATTCTTTGGAAGTCCGCCCTTCCCAATGCGCCCTTCGCGAGCAAGTCCATTCAAGGTCGCCAGCGCGCTCAGCACGTCCGTCACGGTGTCAGGCGTCGTCGCGCCGAAGTCATTGGTCTGGCGGTAGACCATCTCGCCGGCCCCCGTGTTCCACGGGTGGACATGCGGAATTCCTGCCGGCATGAAAATGCTCTCGCCTTTCTTCAACGTCCGCTGCTCGCGCCCCAGGCGATACGCGGCCGTTCCCTCGAGGATTTCGAACGTCTCGACCCAGGTCGGGTGGACGTGAGCGGGCGAGGCGGCCGGCGCACCTTGCGGACAATGCACATCGAGGACCCATCCACGTCCACCAGTTTCCGCCGCGGCCTTGACCAACACTGTGCGAGTCCCGGTCCGCGGATCTGTCGTCTCGAATCCCGATTTCAGCATGAGCCCTCCCTGGCAGATCCTTCAACACGTCAGGTGTCACTCGGAAACCGTGGCAGGCTAGCACATCGTGACGACCGGCGGCTCAAGCAACGGCAAATCACTCACGGGCAGTAGATCACGGCCGTAACGTGCCGGAAATCAGGCCATGCCAGAGTACCGGTGGAGGCCAACATGACCGTGTCGGCGCTTGTTCTGGCGATGGTCTTCGGATCGATGGCATTCATTGCACTTGTCGTGTTCGTGAATAGACACCGGCCCGCCAGCGTCGGCGGAAGGCGTACCGCGGCCTCCGGATCTGACGGCGGATTCGCGTGGATGGGTGGCGACAGTTCGGGGAGCGTCTGCGCGCCAGGCGACGCTGGTGGCGGTTGCGATGGTGGCGGCGGCGGTGATGGTGGGGGTGGCGGAGGCGGCGACTAGCGCCTACCGAATCACCGGGCCGCCGTTCAGGTTACCGGTCAGATAGAGGATCAGGACAATGATCACGATCAGGCCGAGCAGCCCGCCGCCGTACTGAGATCCGCCCCAACCCGCGCCACGACCGTAGTAGTAGCCGCCGCCACCGCCGAACAGCAGCACGAGAAGAACAATGAGCAGAATCATGAGCGGCCTGCGCTTTCAGTCGTGTCGCGAATCCGGCGCTTGAGGTCACCGAGCGCGTCCCCGGAGCGACCTGGCACGTCATCGACGACGACTTCGTCACCGTCAGGATCCAGATAAACCGGAAACTCAGCGGTGATTTGCTCGCTGGCGTCTGCTGGCGGAAGAGGTTCTTCCGGTTTTTCGAAGCTCATGATCACTCCTCAGTGGGCGCTTTGAAGGTCGGCACACGCAACTCAAGGCTCAACAGTAGCGGTCATTGACATGGGCGGGCTATCTCATTGGAGACACCCCGTATTGGATCCAGGTCTGGCTTTCTCCAGCGGTGACAACAGGCCGTGATTGTCTGGCTGTGCTCACGGCCAAATGTGACAAGCACATGATCAACTTCGGCCGGAACTATGTCTTAATTATTTCTTCCGAAATCAAGCCCTCGCGCTCGTGCACTGGTCATCGCGCGCGAGCTCTGGTCGCAACGTCGTAAGTCGATTCGTCTACGTAAGCGGAGGAGTGTGTGATGGACACCATGAAGGCCCGAAAGCTCGGCATCGCATTGATCCTGGCGGGCGCAGCATTTTCGAACGCCGGTGCACCAGTTCGACTGCACGCACAGGCACAAACCACAAAACCCAACATCGTCATCATCTGGGGCGATGACATCGGCCAGTCCAACATCAGCGCGTATTCGCACGGACTGATGGGATACCAAACGCCCAACATCGATCGCGTGGCCCGCGAAGGCATGATGTTCACCGACTACTACGGCGAGCAGAGCTGCACGGCCGGCCGGGCGTCTTTTATCACCGGCCAGTCCGGCCTGCGAACAGGCATGACCAAAGTCGGTATGCCGGCCGCGACCGTCGGTCTGCAGAAGGAAGACCCGACGATTGCCGAAATCCTGAAGCCGCTAGGCTACGCCACCGGTCAGTTTGGCAAGAATCATCTGGGCGACCGCAACGAGTTCTTGCCGACCGTCCACGGATTCGATGAGTTCTACGGCAACCTCTATCACCTGAATGCCGAAGAAGAGCCCGAGCTGCCCGACTATCCCAAAGACCCCGCGTTCCGCGCGAAGTTCGGGCCGCGCGGCGTGCTCGACTGCAAGGCGTCGGCGACGGACGACCCGACCGTCGATCCACGCTTCGGCAAGGTCGGCAAGCAGGTGTGCAAGGACACGGGTCCGCTAACCAAGAAGCGGATGGAGACGATTGACGATGACGTCGCTGCGCGCGCGGCGGACTTCATCCGGCGTCAGAACCAGGCCGGTAAGCCGGCGTTTGTCTGGGTGAACTTCACCCACATGCATTTCCGGACGCACGTCAAGCCGGAGAGCCGCGGCCAGTCGGGCAAATTCCAGAGCGAATACCACGACGCCATGATCGATCACGACAAGAACGTCGGGACGGTCCTCAAGGTACTGGACGACCTGGGAATCGCGAACAACACGTTCGTCATGTATTCGACCGACAACGGTCCGCACATGAACAGCTGGCCCGATGGCGGCATGACGCCGTTCCGCAGCGAGAAGAACACGAACTGGGAGGGCGCGTATCGCGTGCCCGCGATGGTCCGCTGGACCGGTCACATTAAAGCGGGCTCGGTGTCCAACGAGATCGTCGCGCACCACGACTGGTTGCCGACTCTGGCGGCCATCGCCGGCGACACGCAGGTGAAAGCGAACCTCCTGAAGGGCTACAAGGTCGGCGACATGACCTATCGGGTCCACCTCGATGGCGATAACCTCGTCCCGTACCTGACCGGACAGGTAGCGAAAAGCCCGCGAGAGTCGTTCTTGTACATCAATGACGACCAGCAAGTGGTCGGCCTGCGCTATGACAACTGGAAGCTCGTATTTATGGAGCAAGAGTCGCCTGGAACGCTGCGGGTCTGGGCGAACCCCTTCACGAATCTAAGGTTTCCGAAAATGTTCAACCTTCGGACGGACCCATACGAACGGGCGGACATCACGTCGAATACGTACTACGACTGGGTGATGGACCACGCGTTCCTCGGCGTTCCGGCGCAAGCCTACGTGGGGGATTTCTTGATGTCGTTTAAGGACTACCCGCAGCGGCAGAAGGCGGACACGTTCAATCTGGACGCGATCATGAAGAAGTTGCAGGACCCCGGCGGCAAGTAGACAGACAGAGGCGCGTAACCATGATGAAGTCCGTACTGACGACCGCGCTGCTTGGCCTCGGCCTGATCAGCAGTCAAGCTCCTGCCGCTGATCCGATGCCATCCTGGAACGCCGGGCCGGCCAGGCAGAGCGTCATCAGCTTCGTCGAGAAAGTGACCAGGGCCGGATCGCCGGCCCTGGTCCCACCCGCTGAACGGATCGCGGTGTTCGACAACGACGGCACGCTGTGGTGCGAACAGCCCGTGCCCGTGCAGTTGTATTTCGTTCTGGACCGCATCAAAGCGCTGGCGCCGCAACATCCTGAATGGAAGACGAAAGAGCCGTTCGCTTCATTGATTAAGGGCGACGTGAACGCGGCGTTCGCCGGCGGCGAGAAAGCCGTCATGGAAATCATGATGGCCGCGCACGCGGGCATGAGCACCGATGAGTTCGATCAAATCGTCACAGACTGGATCGGCAAGGCGCGCCATCCAAAGACCGGCCGTCTCTACACTGAGATGGTCTATCAGCCGATGCTCGAGGTGCTCGCGTATCTGCGCGCCAACGGCTTCAAGACGTTCATCGTGTCCGGCGGCGGCATCGAGTTCATGCGCCCATGGGCGGAGCGCGTCTACGGCATTCCACCGGAACAGGTCGTCGGCAGCAGCATCAAGACCCGCTTCGAGATGCGCAACGGCAAACCCGTGCTGATGCGCTTGCCGGAGGTGAACTTCGTCGATGACAAGGGCGGCAAACCCGTCGGCATCGGCCAACACATCGGCCGCCGACCCATTGCCGCGTTCGGGAACTCAACAGGTGATCAGCAGATGCTCGAATACACGCAAGCCGGCGGCGGCGCGCGATTCGAACTGCTCGTGCTGCACGACGATGCGGCGCGCGAGTATGCGTATGGTCCCGTCATGGGCATGCCGGAACCCAAGATCGGCGCCTTCACACAGGCGCTCTACGACCAAGCCAAGAAATCCGGCTGGACGGTCGTCAGCATGAAAACCGACTGGAAGACGATCTTCACGAAGTAGATCGATAGATCGATAGATCGATAGAGAGATAGATCGATACAAGGTGCTATTTAGGTATCAGTCTGTACAGTCCGCCCGTCGCCGTGTCCTGTATCAGCCAGATGGCGCCGTCCGGTGCAATCTCGACGTCCCGCACCCGGAAGCCGACGGCCCACCGCTCGGTTTGCGTGGCGCCGCCTTTGCCGTCGAACGTGACGCGGATGAGCGCCTGCGACGCGAGGCCGCTGATGAGCGCGGATCCGTTCCACTGCGGGAACATCGCCCCCTTGTAAAACGCGAGATTGCCCGGCGCGATCACCGGCGTCCAGTAGATGACGGGTTTCACCAGATCGGGACGCGTGTCGGGGCTGGGAATCGGCACGTTGTTGTAGTTCACGCCGTACACCGCGAGCGGCCAGCCGTAGTTCTTGCCCGGCTCGATCAGATTCAGTTCGTCGCCGCCCTTCGGGCCGTGCTCGAGCTCCCACAGCCGGCCATCGGGTCCGAACGCGAGGCCGTATGGCGTGCGGAAGCCGCTGGCCCAGATTTCCGCGGGCGCGAGATTCGGTCCCGGAAACGTGTAGGTGCTGAGCACCGGCGCATTCTTCGCCGCTTCGGTGTCCGCCGGCGGCGCGATCAGTGGAACCGTGGCCGCGCCGGTCTTGCCGGCGTTGGGATTGCCGGGCGCCGGTTTGCCATCGAGTGTGAGCCGGAGAATCTTGCCGAGTTCCTGATCGGGATCCTGTGCGGGCGTCATGCGCTGCCGTTCGCCGACCGCGAGGTAGAGGTACTGGCCGTCCGGTGAAAACGCGACCTGCGCGCCAAACTGTCCGCCGCCGCCCTTCGGCATCTGGCGCCACAACACTTCCAGTCCGTCGAGGCTGGCCGCACCGGCCGCAATCGACAGCTTCGCGCGCGCGAGCGCCAAACTGGATCCGCCGTCGCCCGGCTCCGCGTACGTCAGATACACAAAGTGATCGGTCGCATATTTCGGCGACAGGAACACGCCCAACATGCCGCCCTGGCCCCGCGACAAAACGGCCGGCACGTTCGCCACGGGCGTTTTCTCGCCGGTCTGCGTGACCAGCCACACCGGGCCGACCTTCTCGGTGACCAGCATGCGTCCGTCGGGCAGGAACGCGATGCGCCACGGCAGATTGAATGTTGCCACCTTCGTGATGGTGAACGGCTGATTGGGATCGGGCGGCAGCGTGCCGGCGTTGACCTGGGCGTACGCGGTGCTGGGTGCGAGCGCCAGGATCAATGCGGCGATGAGAAGCTTGTGCATGGCTCCCATTCTAGCAACCAGACGCGCCGACTCGCCGGTTACAGAGTGTGCTGTTTTGCACACCACCGGGGCCTCGGCCACCGCGCGTGCTACAGTGCCTGTGGAAATCAATTCCACGCACGCGCCTGGTTATCCGGCGCCGCTACGCGGTCAGCCTTTCCAGGAGCACAACATGTCTACCAGCAACGGCACTATCAAGCGCGTCGTCAGCGACAAGGGTTTCGGATTCATCGCGGCCGACGACGGCCAGGAATATTTCTTTCATCAGTCCGCGTGCAATGGCACGCCGTTCGACGGACTGACCGAAGGCATGGCGGTCACGTTCGAAAAGGGCCAGGGCCCCAAGGGTCCGCGCGGCGAAAACGTCCGGGTGGTCTAACCGCCTGATCGCGCGACGTACGTTTGTCGCGCGCGCACAGTCAGGTTCGACGGCCGCACGCGCACTTCAATCGTGTGCGAGCGGCCGTCGAATATCGTCGGCGTGAAGCCCAGCAGATACTGATGGTGCAACTCGTCGGCCACGGCCTTGAGCGTGGCGCTCAAATCATCTGACCCCTTGAGTTCCGTGGCACGGCCGCCCGATCGCTTCGCGATCGTCTTCATCCCACCCTTGAGTGACACTCCTTCGAAGCCGATGGCGTACACCATCACGCCTTCGGTCTCGACCCGCGCCAGAATCCGTTCCTCGGTAACCGGCGGCATCATCTGGGCCGGCCGGCTCCCGCCAAACCGCACCGTCATCACATCCTTGTTGTCGCCGTCGGTATAGATCACGATCACGCGCCGATTCGTTTCCGGCGCCAGCGTTGTGATGGCTCGATCCAGCGCCGCAAAGATGGGGGAGCCCGGGTCCGGCGGCATCATGCCCAATGCCGTGCGCAATCGTGCCTTGTCAGTGGTGAGCGCCGGTCCCTGGAACACGAGCGAGCCGATGGTGGCGCGGTCATCCGGCCGCAGATCGTCCAGGAAGACCGTCGCTGCCGCAGACACGCGCGATCGTGCCGTGGCCATGCTGCCGCTCGTATCGAGAATCACCGACACGCTGATGGTCTGCGCTTCGTCTGAAAACGACACGATGTCTTGTTGCTTGCCGTTATCGAGGATCGTGAAATCGTCTTTGGTAAGACCGCGTGCAAAGCTGCCGTCTTTGTTCACGACGGTCGCAAAGACGGGGACCAGATCCGTGGAGGAGCGAAATTGAGGACTCTGCTGCGCGCGTGAGCCCATGCTGACAAGCAGGGCGAGTCCGGCGGCGAGGACGAGCAGACGCATGCACCTGACATGGTACGACGCCTGGGCGGCGCCGGGGTGTCAGGCCCGGCTTTCCGGTGCGTGGGCCCGGCGGTGCATCCGGCGCATCGTGAGCACGCCGGCCATCGCGCAGACGATTGCCGCGGTCAGCATCGCGTCCCGGCGCGTGGCCCACACGGCCAGCAGACCCGCCGGCGTACCCAACGCGATTCCGCCGACGTACGACATGGCGATGTCTTGAACCCAGGTCATCCGATCCTCCCCACGCCCGCGCTCGTCATCAGAACGCCGGGTGCGCCCTCCAAGTGACGTCATAGGAACGTCGGCATCAATGCAGAAACCAAGCCAGTGGTAACTTCCACCCGGCGTGGCGAGCGGCGTGATCGAGCACCGCAACGATGTGCTCGCGTGGAGACAGCGAGTCCTCAATTGAGGGCTAAAACGCGCCGCTATCGAACCATTCCGCTTTTGCGAGCGACCACCAATCGACGGCCTGACGCTGCAGTACGTACTCGTACGGTATCCACCCGTACCCGTGATCGCCCCAGCCTGTTCCCCACGAGTTTCGGATGAGCAGTGCGCCGGTGGCGGTCGTCCCGCCTGCACTGCGATTGGGAATCGTCACGGCGTCGTCATACCCGATGGCAACGACCGCATGTCCGCCCAGAACCTTTTCTGTTTCGAGCGGCCAGGGAATCTTGCCGGTGTCGGCGGCCTGTTCCATCGAGGAGTAGACGGGGAAGCCGAACATGCTCGGCAAACCGGCGTCGAGGTGCGTCTTGATCTCGCTGAGAACTTGCGCCGCCGCCATTCCCGGTGGGTCGAGCCGGTAGTATTCAATCGCCTGATAGTTCTGCCCGAACGCGTAACAGAACGCGGACGGTTCGGCATCGAACGTCGGGATCTTGTATGGCCAGTACTCTTCCGGTGGCGCGCCGAACAGAATGAGCGCCTTCATCGTCGTGCGCAAATTCGCGCCGGTGTCGCCGGTCCAGTGAAGGAGATTGCGTGTGGCCTTGTACAGAAAGAGGCGCGACGCATCGAGGTGCCGGCCGTACGTGCGCCGCTCGAAATATTCGACGAGGCCGACGCCGGCATTCGCCGTACAGGATCCGAGTTCGCCCTGATCCTCGATCGGCGCGCACCAGCGCCGCAAATCCACGGAACCTGGCGTGCGCGAGGCCCGCTTGCGGCCACCGAGCGCCTTGACCTTTGACAACTTCGCCGCGATGCGTGCGCTGGACGATGTGAAATCGCGGATGTCGGGATAGTCAGGCACCCATCCAAAGGACATTGGAACCGGCTCATGAACAGGCATATGGGCCGGAGATCCTAACGCGGTGCGCGTGGATTGACTATTCGGACTGGTACGGACCGGCTGCTCGTGGTCCAATGGTGGCATGCCGCCCGAAGACGCCGATGCCACCGAGTTCCACGTTTACTGTCCCTACTGCGGCGAGGACGTGGAAATCACGCTCGAGCCCGACGTGATGGGCACGCTCGTCATGGACTGCGAAGTCTGCTGCCGTCCGTGGCAAGTCAACGTCACGCGCGACGAGGAGTACCGGTACGTAGATGTCGTGCGAGGAGACGGGACTGATTAGAGGCGCAGAGGTCTGGAACTTACCTCTGCCCTTTGACCTTTGCCCTGCTTACGAGGCCGCTGCCGTCCGCTGACGGCCTCTGCGTGCGTCCAGCACAATCACATCGGCCGGAGCGCGATGCGCGCGCAGGGCCTTGATGGCGCCGGCTTCCACGATCTGCTGATGTTCTTCTGCCGTCCGTTGAATCGCCGGCACCGCGTGCCCACACTCGTGACAGACCAGATGCAGCACGTCCACGCCGTGCAACTGGCGTCGCTCGCGGAAGGTGTGCGTGTGACGGCAACCACCAAGACAGAACTGAAATGCGCGAAATATGGTGCTCATGACAGCCTTGAAACTCGCAAGTTCGCTGCCGACGCCAGCACGCGATTCTGCGACACATTCACGGGCACAATCTGGAGAAGTCAGCTTTTTGGCAACAGAAGTTCCGATGTTTCAGGGAACTAAGGCCATCTGACGTTTCTGAACGTGCCGCTGACCTCCCGCCTTCGCGTCAAGCTTCGGCGGGTCGCCGTCGGCTCGGCGTAGGCGGCCGACCTCTAATTTTTCTTTATCGCCCGAGCCACCACGTCGAGAATGTGGGGAACTCGAAACGGCTTCGTGAGGTAGCCGGAAATACCCAGATTGATCGCGTCGATCGCGCTGGCCTCGCTCGGCACGGCCGTGATGATCACGGCCGGCAACGCCGGCGCGATGAGCCGCGCTTCGCGGATGAGCGTCAGCCCATCCATGCGCGGCATCTTCAAGTCTGTGATGAGGAGATCGAATTCGCGTGCCCGAAGCATTTCGAGCGCGGCTGGTCCGTCCGCGGCCGTCGCGACGTCGTAGCCAGCCGGGGCCCTGCTGAGCGTCAGCGCAATCACATCCCGCACACCTTCTTCATCGTCGGTGACGAGCACGCTGGCGCGATGGGGCAGCGCCGCGGTGCTGGCGGCCTCACCACGACCGGTCGCGAGCCAGAGATCGATGTCGCGTTTGCGGAAGCGCCACTGACGGCCGACCCGGACGGCCGGCAATTGCCCAGCCTTGACCATGCGATACACGGTTTTCAGATTGAGGTGCAGGTAGTCCATCACCTCGTCCGTCGTCAGAAATGGATCGTCGTTCATGGGGCCGTTTCCGCCAGGACGTCCCGGACTCTGCGGAGCAGTGTATCCGGCGTAAACGGTTTCTGGATGAATGCGGTACCCGCTTGGGCAACCGCGTGTTCCAGGACGACGTTCTGCGTGTATCCCGACATGAGGAGGACGCGCGTTTCCGGTCGAATCGTCGCCAGGCGTTCCGCCAATTCGCCGCCGCTCATGCCGGGCATCACGACATCGGTGACCACCAGGTGAATGGCGTCACGGAATTGCTCGCAGATGCGCAGCGCCTGATACGCGTCGGCCGCACCGATGACGCGGTAGCCGGCGTCCTCGAGCACGTCACCAAGGAGCAGCCGGACCGCGTTTTCGTCCTCGACCAACAACACCGTCTCGCGGCCGTTGGATTCGCCCGCTGCCGCCGCCGTGCTCACCGGCGTTGTCTCCGCCAGCACTCTCGGTAGATAGATGCGGAACACGGTGCCCTGGTCAGGCTCGCTGTCCACGTAGATGTAGCCGTGGCTTTGCTTGATGACGCCGTAGACGGTGGACAGTCCCAGGCCCGTCCCCTGGCCAACAGGCTTGGTTGTGAAAAACGGTTCGAAGACGCGAGCCTTCGTTGCGGCATCCATGCCGTGCCCCGAATCGCGTACGGTCAGGCTGACGAAGGGCCCCGGCGCGATCTCCGGGTGATCAGGCATGCTCTGGCCATTCAGATCAACATTCGCGGTCTCGATTGTCAGCGTGCCGCCGCGCGGCATCGCGTCGCGCGCATTGACGGCGAGATTGACGATGACCTGTTCGAGTTGCGCCGGATCGGCTCGCACCGCCCAGAGATTCGGACCGGGCCGGTTGACGACCGCGACGTCCTCACCCAGCAGCACCGGCAACATCACGCACAGATCCGCCACGATGGCGTTCAGGTCCACGGTCGAAGGCGTCAGCATTTGCCGGCGGCTGAACGCGAGCAGATGGCGGGTGAGTGCCGCACAGCGCTCTCCGGCTTTCTTGATTTCCTGGATCGCCTTGCGGGAGGGGTCATCATCGCCGATGCGTCCGAGCAGCAGTTCGCTGTACCCCGTGACCACCGTCATCATGTTGTTGAAGTCATGCGCGACGCCGCCCGCGAGCCGGCCCATCGCTTCCATGCGCTGGCCAGCCTGGAGCCGTTCTTCGGCGGCGCGGAACGACGCGTCCGCGAGCTTCCGATCGGTGATGTCGCGGACGACGCCCAGCACCAGAAAGCCTTGCGGACTTTCGGTTGGCACCAGACGGACATCCGCCGGGAATTCGCGCCCGCTTTTCTGCCGGGCCCGCAATTCGAGGCTGGTGGTGACGTCGATCGTTCCGAGGGCGGCCGCATCGCTGCGATCGGCAATGTGCCGCGCAATGAGCTGATCGGGAATCAGGAGGTCCATCGGCTGGCCGACGAGTTCCTCACGGCTGTACCCGAAGATGCGTTCGGTGCGCGCATTGACCCGTTCGATGAACCCGTTCCGGTTGATCGCCACCACGGCGTCCGGCGACGACTCGAACAGGTGGAAGAACATCTCGGCGTTCTCTGCGGCCTGCGCCAGGTTCCGCTGCGCTTCCGCTGTCTTTTGCGTCACGCGGATTTCGAGGGTCTCGTTCGATCGACGCAGCGCGTCCTCAGCGTCGTGACGCTTCACGTCGGCATCCTGAACGAGCCTGGCCGTCCACAGGATCACGACCGACAGCAACACGATGGTGGAAACGACGAAGAGCGCGACGCCGAGATCGGGCCCGTAGAGGCCCCGTTGCTGCCCGGCCAGCCGTAGCCGTTCGACGGCGACTGGAATCAGAATCGTCGCCGACAGAATTCGACGCGTCGCTGTTCCGGCGATGCCGTGGCTCCCCACGAGTCCCGTAAACCCCTCGGTCGGCCTGAGGCACAACACGCCAATGGCCAGCGTCAGCAGCAGCAACGCCGTATGGACGGCCATGGCCCGATAGGACGCGACGCCGTACAACTGGTGGAGCGAGAGCGCGTAGCTCGCGAGGGAGACCGTCGGCAGAATCGCCGCGCCCATCACGAGTCCGTGTGTGCGCCACGCGCTGCCAGGCCGCGTCGACGTGAGCAACGCCAGACCCAGGCTGGCAAAAGAAAACGCCGCCAGCGGGGACATCCGGCCTGGACGGAATCCATCGAGCGCGGTGGGATCGGGGAACAGGAGCTGATCGATCCCGAGGTCCCAGCCGAACAGGTCCTGACTGAACTGAGCGAGGCCGATGGCGGCCACGACCATAGCCAGCACTCGGGCCGAACTGGTAAATCGGCGTGTAGCCAGACACCACAGCGACGCGCCGCACGCGGCGATCGCGACCGCGGTGTTTACTTTCATGCTCGGCACACTGAGCGTCGGTTGGATCAGGGATCGAATGTTGAAGATCCAGCCGCCAAGCACAAGGCTGCCGCCCACGAGACCCACCAGGCCTGCGACACGGGCGACCAGAGCGCTGTGGGGGGAGACCGGTTTCACTGGCGCTGCATTGTAGTACGCCTCCACACGCGGTTTGTGTCCCGGCTGCGTCGGTTCGAGGCCGCTCACGGGATGATCGACTCCAGCTTCCAGCGCACGGTCAGCGCGTGATTGCCGGCCCGCAAGGGCGTGCCGGGCGCGGCCAGTGTCCACGTGATGTTGACGCTGCCAGTCTTCTTCGCCGACACGCTCTGGAACAACTGCCCGTAGACCGAGGCGCTCAACACGCCGCTGCTGCCCGTTCCGTTGACCGCGCCGGAGGTCATCCACGAGACCTTCGACGCCGGAATCGCTGCGCCGCCGGGCGGCACGAAATTGCTGTCGGCCTTCACACTGATCCGGATCTCGCGGCCGGCGTTCAGGGTCAGCGCCGAATACGACATCGTGGTTGTGGCGGGGCTCCCGACCGTGTTGGCGCTGACGTTCGTGACCGCGAATCCGACCGCCGCGGGCACGGTGATCCGCACGGTTTCCGGGGCGGAGAATAGCGTCAGCCCCGGTGCCAGCAACCCGGCGAGGACCAGCGCGACACGCAGTCCTGGCGCGTCGGCGCACGCGCGATCGGTTCGCCACATCATTTGATGTCCTTCCAAATCACGGGCTTCAGTTTCGCGGTCACAAGAAAGTCGGCACCGGTGACCGGCCCGTCTTCGCGCAGGTGGACGGTCAACGCAGCCGGATCCGCGATGTCGAATGCCGGAGGCAGCCGCGAGCGGTCCAGCCGGACGATGTGCACGCCGGGCAGCACGTTGTAGAAGTCATAGGCGCCATTGGCGTCAGTGGCGGTGACGTGGTCGTCGAGCCGCAGGACAGCGCCGGCGACCGCTTCGCCGGCATCGAACCGGCCATTGCCGTTGCGATCCGCGTAGACGCGACCGTGAATGGCATTCAGCGGAGCGACCACCAGATCGATGGCGATCCGGCTCGAAGGCTGGACGACGACCGCGCGAGCACGACCGTCCCAGGCAAAATCCGCCGGCAACAAATCGGGATCCAGCGAGAGATCGAAGGCGCCGCGCGGCACCTGCGTGAACAGGTAGGCGCCGTTGGCGTCCGTGTCCGTGGCGTAAGGTCCGAGGCGCACACCGGCGCCGGGCACGGGTCGGCCCGTGTAGTCCACCACGAGGCCGCGCACGGTGCCGCCGCGCACGGGCGTCGCGACGTCCCAGGTCTTCCGCAGCATGATTTTGAAGCGCGGCTGCTCGAGCCCATCGGGCATGTCCTGATACGCCGACGGCCGGCCGTACTCGGCGAGCAGCGCGAACCGGCGGGGCAGGCCCTGCTCGAGCCGGACCCTGACGCGCGCTGCGTCAAACGAATCCGGCAGGGGCGAGGCCACCTGCAGGTTCGTGCGGCGCGTCAATCGCAGCGTGGTTTCCAGTTCCAACCAGTTCTGCGTCCGGCCCAGGGGGCTCCACTGTGAAGCCACCTGCAGCGCGACGTTCACGCGCGGACCTGGTGCGTAGGAGGCCATGGCCTGCAGCTGTTGCCGATCAAAGCCGGCGACGCCTCCGGGCTGGAGGAAGTCCGCGTGGCCCCACTGATATCGATGGAAGAACATGAACTGCCGGGCCGCCACAGTGACCATGGCGGCCGATGACGCGTCGGACGACTGGCCGGCGATGGCGAAGTTGCGCTCGAGCGTCAGGCCGACGCCGCGGAACACCGGCACGTGGAGCCCGAAGCTGCGCCACTCGCTGCGCTCGCCGAAACGGTCGGATTGAAACCAGCCGGCGCTGATCGCCACGCCGCGCCACACGCGGACGCCGGCCTGCACGCCGAGATCGCGCAACGGTGCGGGCAGACGCGCACGACGATAGGAGGTCTCAACATCCACACGCGAGACCGCCAGTCGTGTTCTGAGGAAGTGCGATCCGTCGGAGGCGATCTCGCCATCCACGCCCACCGGCCCAGCCTGCACGCGATCCCGGACAATCAGCAACGTGCGCTGATCCGTCGCGGTCCGGAGCGGTCGCGTGATCGACAGCGAAGGTTGCCAGTAGTCATTCAGGTGCCATGACATGCGCGCGCCGCGCACGGGACCGCGCAAGTCGGAGAACAGATCGCCGGCCTCGGCGTGCCACCCGGCGTCCGCATCGCGCAGCGACAGCGTGCCGTGATCGAACCGCGCACCCTGGTAGCCGTACGTCACGAGACTGGCCAACTGCAGATCGAGGCCGGCCATCGTGCCGGAGGCGATCGCTTCGGCGCCCCAGTCCGCGTGTTGTACGTATCCAAATCCCAACGTGCTGCTGATCTTGCCGCGGGAGACTGGCAGCACCGACGGGGCCGATCGTGCGAGCCGCGGCGTCCGCTCTACGTCGACCTCCCGAACGGCCGCTGTGCGGGCCAGCGTGAACGTGCGCAGTCCTTCGTCTGCCGGGGCGTCCGGCTGTGACACGGACGCTGACGGATTCGGTGCGATGGCGATCGGCGGCGTGGCGCGACTCGAGCAGCACGCCAGCCAGATCACCAGCGCGCCACTACCGAACGGCACTCGACTGACCCGATCGTGTCAGGACGATCTCGCGTTCCGCGCCGATATCGTGGTCGGCGCCGATATCGAGCACGGCGCGCACGAGGTAACGGCCTGCCGGAAGCGCGGCCGGCGACGGGAGCCCAACGCCGAACTCGCCCTCGACAACGGGCTCGGTCAACAGCGTGCCGCGGGGGAGGTCGATGGTCGCCGCGGGCGTCGTGGCGCCGGGAACGAAGAACTGCAGGCGTCCCTCGATGCCGAGCGGCGTGTTGCCGTCGTTGCGCACTTTGACGATGGCCTGATCCCCATCGACTCGAAGGCCGAGAATCGTGGCCTCACGCTCGACTGGTCCCACGTACAAGAAGATGCCGGTGGACACCGACGCCACGAAGTGGACGCCGATTCCCCCAGAGGCAGCGGCGGGGTCTGGTACTTCGTCAACGGTGAGCGCGCACCAGTAGCCGCCGGTTGCCAGTTCGCGTGGCAGGGTGACGGTGATGCGCACGGTCAGCGTGTCGCCGGGTCCGACGCCGGACTCGACCGGGTTCAGCGAGGTCCACGGTGCGCACGAGTGCCGAAGCGTGCCGGGCGCCGCGTAGACAGACTGCTGCCCGTCCTGGCTTCGCCACCAGTCTTCGACTTTAGCCTTGAAGTGCGTGCGCGGCTGGTCAGCGTCGAGCGTCAGCTGAAACTGACGCGTGATCACCTGCCCGGGCCGCGCGTTCACTTTGATCGACGTCAGCGTCGCGCTGAATGACATCGGGCGGGGTGCTTGCGGTGTTGGTGCCGGCGTCTGGGACAGAGCCAGCGCGACGAGGCACACCACGGGCCTGAATGTCGTAAACGGAAACATGGACGGCCTCCTTGAATTACGAACCGATGCTTTCGACCTTCCAGGTCACCACGATCGTGTGGTTTCCGGAACGGACGACCGTGGGTTTGGCGCCCAGCGTGAAGACCAGTCCTGTGGTGGAGCAGTCGGCGGCGTTCGCGTCGCACGTCGCGATCTGCGTAAACGCCGAAGAACTGAGCGTGCCGGCGGCGCCAGTGGCACGTGTCCAGGTTGCCGCGTTCCAGGAGATGTCGCCGGCGGCCCACGTCGTGGCGCCCACCACAGGGGGCGTGAATGCGGCCGCCGCGGCTTGCACCGAGACTTTCAGCTGTTTGGTGGCCGTCGCCAGCACGATGCGGTCGATCGTGACGCTGGCCGAACTGGCCGCCGTGGTGTTCGCCACGTTCGTCACGCTGAACGACACACTCGCGGGGACGATGACGCGGGCCTGTTCGCTCACGGTCGCGGTGAACAGCGTCGTTTGACTCGTGTCAGGCAGCGTGACGGTAGTCTGCGCCTCCGCGGCGCGGGACCCGACGGCAAGAAAGCAAAGGCCGAGCATGGCCCGAGAAGCGGTCTTCCATGGCGATGTCTTCATCGTGAATCGACTCCAGTTCTGGTTAACGGTCGGCCGACACCCGATGGCGGCCGCCAGAGACAGACCAAGAACTGTGCCGCCTCGGTCTTCTGAGGATTCCTGCGAATTCCGAGTATTACTACGGAGCGGCGTCGGCCAGCCTGAGGGCAGCGGCGAATTTTGTAAGTCGGATGTCCCGATTTGGGACTCTAACGGACTCTAAGGACATCCAAGGGACGTAAGGCTCTACCTCCGACTTCTGACTTCTGACTTCTGACCTCTGACTTCTAACCTGTATATGCTCCCCCGGTGCGACTGGGTCTTGTCTTAAGCGCCGGTGGGTTGCGGGGTGCTGCGCATCTGGGTGTGATGCGTCGCTTGATCACGGCGGGCATTCCGATCGACGTGATCGTGGGATCGAGCGCAGGCGCGATCCTGGGTGCCTGCTACGCGGCGGTGGGGATGACGATTGACGAAATCATCGCCGACGCGCCGCGTCTGCACGTGCGAGATTTTCTGGCGCACAGCTTGACGTTCCGTCTGCCGGAACGCGCGCGCCCCTGGTTGCGTCGCCACGGCGGCATCGTGCCTGCGCGGCTCGAGGCGCTCGAGCGCGCGCAATTCGGCGCCCTGCATCACGGCGTCTCGGGCTTTGGCGTCGTCTGTCACGACCGACGGACGCGCCGGCCATGGTATTTCTCCACGGCGGAGTCGTACGGAGCGCCACTGGCCGGCGTGGTGAAGGCGAGCGCCGCGGTGCCCGTGCTGTTTCCGCCGCGATCCCAGTGGGCGAACGGCCAGGAACTGAGACTCACCGACGGCGGTTTGAGCGATCCGCTGCCGTTCGAGTTCGCAAGGCGGCCGGGACTCGACGCGACACACCTGATCGTGTCTGATTGCCTGCGCTTCGTGGTGCCGATGCCGGACGACGAGCGAGTCATTCGGCTTCGTCCGCACATGCGTGGGTTCGGGGTCGTCCGGCGGATCAGTTTCTCTCTGGACGAGGCGATCGCGACCGGCGAATCCGTCGTCACCGACGCCGTGCTCGACCGTGTCCGCGCCTGGCGTAGGTAAACCTCTCGCCGGCGCTCACGAGCGAGCCGGTTAACCAGTTATCCGGTTTCTCCACTACACTAATGGTGCTAGTCCGGAATTGAGCCCGCCAGCGTTTGAGTAGTGCCCGCAGGGTACGCGCCCCGGCCTCACAGATGGCAGGATTCGGTTGCGCCTTGCGGAGGGTCAGTGGTTAATCGTCCCATCGAAATGAACCAGTTCGAGTTTGCCATCGTGTCGGGATTGCGCACAGCGCAGTTGATGCGCGGGTGTATTCCCCGTGTCGCGAAGGCGCACAAGCCCATTACGACCGCCCAGCGTGAAGTGGCCGAACGCAAAGTCGTCGGGACCTGGAAGGTCGCGACCAAGAAGGTCAAGCTCGCCCTCGCAGACATGGTTCGCGTCGACTAGTTCGCCCGCAACGGCTTGAACCGCCGCCACCAGCAGTCGAATCCCCGCACCCGGATCGCCTCCGACGATGAGTTGCACGGCCGTGACCGTGAGCGCCGATGTGGCTGGCGCGCGCGGCGTCGCGAAGCCGATGGGATCCACGCCAGCCGGCCGCCGGCGGCCTGATGACGTCACGGGATCGGTTCCGACGAGCCGGTACACGCGGCCCACATAACTCACCAAATACAGTTCACCCGACGCGTCTTCGCCGAAACTCGCGGGACTGGCGGCCGCGCTGCCCAACAGGGACGTCAACTCGATCCGATCGCTGGCCGTCACGTCTCCCGTCGCGCCGTTCGCGGTGAGTTTGATCGACCACACGCGGCTGTCAATGAAATCCGCAAACAGGTAGCGGCCGCGAAACGCCGCGCCGAGCGCGGAGCCGCGATACACATATCCGCCCGTAATCGAGTGACCATCGCCGTGCGAGTACTCGAACACCGGATCGACTAACGGCGTCGAGAACGCCGGCAGCGTCGTCACGTTGTTGTGCGCGCCTTCCCGGTTGCGCCAGCCATAGTTGCGCCCGCCCCGGCCGGCCGGTTCGTAGTCCACTTCCTCCCACGCGTTCTGGCCCACGTCGCCCATGACCAGCGCGCCGGTGCCGCCGCGTTTCACATTGTCGAAGCTCCAGCGCCACGGATTCCGCAGGCCGAGGCTCCAAATTTCCGCGAGGATGCCGGTCTGGCCGACGAAGGGATTGGTCGCCGGCACGTTGTAGCCTTCGGGGTCGCTGTTCGGCACCGACACGTCGATGCGCAGCATCTTGCCCAGCAGCGACATTGGATTCTGCGCGTGGTGAAACGGATCATCGCCGGATCCGCCATCACCCATCCCGATGTAGAGATAGCCGTCCGGTCCGAAGGCGAGGTTCCCGCCGTTGTGATTGGAAAAATCCTGGAAGATGAATCGTTGACCGCCCGGCCAGAGGAGGTCGAATCGTGTGGCCGGGTCGGCACGCAGCGGGTCCGCAGCCGACCGCACGAAACGCGCGATCACGGTGTTGCCGGAAAGATTGATGAAGTTCACATAAACACGGCCGCCGGTCGCGTAATCGGGCGCGAACGCCATGCCGAGCAGGCCCTGTTCGCCGGAATTCATCACCACGCTCGAAAGATTCAGGTAGTCCGTCGCCTGCAACACGCCGTTCTTCAGGATCCGGATGCGCCCGTTCTGCTGGACAATCGCCTGCACCGTGGCGTCGGACGGATCCTGGACGAACGCCACCGGCTGCGTAAGTCCCGAGACAATGAGGTCGCCGCGCACTTGCGCGAATGCCGGGGCGCCGGCCGCGATCGCCATGGCGGTGAGCACGGACGCACGCAGGGCCCGAACGGACGCACATCGCCTGGACATTAAGGAAGCCTCAACCCGCTTGTCGGCACCGGCTACTTCGCAGTGTAGTGGTACGATTCCTGATTGTGAGACCGGCTGTGCCGCGTGACGTGGTGGTCGTGACCGGGGCCGCGGGGTTTATCGGCGCCCGATGCGTCCAGGCCCTCGGCACCCGCGGGATTCCTGTCGTGTCGGTCGACGGTTTGGATCGTTTCGACACGCGGCCCGAGCATGCGGCCATCAATTTTGGCACGCGAATCAGCATGGATGCGGTGGATCCGTGGCTGGCCGGCCACGGATCGTCGGTGCGGGCGGTCGTGCATCTGGGCGCCTGTACCGACACCCGCGAAACCGACCGCACCTACCTGAATCGCGTGAACGTCGCGGCGTCTCAGCAGCTCTGGCGCCGCGCCATCGAGTTTGACATCCCGCTCATCTACGCCAGCAGCGCCGCGACCTACGGCGACGGCGCCTTCGGTTATGACGACGACGAAGCCCTTTTGCCGAAACTCAAGCCGCTCAACGCCTACGGTGACTCCAAACAGGAATTCGATCTCTGGGCGCTTGGCGAAGAACGCGCGGGCCGAAGTCCGGCCGCGTGGGCCGGCCTGAAGTTCTTCAACGTCTATGGATTTGGCGAGCGGCACAAGGGCCCGATGTCCAGCGTCGCGATTCAGGCCTTCGATCAGATTCGCGCGACTGGCCGCGTCCGATTGTTCAGGAGCCACCGGCCCGATGTGGCCGACGGACACCAGGCCCGCGACTTCGTCTTTATCGATGACGTCGTGGAGGTGCTGGTGTCGCTGGTGGACCGTCCGGCTCCGCGAGGCATCTTCAATCTCGGCAGCGGAAAGGCGCGGACGTTTCTCGATTTGGCTCGTGCGGTCTTCAGTGCGATGGGCAAGCCCGAGCAGATTGACTTCGTCGATACGCCGCCGGATCTGCGCAAGACTTATCAATATTTTACGGAAGCGCCGATGGCGCGATTACGCGCGGCCGGGTACGCCACGCAACCGACGACGCTCGAAGCCGGCGTGGGCCAGTACGTTCGCGATTTGCAGGCTGTGCTTCGGTGACGCGCCTCTCGGGTTGGGGCGGCATGTCGGCGCCGGCGGTCGAGCGCCTCTCGGAGGATCTGGAACAGATCACGATCGGCGCCGCCTTGACGCGCGGTCTCGGCCGTTCTTACGGCGATTCGTCGCTGCCGCCGCCCGACAATCCCACCGTCGCCGCGTCGCCGTTGGCCGATCGCCTGCTCGCGTTTGATGAACACACCGGCGATCTGCGCGCCGAGGCCGGCTATTCGATGCGCGATCTCATGCATCGCTTCCTGCCGCGCGGATGGGCGACGCCGGTCACGCCCGGCACGCAGTTCGTGACGCTGGGCGGCATGGTCGCCGCAGACGTCCACGGCAAGAATCATCATAAGGACGGCACGATCGGCCGTCACATCCAGAACCTGCGCGTACGCGTCGGGACCGGCGCGGTCGTCACTTGTTCGCCCAGTGTCGAGCCAGAGTTGTTCTGGGCCACGGTCGGCGGGATGGGATTGACGGGTCACATTCTGGAAGTGACCGTGCGGCTCGTGCGCGTGCCCTCGCCCTGGATCATCGGTTTTTCGCGACGTATCGGGGACATCGACGAGTTCATGGTGGCGCTGAAGCAGGCGGCCAGCGAGTGGCCGTATACGGTGGGCTGGCTCGATTGTCTGTCGCGGGGGCCGCATATGGGCCGCGGCGTGCTGATTGCCGGCCGTTGGGCGACGCGAGACGAGGCGCCGGCCGGGTTTCCCAAGCCGCCGATCAAACTGGCCGTGCCGTTCGTGTGTCCCTCGTGGGTGATGGGCCACTTCGTGGGCCGCATCGTCAATGAAGTGATCTATCGCGTGCATCGCAAGACGGCGAAGCTGAAGATCATGAATCCCGAGCCGTTCTTCTACCCGCTGGATGCCATCGCGAACTGGAATCGACTCTATGGGCGGCGTGGGTTTACGCAATACCAGTGCGTGCTGCCGGATTCGGCGGGGCCTGACGCGGTGCGGAATCTGATGGCACGGCTGACGAAGTCCGGCGGCGCCAGTTTTCTCTGCGTCATCAAGGACTGCGGCGACGAAGGTCACGGGCTGTTGTCGTGGCCCAGGCGCGGCGTGTCGATCGCACTGGACATGCCGGTGCGTGACAATACGCAGCAATTGGTGGATGACTTGAACGAGTTTGTCGTGGCGCATGGCGGACGCGTGTACCTGGCGAAGGATGCGTACACGCGGCCGGAACATTTCCGCGCGATGGAGCCGAGGCTGGCCGCATTCGAAGCCGTGCGTCGCCGGTGGGATCCGAACGGCACGATCCGGAGTGCGCAGTCCATCCGCCTGTTTGGAGATCGCCCATGAACGCAGTGGTGTTTGGCGCGACCAAGGGCATCGGCCGGGCCGTGGCGCGCGAGTTGGCGGAACGTGGCGATCGGTTGTTTCTGCTGGGCCGCCACCACGACGATTTGCAGCGCAGCGCCACCGACCTGGACGTCCGGTGCGGCCGGTCCGCGGTGGCAGGTTCCGCGGCGTGCGACTTGTCCGATCCGGCGACGTTCGCCCCGGCGCTGTCCGCCGCCAAGACCGCACTCGGCGAAATCGACATCATCGTCGTGACGGCTGGGGAGTTCGGGACGCAAGCAGCGCTCGAAGCAGATTTGCCGCGCGCACATGCGCTGCTCGCGGCGAATTTTACGAACACGGTCGTGTTTTGTGAAGAGGCGCGCCGGTACTTGCTGCCGCGTGGCGGCACGCTCTGCGTCTTCAGTTCCGTCGCCGGCGAGCGCGGCCGCAAGCCTGTCATTCTGTACGGCGCCGCCAAGGCGGGACTTACGCGCTATCTCGAAGGGCTCGACCACAAGTTCCGGAGTGCGGGCCTCAAGGTGGTCTGCGTGAAGCCCGGGTTCGTGAAAACCTCGATGACCGCCGGTCTCAAACCGCCCCCGTTCGCCAGCACGCCCGAGCAAGTCGCCCGGATTGCGGTGAAAGCCATCAATCGCGGCACGCCCGTCGTCTATGCGCCCGGTATCTGGCGTCTGGTGATGCTCGTGATTCGACTGCTCCCACGCGGGGTCATGCGGAAGATCGTGTTTTAGC
>Ga0315912_10002061_pt1 | contig 22436 bp, 18 predicted proteins | sample VfabasoilMG_FD_204469 | JGI IMG/M metagenome (GOLD analysis project Ga0315912, IMG submission 204469) | Garden soil microbial communities collected in Santa Monica, California, United States - V. faba soil | ecosystem: Environmental > Terrestrial > Soil > Garden | place: USA: California...
TGCGCGCATACAATCTCGGAATGAACGCTTCCCAGATTGATTTCCAGCTCGCGATATTGCGCACGTATCTGAAACACCATCAGAAGCCTAGAGTTGTTGTTCAAAACCTCGATCTATTCAGCTTCGAGACGACTAAAAAGGGCGCCATCTACGACCCCGGGTATCTGATCCCGTATCTGTCCGAACCTGAAATCTATGGGGCGCTGCGCAAGATTGATCCCGAGGTTTGGAAATGGAAGCACATCCCGCTATATGGTTACACCGTTGAAGACATGCGCTTCACCTGGATCTGGGGTCTGTTTGGGATCGCTGGGTTCAGCGGCCCAGAAGATTACTTCGATGGCTTTAATCCTCGACCCGGCAACTGGAATGAGGATTTCGAATCATTTCGAGCTGCTGCTTCAGAAGGTATCACCTACCCCGTCGAACCGGAGGGAATCGCCGCCCTTCAATCAATAATCTCGCTCTGTGCCAGCGAGGGAATCCCGTTAATTCTCGTTTTCTCCCCGGAATATGTCGAAATGCAAAGGCTGGAGAAAAACCGGCCTGAGATAATTGCCCGGTTTGAAAGTATGGCGAAGGACGCGGGCATTTCGTTTTGGGACTATAGCTCCAGCCACCTTTCGTCCTCCACGGACTTCTTCAATAATTCCCAGCACCTGAACGCTCACGGTGCGGCCGAATTCTCGAAGGATCTTGCGCAAAAGCTTGCGACCGCAGGGTTCGCTCAACAACCGTGAGGCTTGTCCAACCCGACTCCTGGACGGATCAAACTCATCCTAACGACCGTTTATGCTTCGCGTCCGAACAAAGAAGATAGTTCGTTGTGTCATTGCAGTTTGCTTGTCAGCTCTTCTCCTGGAGGTTCTGTTGAGGGTGTTTTTTTCGATCAAAGTCGGCGCCGTTGTCCTCTTGTACGGGATTGTTGATTCACCCCACGACGCTCTATTTGATCCAAAAGGCGTGATGCTCCGGTGGGATCAAAAGCACGCCAACACAGCGATCCATGACAACGTCTTTGAGAATTATTCAAAATACTTTCCAAATCAAAAGCGAATCCATCCCGATGAATTCGGAAACACGATCGAAGCAACGATCAACTCCAGCGGATTCAGAGGAAACGACTTTGAACGCAAGAAACAACCTGGTGTGGTTCGGGTCGTCACCCTGGGTGCATCGTCAACATTTGGTTTTAAGACCCGCGATGATCAGACCTACCCTCATTACCTGCAAGAAGCACTTAACAAATCAGCCTCCGCGCCACGCCCGACAAACTCCGTCGCGACATTGCGTGGGTCGAACATTACATACGAAGTCATCAATCTCGGCATCCCTCACCTTCAATCAGATCAAATCTGCAGTCTGTTCTTGGCAGAGGCGCTTCCGCTTGAGCCCGATATTGTCACCTTTTACGAGGGCTACACCGACGCCTCAAGCGGCAAACGGGATGACGCCTCCCTGCAACGAATGAAAAGAATTCCGTTTGTGACCACTGTGTTTCGGGAGCTAAGGCACCGTTTCTTGTCGGTCGCGTTGGTTGCCAACAAATTGTTTGGTCGTCGGTACGCCGCTGGAAATGCCACCGTGACCGGTTTCCAGGGAGAAGCCGAAACCAAGCGCGCGCAATTCATAAGAAATCTGGATGCAATCAATCGGGAATGCCAATCGAGAGGGATTCAATTCATTGTTGCCAATCAACAAGCCGCGTCACTGTGCATGAACAGGGAAGAAATTCGAGGGGTCGCTTACGCCGAAGAAGCAGCCTTGTTGTCGAACAAACTAGCAACAAACGGTGGCGTATTTGCGCTGGAGAAGTATTTTTTGATTCATCACGAATTGATGAGCGCCGAGAAGCATTGGGCAAAAACCAATGGCGTCGCGTTTGTCGATGTAGTTGGCGCCATGGATCGCGATCGGCAATGTCTAATTGATTGGATGCATCTGAACGCCACAGGGAATCAAATCGTCGCCAGTGCGTTTTGTGCTGCGATTACTACCCCGCAACGGGAATGAGTCGCCCGGCCAGCAGATAGCGGCAGCGTAATAGCAATAGGAACAGCGCGACTGGAGTCAACAGCTTTGCTGGAACGTCCCCAGCCAACTATTCTTGAGCCTCAGCCGGCGCGAAAGATGACCTGCCCCATTGTGTTAGAATGGTCCAGATACTGCTAATTCAGAGTGGAAATTTGTTAGGTGTGTTGATGAAGTCAAGATTCTGCCAGAAGCCGCATCGCTTTGCTGCGGTGCTCTTAGCCTTCCTTGCGGCGCTTCCGTTGAACTGCGGACTCATGTGCGCTAATGCCGAGATCATTCCAATAAGCAATAGAGTTGATTGGATTCCTGGCGTCACAGTTGGTGTCCGCGTCAGCATCCCTTTGCGCACTAATCTGATTGATGTCAGCATGCCCCCGTACAACGCCGACCGATCAGGTGCCGCCAATGCTGCTCCCGCCATTCAAGCTGCCATCAATGCCGCGGCCCCCAACGATGTGGTCTATTTTCCCGCCGGCCGTTACCTCCTCAGCGGCAATCTGTATTGCAACAAGAGCTCGGTCACCCTGCGTGGGGCGATTACCACAAATGGAACACCTGCCGCCACCCTCATCAGCGGTCAGGGCGTATCATACTTGCTAACCATCGGTGGGGGAGAAAATCAGGGCTCCCTATTTACCGTTACCAATGGCTATACCAAAGGCTCCACCAATCTGGTGATTGATTCTGCCATGCAAGGAATTGTTGGCCCGTTGGTGCCTGGAGACGGATTGCTCATCTCTCAACAAAACGGTAGTGACGAAAGCTTCAACGTCATCAGCACCGGCAACTACGATAGAGTGCTGGCACAGCATGTGATCATCGCGTCCAAGAGTGGCAACTCAATCACCCTTACGACCCCACTTGTGTGCGACTTCAATCGTAAGCCCATGGTTCGGTCCTTGGGATTCCAGGCAAAAAGAGGGATTGGATTGGAGAATCTTCGCCTGACTTGCACCAACGAACTGACGGGTGCCGTTGGTTCCGCTCTTTGTCTGCTATCAATGAATTTGGTTTACGATTCTTGGGTCGAGAATTGCGAGTTCTATTATGCGAATTACTATCACGTGTCGATGTCCAGCTGTGTCAATGTGCAGATGCGTCGGAGCAAGTTGCACAAGTCAGCCGGTGCCGGCTCCAACCATGCCGGCCTGTTGTTGGCTTCTTCTTCGTGCCTCATTGAGGACAACATCATTGCCGATGGTTTGCAACCCGCCATTGAGTTTAACAGCGGCGTTGGCAATGCCTTCTTCGCCAATTTCATGACGAACAACATTCTCGAGATTGATTGCCACAACGCACATCCTGCCTTCAATCTGTTCGAACAGAATGTCGGCAATCATGTCATCATGGATGGCTATTTTGGTAGCACCTCGCACCATACCTTCTTCCGGAACAAGCTGGATTCCTCGTATTGTGTTGTTGCCTTTCGGCGCTGGACAACCCACGTCAATCTCGTTGGCAATGTTTTGGGGCGCAGTGGCGCAACCTACCCTGGCTACATCTCCGAGTCATCGGCCTCGGATGCAGGAATTTTCTCGCTCGGCAAACCGAACATTGGTAACCCGAACTATTCCGGCGAGAGTCCTCCCATCGCTTGGAATTTTCCTGGCCGCATGATCAATCTGATTGACGGCCGTGTTTGGACCAACGGCGCCTTTGTATTCACCAATGCTCCGGCCTATCCGACGAATCGTATAACCCTTGCAATGGGTAGTGGCACGTTGACCAATCTCCCCAATCCTTACAGCAGCCTCTACCCGGTTATTTTTCAAGACGGCGCAAACACGAACGCTTACTGGCCAGATGATGGCATTGTGCTGACAACGGACTCGGGGCAGGCCAGCGCTTGGAACGGCAGCTATGTGCAGCTGAATCGCAGCATCCGGTTTACGAATGGATGGCGCATCTTTATCGCGGGCCAAAACCAGTATCAGCAGCTTCAAAAGGGCAACCGGTTGACCCATCTCATTCACGGCAACTACGATTACTTCAATAATTCTGTGATCTGGGATGCCAGCATTGCGGATCACGCCATTCCCGCTTCCATGCTATACCCCAGGGGCGCCCCGTCTTGGTGGGGCACAAACCGTTGGCCGGCCATTGATCCCGCTGGCACTCCGCTCGTAACTCCTATCCCGGCGCAAAACCGGTATCTCGGCATTGGTTTGGGGGCGCCGGAAGCACCAGCTGCTCTGTCCGCCGTTTCCACCAGCAATTCCACCATCGTGGTTCTCTCATGGACGACGTCCAATGGCCTTGGAGTGACTGGTTACCAGGTCGCCCGCGCCCAAGAACTTGGCTCTACTGATTACAATGTGATCGCCTCACCTGGTGGGACATTCTATACGGACACGAACGTCACCTCCGGCAAAATCTATTACTACCGGGTTCGCGCACGGGACACGAACGGCAACTTAAGTGCCTACTCGGTTTCAGCCACGGTCACTAACTTTACCCCACCCCGCCTCCGAGCTGGTAACTGAGACTACGCGGCTCGGGTTTGATCCTCGCCGATGCTATTTCGTGTTCGAACGATGTAAGAGCGAATTCTGTGCGGGACTCCCCCTGCAAAGAATTGTCTACATTCGAGAACCGGGTCGGCAAGGGATTGCTGGGGCATGCCGCCGCAATCACCTTATCGGCCCTAATACCAATTCGGGACGCAACCAAGGAATAGTAGTCATGACCGCCGTGCATCGGACCGATCGAAGAGCACGTACTTAATTGTCCAGAATCTCATGTAGTTTTCCAAAAAGAGCCTGAGAACATTATGAGTCTTCCTCCTAGAAGAATCGTTATTTTTTGTGCCTTGCTGGCGGCAGTATTTTTGGGGGGCGTTGCTTTTCATAAGTATAAGTTTTTCCCCTACGCCCAGTTGGCAGCTCTCGCAAAGACCATCAAGCAGACAATCACCAGGCAAGCGATCGATCCTAGCAAGGTACTCGCAAGCCAATACACACGTGATATCGGAGAACTTGACCTACGACGCAACATCGATACCGCACTGCTGCCGCTCAGAATGAATGGGGTCAGGTTAAGCGAACATTATGATTTTCCTAAATCAGGTGGAGCGCTGGCTGTGGTTAACGACATGGTTGTTATCATGGATTGGTTGGGGAATGCCTACCTTTATAGAAATGGACAAGTTGACAAACTCGAATTCCCCAGAGTTCCAAACAACATAAATGAATTCATAACTAACTTTAACTCCCTTACCCCGGGATTTCGCGTTCAGGATGTCGACTACCTGCCTTCCAGCAAAGAGTTGGTTGTTTCACATGAGTTCTTTGACAATCAATTCAAAACCACGCGCCTTGCCGTCTCAACCATCCGAATTGATGAGCAAAGCTTGAAGCCCGTCGGATCGTGGAAAACGATCTTTTCCGGCGACTTGCTGAATGTAACAACCTATGCAGGAATTGGCGGTGGTGGGCGAATGGCAGTGCAGGCTGAAGGCCGGCTACTCCTTACAACGGGCGACTACAATCAAGACAACGTGATGTTCCCTTCACCCAAGGTTTCTCAAGACACAAATTCTACCTTCGGAAAGGTCTATGGAATCAATGTAAGAACTGGCGAACATTGGTTGGTCAGCTATGGACATAGAAACCCTCAAGGACTCCTAGTGACTGAAAATGGTGATATTTTTTCAACCGAGCACGGCCCAGCCGGGGGAGATGAGTTGAATCACATACGTGCAGACGTCAATTTCGGGTGGCCAAATGTTACTCTGGGAACGGACTATGTCTCCTACGACTGGCCGAACACGGGATTGACTGGCAACCACCAAGGATATGCGATGCCAGCGTTCGCTTGGGTGCCCTCAATCGGTGTTGGGAATCTGATTCAGGTCACGAATTTTGATACTCGATGGAACGGAGATTTCTTGGTGGCGTCGCTAAAAGCCATGACTTTGTTTAGGTTGCGACTTGACGGACGCAGGGTCGTTTATTCTGAGCCTGTTTGGATTGGAGAACGGATTCGAGACATTGCGCAGTTGAAGAATGGCACGATTGTCCTTTGGACAGACGACTCTAAACTACTGTTTCTGACAACAGACCAGCAAAAGTTGCTGGCGAATAGGCGGGAAATGGACGTTACATCTCCGGCCTTGGCAGTGTGTATGACCTGCCATCACCCAACAAATCCTACGCATGTAGCGCCCACGCTAAGCGACCTACTTGGACGTGAAATCGCGTCGGATAATTATTCTTTGTATTCTCCCGGATTGAAAAATGTTGCCGGCGTGTGGACTGCGCAGAGCTTGAAGGCCTTCATATCGAACCCGACGCAATTCGCCCCGGGCTCGCTCATGCCTAAGTCGGAAATGAAAGATCAACAGATCGACAAGATTATTCAGCTATTGGTGACGCAAACTCACGAACCGGAAAAGAAGGTTGCGAATAGATAATCAACTCACCTATGAATCTAGTCGCGGTGGATTCCCACCTCTCCCGGCATTGCTGTCGGTCTCCACACCCTGTTTTGTCAACACGCTTCCCGGCGGCAAGCCGAATGGAAGCGAGCTTGATGAAGGGTCATCCGAAACTTAGCCTCCATGGATCAAGGCGATAAATTTCAGCATCTCTTTTGCACTAAAGCAGTGCAGCAGGATCTCAAGCGCAGTTCGATTCGCGCCTTCGCGTTCATCATGTCAACGCAGGCCGGCATGTTCGTCCTTCGCATCGGCTCCACGGCCATCCTCGCGCGGTTGTTGGTCCCCGAACACTTTGGCGTGTTCATGATGGTGACGGCCATAACCGCCATTGCGGATCAGTTCCGCGACCTCGGCCTGTCCACCGCGACGATTCAGCGCGAACACATCAACCATCGCGAAGTGACCAATCTCTTCTGGATTAACGCGGGCGCGGGTCTGGTCCTCTCGGTCGTCACCTGCGCCGCTGCTCCCCTCGTCGCCGCTTACTACCAGGATGCGCGGCTGACCAGTATCACGATGGCGCTGGCGATCACCTTTTTACTCGGCGGACTCACCGTCCAGCACGAAGCACTTCTCAGCAGGCAGATGAAACAAGGCCAGAAATCGCTGGTGCATCTGACCACATTTCTTTTGAGTTCGGTTCTGGCAGTGGCCCTCGCGCTTCAAGGCTTTGGCTACTGGGCGCTAGTGTGGCGCGAGATCGTTCGCTCCGTGTTGGTCGTTGTCGGCGTGTGGTGGCTTTGCCCCTGGTTCCCGAGTCTGCCGGACCGTCGGACTGATGTGCGTCCCTTGCTCAGTTTCGGCTCAGGCCTCACCGCCACCTACATTCTGTGTAGTATCACCAGCAGCATGGACCGTTTTCTCATCGGCCGCGCCTGGGGAGCGGCGCCCGTGGCTCTGTATCGCCAATCCTATCAGTTGGTCGTGACTCCCATGAGCCAGCTCATGGGTCCGCTGTATCAGGTCGCTTTGCCGGGCTTGAGCATGCTCCAAGGCGACCCAGCCCGCTTTCGCAATTATTACTGTCGTCTGGCCTCGGTCGTGGCCATGGTCAGTATGCCATTGAGTGTATTCCTGGCAATCTACGCAGAAGAAATTACGCACCTCGTACTTGGCAAACAATGGTCTGGGGCAGCCATCTTCTTCCGAATTTTCGCCCTAGGCGGCATCCTGCGATCCGTGTCGTCCACCATGGGTTTCGTGTTGGTGAGCCGTGGTTACTCCGGGAAACTCCTCAAGCTGGCCGTGGCCAATGCCCTTGTGACCATAACCCTGATGTGCTTGGGACTCCGTTGGGGCGCAGCAGGGGTCGCCATTGGCGATGCGGCAGGAGTTGTCACGATGTTTGGAATCTACGTAGCGTGTTGTTTCAGAGATTCGCCGGTTTCAATTTCGTCATTCTTCTCCGCCTTGGTTCGCCCGCTGGTCGCCAGCCTTCTGATGGGCGCGAGCTTGCTTGCGGCCCATTCGGTTACAATTCTCTATGCACCGGTTGTCCGCGTGTCGGTGGGTTGTGCGGTTGGTTTACTCGTTCTGGCCGCGTCATGGTTACTTATGCCAGGCGGGAGGATGGAAATGCGATCGTTGCTCTCCGACTCCTTGGGCGCATTGCGCCGCAAGCGCTTGGTAGCGATCGGTGAGGCCTGAGCGCCCAGCTTCAAAGCCATTCCTCAAACTTTATTCATGAGCGCTCTTCTCGAAACCCCAAAGCATAAAAATCTCATTTACGACGTGGGGATGCATCGTGGTGAAGACACTGATTTCTATCTGAAGAAGGGGTTTCGGGTCGTAGCATTCGACGCAAATCCTGAAATGGTGGCACACTGTCGAACGCGATTTTCCAAGTACCTCGAACGAGGACAACTGGAAATTGTTGAAGGGGCCGTTATGGATCCTAAATCGGTTACTGGTGGAAAGACTGTGACCTTTTACAAAAATGAAAATGGTACGGCTTGGGGAACCGTCTGTCAGGATTGGGCAATGCGGAACGAGAGGCTTGGGAATCAAATCAGCACCATTGAGGTTCAATCGATTAATTTCGTGGAGACCATAATGAATTACGGAGTGCCTCACTATTTGAAAATCGACATCGAAGGTTGCGACATGATTTGCCTGGATGCCCTAAGGCAGTTTCGCGAGCGTCCCAATTACATTTCCTTCGAATCGGACAAGATTTGCCTAGCCAACACGCGTCATGAGATCAACCTATTGATGGCGCTTGGTTATGACAGTTTTCAAGCTGTAGAGCAGACGGGGATTCCTGACTCGCAGTTTCCGCCTTCGCCACCCAAGGAAGGGGATTACACGGATCATCGCTTTGAATGTGGCGCGTCTGGCTTGTTCGGAGCGGAACTTGACGGACGATGGTTGTCGCGCAGTGAAGTCCTTCGCTTCTACCAATTTGTGCACTGGGGTTATCGCTTTCTTGGCGACGATGGACGCCTGTATCGCTGGCAGTTGCCTGGGGCTTCGTATTTGCGACGGACTGTCAAATGGTTCCTGGAAAAGGCCACTAAGGCGCAAGTCCCGGGTTGGTACGACACACACGCGCGACTCTCTAGTACTGCGTCTTAGGCAGGTTGGCCTGTACCGGAACAGAGCCCAAGCAGGCGCAGGTCTCCATAAGCTATGCAAGGACCGTCCAGTAATTCCCACGCAGCCAACTGCGAGTGTCGTCATATTTGCCTGACTCCGGCCAAGAACGAGGCTTGGATCATCCGGCCCTTCCTCGCCGCCGCCCGCACGTGGGCCGATCACGTAATTGTTGCGGATCAAGGCTCCACGGACGGTACTTTGGAGACATTGCGAACGATCGATGGTGTCGAAACCGTCATCAATGACTCGCCCGTCTTTGACGAAGCCCACCGGCAAAAACTGCTCCTCAATGCAGCGCGGCAAATCCCTGGCAGACGGATTCTGATCGGGTTGGATGCCGACGAAGCACTTTCGGCAAATTTTGCGACGAGCGAGTCGTGGGCACGCTTGGACGACATCAAACCGGGCACTGTCCTGCGGTTTCGCTGGGCCAATATTCTTCCTGGATTCAACGCGGCTTGGATTCCACCCAAATTCTCCGCTTTCGGGTACGTGGACGACAATTGTGACTTTACCGGCTGGCGAATCCACAGCCCGCGAGTGCCCTACCCACCGAATGCTCCCGTTGTGGATATTGAGGATGTCGTGGTCCTGCATTTCCAATACGTGATCTGGGAACGAATGCTCAGCAAGCAGCGCTGGTATCAAGCCTGGGAATTCGTCAAGCACCAGAAGAAAGGCCCGCTGCAAATCTATCGTGAGTATAATCACATGTTTGGCGGATGGAATCGCGATGAGATTCAACCAGTTCGGCCTGAGTGGTTCGCAGGTTATGAACAGGCGGGCATTAATTTCCAGTCGCTCAAATTGGAGACCGTCACGTGGTGGGACAGAGAGATAGTCCAGATGTTGTTGGAACATGGGCCCGCCCACTACCGCAAGATTGCTATCTGGGATCAGGACTGGAATAGAGTCGCAGCATCGCTCGGCCTCCAAGGCGTTGAACTTTCGGATCCACGAACTTGGTCGGAAAAGTTCGCTCATAGGTTTCTGCGAACTACCCAAGCACACCGTGCCCGTTGGGTAACTCGCAGTTTTGAAAAAATGCTCCGTTGGGCCAACTGGTAGCACCCTCAAACACCCGCAGGCCTCAGGCTATTGGTCTGTAAGGGTAGGATACAGAATCACTAGTAATGAACCAGGCTTCGACAATAGAGCTGACAAAGCCAGCAAACGAAGTCACTCGCGGGATAATCGAGCGGATGGAACATGGTTGCGTTGTGTTATCGCCGACGCGCGCGAAGGCCATTCGTCGTGTGCTCTACGTAAATAGCTATGGCGGGGCGACGGTTTGGGAGCAAATCAAGCGCGGCGATTATCCAGGACAACATTTGTGGGGTTGTTTAGAACTTGTGCGCATGGGCTACGAAGTAGCCTTGGCAGAACCTCTCAAACATTTCTATCAGCGACGAAACCCGTTCCCTCACGATTTGGCGATGCTCAAATTCGCCCGTTCCTGGCTCCGTCCCGAAGGCATCGTTTATTGCGGTCACACCCTGTTATATTGGCTGCCGCTACTTAAGCGGTTGGGACTTCTGCGCTGCCCGATCGTGTCTCTGACTTTTGCGCGCGAGGCGCTCGACTTCATGCGATCACATGACGGAATCATCGCGCTAACGCCGGCTGCCGCCGATCAGGCACGGAAGATGGCACCGAAGGTCAAGGTGGCCCATTTGGGTTGGGGGGCGGATGAGAATTTCTTCCCCCAGCTCCCATACGTTCCTGTCTCGTTTTTGTCCTGCGGTATTACTTGTCGCGACTTTTCGACGCTCAGCGAGGCTGCGTCGCGAACCACACAGCCTATCCGCGTCATCTGCCCTGGATTGCCTCCTGATGTGCACTGGCCGCGCAATGTGACTGTGGTGGATGGCGGCCCCGGCTGGAATTTCCAGAAATCTGTGGTCCGCTACCAGGATTTACTTCATGACTACTACGCTCGGTGTGCCGCTTCGCTAATTATTCTATGCAAGGATGCCGCCGAAAACACCGCCGTCGGGTTTACCAATTTGATTGAGGCGATGGCCATGGCCCGTCCGGTTATTGTCACGCGCACCGGCGCGCTGCCGTCCGAGATTGACGTCGAGAAAGCCGGGGTTGGCCTCTTTGTGCCACCCGAAGATCCAGCGGCACTTGCCAAGGCGATTGACACGCTGGCCAATGACCCGGTGCGTGCCGCCGCCATGGGCCGAAAAGGTCGCCACCTCGTCGAGTCCCATTACAACATCAAACGCTATGCACGTGATTTGCATTCGTTCTTCCAGACTCTTTAGTTCGAACTAAGTCTCGCCGCCTAAAATTCAATTCGCTTCTCCATGAAATGGTTGTTCAAGAAAGCTTTCCGAAAACTGGCCCGACCAGTGGTCAACGAATTGGAGATGGAATTGGGAAGAAAATTCGTGAATGACGAGGCAGTCGCTCAGCAGATGCTGGCCCAGCAGTACCGCACGCTCGCCCGCACGAACCCAGAATCCTTGCCGTCTCTCCACGATGTAGGTTTTCGCAAGTACTCCCAATTCGAAGAGGATGGAATCTTGCTGTATCTCTTTTCACTGATTCCGCCGATCAATCGCACTTGTGTCGAAATCTGTGCTGGCAACGGCCGCGAATGCATGACCACCAATCTGATCATCAATCACGGCTGGTGGGGACATTTGTTTGATGGCGATGAGCGGAATGTACGAGATGGGAAACGGTTTTTTGCCCGGCACAAGGACACCTTCCTTCAGCCACCGGAATTTACCACCGCTTGGGTTACCGCCGAGAATGTAAATGAGTTGATCGAAACGTCCGGCGCCAAAGGGCCCGTCGATCTACTCAGCCTTGATCTCGATGGAGTTGACTATTGGATCTGGAAAGCGCTCACGGTCATCCAGCCGCAAGTGATCGTTTGCGAAACGCATAATCAAATTCCCGCGGACAAGGCGCTCACGGTGCCGTACGACCCGAATTTCTCCTTCGAATCCGAAGATTTCCGCAGTGCCTCATTGGCGGCGATGTGCAAATTGGGGAAAGAGAAGGGGTACCGGCTCGTCGGGACTCATCGCTTTGGGTTCAATGCCTTTTTCATCCGCAACGGTGTGGGCGAGGATTTCTTTCCCGAGGTAGACCCCGCTTCCTGCCTCAATGACCCGGTCAGCACCGCGCTTCGCAAAACACGTTGGCCCAAGACCAGTCAGTTCGACTGGCAGGAGGTATGATTCCAAATAGATTCTTCGTCCCACTCTACCCTGCAAGATGAACGCGTGTTGTGATTAGCAGCTTGCTGAATTGGCCTTTTGAAATGATTCACGCTCAGAAAAGAATTCCCGAGTTAGACGGTATCCGCGGCTTGGCGATACTCATGGTTCTGGTTTGTCACTACATCCAGATTCCGTTGCAGTCCGTTCCTGGCTCGCTTCCTAAGTACGCTGCGAAGCTGTTGAGCCTCACCTGGAGTGGGGTTGATTTGTTTTTTGTGCTCTCTGGTTTCTTAATTTGCGGCATTCTACTCGACAATAAGGAATCTTCGACGTTCTTCCGCACATTTTATGTGCGGCGCACAACCCGGATCTTCCCCTTGTATTTTGCACTGCTGGTTATTTTTGTTTTCGCCAGAAGCACTCTTTCGATTCCTTGGCTGTTCGAGAACGCGGCTCCCCTGTGGTCGTACGCCACATTTACTCAGAATATTGTCGTAGCTTTGAAAGGCCTAATGGGCGAGCAAACAAATTTCTGGCTCGGTTTGACGTGGTCATTGGCTATTGAGGAGCAGTTTTACCTGATTTTGCCATTCGTCGTTTTCTTTGTTTCCCGCCGTTCGCTGTTATTGATGTTTTGCTGTGGGATTATTGGCGCTGTGGTTCTCCGAATATTTTCCCCAGGCGATCACGCGTACGTTCTTACACCGTGGCGGGCGGACTCACTACTGTCAGGTGCTGCATTTGCCGTCTTGGTTCGGTCGCCATCGTTTGCATCTTGGATTGCGCGTAATCGAAGAATGTTAGTGTTTGCGTTTTTTGTGCTGTTAGCAGGCGCAGCGGCGATGACAGCTAAACCATGGGCTCCTTGGGCAAAAAACCATCTATGGTTGGCACTGCTCTATTCCGTGTTCCTTTTGGTCGTCCTGACTCAAATGTTTCCAGTTCTCAATCGAATACTGGTTTCGCGTGTGTTGGTCTGGATGGGCACGATATCTTACGGGGTTTATCTTCTACATCCTCCGGTCGCCGCATTACTGCACTGGTACATTTCCGGAAAGACGGCGCCGCAATTTCGAACCACGACAGATATTATGGTTACAGTGCTTGCAATCATCGTAACGCTGGGACTGGCAACCTTATCTTTTCGTCACTTTGAAACACCGTTCTTGAAGCTTGGCCAAAAGTTTAAGTACGCACCTGCACGGACAGCGCCAGCAGTCTCTCGGGCGGACCCTGTCTCCACACTTGATGTTACTTCGTGAAGTCACCTGGTTGACGTCAGTATCCATATCTCCCCGCTTCAAAGAATCTCGAGGCCCTTATGCTGTCAGAACTGCGCCGCAATTTAGGATTCGCTAAACAACTTTGGCGAAGCAAACGCGTGATTCGCAATTTATTGGAATCAAAGGAGCAGATTTTTATCGCCGATTTTCCGCCGGGACATTTTTATTCACCCATCCCAGCCTTGGCTGATGCTCTTGCCGAATGCGACTCAGCCCAAAAATCCGCTGCGGATTCTATCCACTCAATTGATCTAAACGATGGCGGACAAAAAGCGCGTCTGCAAACATTCACCCAATATTACTCGGATTTGCCGTTTCCAGACAAACCGAAGGCCGGGTTTCGATATTACTTGGACAATCCTTTTTTCAGTTATGGCGACGGAATAGTTCTTTATTCGTTTCTTCGCCAGTTGAAGCCACGGCGCATCATTGAGATCGGCTCCGGATTTTCTTCGGCAGCCATGCTCGACACGGCTGATCGCTTTTCGAGTGGCAGCACCGAGTTCACGTTTATCGAACCTTTTCCTGACCGTTTGCTGGGCCTCCTCACATCCGACGACAACAAGCGATGCAGGATTGAAACAAGAGGTGTTCAACAGGTGTCTTACAGCCTCTTCGAGTGTCTGGAAGAGAACGATATCCTGTTCATTGATTCCAGCCACGTTGGCAAGGCAGCGAGTGACGTTCTGCACATTCTTTTTGAAATCCTTCCGCGCTTGCGAAAGGGCGTGGTGGTTCACTTCCACGATATTGTCTGGCCATTTGAATATCCAAGAGGTTGGTATGAAGGCGGTAGAGCATGGAATGAAGCATATTTTCTCAGATCGTTTTTGCAGTATAACCGCGCCTTTGAAATTCTGTTCTTTAACTCCTTCATGGAGGTTCACCACGCCGATGCAATTCGCTCCGCGATGCCAAAAATGCTGCAGTCACCATCCTGCCATGACACACTCGGAAACTCCAGTTTGTGGCTACGAAAGGTGGCATAGTGCATCAACCAGGAACGCTTGGCACACACCTCCAGCCACGAATACTCTACCTCGCCTCCTCCGGACCGGCAGGCGGCGGCTTCGGCGGTCAGTTGCGCGCGTGGCATGTCGGTCGGGCACTCAAAGAAATCGGGCCGGTCAGCCTCATGGTTGTCAGCCTCATGGTTGTCAGCTCGGATGCCGATGATGCTGTCTAACAATGTTCACCAAGATCTCATGAATAAGCTTCTTCCTCCTCTGGCTCCTCATCTCGTAAACTGGACCCCTCCGCCCGCTCCAAAGGCGACTACCAAGGCCCGCGCGGTTTCGGCTCTGCTGCGAGCGGCCCTCCCGCTACTTCGCTTGAGCGGCGTAAACCTTGAAGTGATCATGGAAAACAACATGGTTCGATTGCTCGACTTGGAGCATGGATTCTTCCCGACGCACGCTACTTCTGCGGATGATGTTCTGTCACTGCTTCAAAGCCTTCATCCGGTCCAATGTCCGTTAGTTCGCGTCGGAAATAGTAGGGAGGGAGCGTACTTGTTGGTCGACGATCTTGACGGAATACAGGCGTGTTTCTCTCCAGGAGTTAGCATCGAATCGAGCTTTGAAGAAGAGTGCGCCAGCCTCGGCATGGATGTGTACATGGCCGATGCCTCGGTGGAAAAACCGCTCATCGAGAATCCACGTTTCAACTTTGTCCGAAAATTCATCGGCGCGAATACGTGCGGTCAATTCATCAACCTTGAAGAATGGGTCAATCAGTCGGTCGGCACGTCCAGCGGCGATCTACTGTTGCAAATGGATATTGAGGGCTACGAGTACGAATCCCTCCTGGGCGTGTCACCGAGTCTGCTGCCGAGGTTTCGCGGCATCGTTGTCGAATTTCACGCTTTGGACCGGCTGTTCTGCGAACCCGTATGTCGGATTTACAAGAGTGTGTTTGAGCGGATCCTAAAGTCTCATATCTGCGTTCACATCCACCCAAATAATTGGTGTCGCAACATAACCATTCGCGGCGTTGAGCTTCTACAAATGGCTGAGGTTACGTTCTGGCGGCGCGATAGAATCAACTCAACGGAATTCGCTAGCTCGTTTCCGCACCAGCTGGATGTCGATTGTGCACCACCCCATATCCATGCCCCGATAGTTTTACCAAGAGCCTTCTACAGATAAGAAATTCACGGTGAAAGCTTGGGCGAGTGCAATTACGGCTGGGTTGACTTGCAGGTGCTTGATACGCCCACGCATCTTATATCTCGCTTCCTCCTGGCCGGGTGCCAGCGGCTACGGTGGTCAATTGCGCGCGTTGCATATCGGTCGGGCGCTCAAAGAGGTGGGACAAGTCAGCCTCATCGTTGTCAGCTCGGATGCCCCTGATGCTGCAGCTCGCGACGGCGCTGCCGCCGAGTTCACCCTGTTGCCCGCCGTAAACCTTGAACCCCGCCCCAATCGCGGCCTCGCCCAAAAACTCCGTTGGGCCTTCGATACCCGTTACCTCAATGTGCATGGCTGCGCTGTGTCTCCCGCCGATTCCGTCCGCGTTGCTGCCGCTGCTGCCGAACATGACCTCGTCTGGGTGCTCAACGCCCGCACACCTAACCTGCTCTCGCAATGGCATTGGCCTCACGCGCATCTGGACCTCGATGATGTCCCCAGCACTTACCTTCGCACCGTCCATCAGAACGGCGCCGACCGGCCCGGTCGCCTCAAGGCGCGCGTCCAGCAGCAGCTTTTCAAACGGCGTGAACTTCGCTTTCGCGAACGGTTCACCACCCTTTCCGTGTGCAGCACCGAAGACCGCGCTTACCTCGGCAACAGTGATCAGATTCATGTCATTCCCAATGGGTTCTCCCGCCCCGCCACCGAGCCTCGGCCCCAGCCGGCGACCAACCCGCCGCGTCTCGGCTTCATCGGACTTGGCTCCTTTCCTCCAAACGTGGACGGCGTGGGCTGGTTTCTCCGCGAATGTTGGCCGGCCATCCGCGCTGTCGTGCCCGGCATCCGTTTCCGACTCGCCGGCAAGGACACAGATCGCACGCAATGGCCAGCCGCGCCGGACGTGGATGTCTTGGGTTGGTTGGAAGATCCGGCTGACGAAATCGCCAGCTGGTCTGCCATGGTCATTCCCGTCCGTTTCGGTGGCGGCACGCGCATCAAGCTGGCCGATGCCTTCAGCCGAAAGTGCCCGGTGGTATCCACTGGCTTGGGCGCCTTTGGCTACGCCGTCGAGCAAGGTCGCCAGTTGCTCATCGCTGACGCTGCGAGAGATTTCGCCAGTGCCTGCGTCGAATTGGTCCGCAATCCCACGCGCGGCCGTGAACTCGCTGGAGCTGCCTGGCAGGATTTCCTGCAACACTGGACGTGGGACGCGATTGCTCCCAAGGTCTGGTCCGCCGCCGAGGATTGCCTCCGACGCAGTCGTGACCAGAGCAGAAAGCTGAAAGCTGAAAACTGAAAGCTGAGACGGAGGACAGAGCGCAGAAGACGGAGCGCCGATTACCAAATCGGCCTGACTTTTCGGCCAATCCGACGCCTCCAGTCGGCGGCTACCAACGGAAAGCGGAAAGCTGAAAGAGGAAGGCGGAAGACTGAGTCCCCAAAGCAGACAGCTGGCAAATGCTCTCTTGAGCTAAAACTTGCCTCTCTATTTTTTGACCTCGGAGGGAACAATGCTTGGCAAATTCAAACAACTTCTGACTCACGTTGGTGGTGTGCTGCCACCAGGTCGTTTGCGGGACATTCAAGCAACCGTGAATTACCTCCATGTCGGAGGGTTTATGCGGAAGCATGGCTTCAAGTTTTCACCGCGCGTTGCGACCCGCGAAGCAGTTTGGGATGCAATTATTTCTCGCATACATGCCGAGCGACTCCTTTACCTCGAATTTGGAGTCGCAGGTGGGGATAGTATAAGATACTGGTCGGAACATCTTAAGAGCCCCCACGCAATGCTCCATGGCTTCGACAGCTTTGAGGGCATGCCTGAGTCAGACGGCATTTGGACCAAGGGCCAGTTCAGTGCGAGTGGGCGAATTCCTTTGATCAATGATCCGCGAGTCGTCTTCCACAAGGGCTGGTTTGACCACACTGTCCCACGATTCACCGTGCCGGACCACGACGTGCTTGTTATGAATATGGACGCCGATCTATATTCCTCGACTATCTTTGTGTTGCGACATTTCCGACCCTACCTGCGACCTGGATCATTCCTTTACTTTGACGAAATGAATCACCCCAATCATGAACAACGTGCCTTCCAAGAGTTCTTGGTTGAAACCGGGTTGCAATTTTGTCCCGTCGCAGCCGACCGCACGCTCGCATTCACCGCATTTCAATGCGTTTAAGCACACGTTTTCCGATCATTGATTCTATGCACATAAATCGAACTGAAATGATCCAAGTCTTGCTGGCTGCGTTGACCGAGTTCAATCAGGACCTGGCACAAGGCAATCCGTTGCCGGTCTTGGAACAAACCTCGCTCGTCCCAGGATCGGGCCCATTGGATTCACTCGGTTTTATCAACCTTGTCACCTTGATCGAGGGACGCATCGAAAAGCGATTCGGCATAGCCTTGCCGTTGGCGACGGCAACTGGAACTGATGGCGGCCCCAATCCCTGGATCTCAGTTGGCGCGTTAGCCGATTATCTTACCTCGCAACTCGTGTCTGCTCGGAGTCCGCACTAATGACCTAGCGGCCGAATCCTGCGACTCCCTCAGCGTGCGTGTCAGTGTCGCGGAAATGCAACTGCCACCTTCGCTTCACCATCTCTGTCCCCATGCTGCTCATCTCGGATTTTAACCTCCAAAACCTGGTCGCGCTTCTGACTCGCCACGAAAGCGAGTTGGGAAGCCCATGCAGGTTGGCCCCTTCGGGTCAGGTGTCTCAAACGCTCTTGGTCGCAGACTCACCAGTCTGGCAGCCGGCCCCACAGATTTGTCTGGTTTGGACCCGGCCTGAATCTGTGTTGCCTTCGTTTCAACGTGTCTTGGCCGGCCATCCGGTATCCTTGGGGGAATTGGACCGGGACGTGGATGAATTTGTCCATTGTCTCAGTCAAGCCGCGCGTCGTGTTCCCATCCTGTTGGTGCCGACATGGTCACTTCCTCCATATCACCTGGGCCACGGGTTATTGGATACGCATCGGACTGAAGGACCGGCCCGCCTGCTGATGCAAGCTAACCTTCGACTGCTGGCTGCTCTGGATGCTGAACCATCGGTACATCCACTTCATGCCGACCGCTGGCTGCATTTTGCAGGCAAGGACTCATTTAGCCCCCGCTTATGGTATGGTGCGAAAATCCCCTTCAACAATGAGGTGTTCAAATTTGCCGCCACCGACATGTTGGCCGCAGTGCGCGGGCTCCGGGGCCGTGCTCGCAAACTCGTGTTGCTGGATTTGGATGACACCCTGTGGGGAGGTGTAGTCGGGGATGTGGGCTGGGAGAATCTCGTCCTCGGAGGTCACGATCCCGCCGGCGAGGCGTTGGTAGACTTCCAGCATGCACTTAAGGCTTTATCTCGCCAAGGCGTCGCGCTGGGTATTCTCAGCAAAAATCAGGAACACGTGGCGCTAGAGGCCATTCGCCTTCACCCTGAGATGGTCCTGCGCGTCGATGATTTTGCGGGATGGCGCATCAATTGGGACGACAAGGCTAAGAACCTCGCCGCCCTTGTGCGTGAGCTAAACCTTGGAACCGACAGTGTGGTCTTTATTGATGACAGCCCAGCCGAACGCGCTCGTGTGCGCGAGGCCTTCCCCGACGTGCTGGTTCCGGAATGGCCACAGGACAAGCGCTTTTACGCACAGTCATTACTGGCCTTGGACTGCTTTCAAAAGCCCTCATTGAGCGAGGAAGACCGCCAGCGTGCCCAGATGTACGCCGACGATCGTCGCCGGACTGAGGTGCGGAATTCTCTTACCTCGTTGGACGAGTGGCTGGCCACCCTGCGTCTCTCCGTTACCGCACAGCCACTCGGTCGGGTAGATTTGACCCGCATCACTCAATTGCTAAACAAAACGAATCAAATGAACCTCAGCACTCGGCGGCTGACTGAGCAAGAGTTGCTGACATGGACTTCTTGTTCCGGGCGGTCGCTTTTGGGATTGCGCGTGGCTGACCGCTTTGGCGATTACGGTCTTGCCGGGATTCTTGGTTTGGAGACTGACGACTCTCACACTGCCCGGATTGTTGATTTCGTTCTCAGCTGTCGAGTCATGGGCCGCTGTGTGGAGGAAACCATGTTGCACTTGGCGGTGGAGTGGGCCCGCGCTCAAAAACTGACCCTGGTTCAAGCTCAGTATCAATCGACGGCGAAGAATCGCCCGTGCCTGGACTTCTTTCAGCGGTCTGGCTTTGTCGAGCCTGCTCCGAACATTTTTAGCTGGGATGCTCGCCAATCGTATGCGCTTCCGCAGCACATTCACTTCTCGCTTGCGACTGGTAACTCTGCGCCTGTGAACTCAGTACCAGCCGGCATCCAGCCTCAACCCGCATGAACGAATCTCGATTTCGTGGCCTAATAAATCGTCTATTGCAGGAGCTGGCACGCGTGCTTCCTGGCGCCCGCACCTTGCGCGTTCGCTTGCATCGTTGGCGCGGGGTGCGGATTGGTGACGGTGTGTGGATAGGCTATGATAGCATTCTTGAAACGTCTCGTCCTCATCTCATCCGCATCGGCGACAACACTGTGCTAAGTGTTCGCACTTTGCTCATTGCTCACTTTCGCGGTTCGGAAGGAATCACCATCGAAGAGGATGTGTTTATTGGCCCCGGCGTCATTGTTCTCCCCAATGTGACCATAGGCCGGGGCGCCGTGGTTGCGGCGGGCAGTGTGGTCGCTGCCTCGGTGGCACCTGGGACAGTAGTGCAGGGTAATCCTGCCCGCCCAATCGCCAGCTGTGGCGTAAGCTTGGTTGGCGACCAAACACTCCAGGCCTTTTATCGCTCCCTCCGCCCCATTCGTCCCCGCTCGAATGCAGCGGAACAGAAATAGACTGTCCCGGTTGTTGTCAACTACTGACGTAGTTGCTTGATCATTGATTTTTGCCGGCATGAATATCCAGCCGCTCACTGAGCCAGTTATGACCTCCCGGACACCTGTGCTGGAGCCCTTGCGCGTTGCAGTGAAGGAGGGTTCCGGCTTGTCTCGACGAAGGTTGCTGGTCGCCTTGGCTGAGGCTTGGGGATTTGAAATTGCTTGGACTAATCAACAGGACATATCCGCCGATTGTTTGGTCCTCGAAGCTTTGGCGGAGGAGTCCTCTCTGCAATACCTGTGTCACGAGATCCCGACATTAATTATTCCTTCGGCTGGCGACCTGCCCGGGGAAAAATGCGAAACCCAGTTCACATTCACGTCGTCGCCGTCGCTGGCTGCCCCATTCCACGGCGTGCAAGCCTCAGCCAAAGAACTGCACTGTCTGCCCACAACTCATATCAAGGCAGGCGAGTCCGTGGTCGCGTACTGCGGAGACAAACCTCTATGGTTGCGGTCGGGTCACCGGCATCGATTGAACTTTGTGCCGCGCGATCTGAAAGGCGATGAGAATCTTTGCGACCTGTGTAAAGGGGGTGATTTCATTCACGCGCTTCCATTTCTGTTCCTGCTTCGCGAAGCGCGTCTTCGAGCTGGCTGGTGTGCGCCTCCCCTACGCGCCTGCTTCATGTTTGATGACCCTAATTTGCATTGGCCGACTTACGGGTTTGTTGACTACGCGGCCATGGCCGAATGCGCGAGCGTACACAACTATCATGTTTCGCTGGCGACTGTGCCCTTGGATGCCTGGTATGTAAACCAACGAGCTGCTGCTCTGTTCAAACATGCGCCCGCCCACCTCTCTCTCCTGATTCATGGCAATGATCACACCATTCAGGAGCTCGCCCAACCTATGCCGCCCGGCGACCGCCAGTCACTCCTTCGCGCTGCGCTTGAGCGCATTGAAAGGTTGGAGCGCAAGGCCGGTTTTTCAGTCTCTCGCGTTATGGCCGCACCTCACGGCGCATGTCGTGAGGAAATGCTCCATGACATGGCGGAATTAGGCTTTGAAGCCGCATGCATTTCACCGTGGTCTTTACGCGACCACAATCCCGACCGGCCGTGGGTCCAGCATCTCGGAGTCACCATGGCGGAAATGATAGGCGGCCTCCCGGTTATTCCCCGTTTTCGCCTTCATCGTGATTGCCTGCCCCAAGCCTTGATCGCAGCCCTGCTTGATCAGCCCATTGTTGCAGTGGGTCATCATCAAGACTTGGCCCGGGGCATGGGTCTCCTCAACAGATTGGCCGAGTCCATCAACACACGGCTGAACGTTAAATGGATGGACATGCATTCAATTGCCGCCAGCAATTTTTGGACGCGACAGCAGGTCACCACGATGCATGTCCTGCCCTTTACGCGCGATCTTCACGTTGAGATTCCTTCGGGTGTGATTGCGTTGGAAGTCGCAGGCAATGGTTTTCCACCGGATTCCACCTTGGAATGCTCCATCATGCCTAGCGGCCAACCGTCCCGGACAACCTCAATCATGATCGGTGAACATCTGCCGGTGCAAGAAGGTGATCGAATTAGGATTCGAGTCCGCGCCGCTTCCGCGGAAGACCCTTTAAATCGGGATGTGGGCGCCACGAATGGCGTCCGGCCTTGGCCCCTGGTTCGGAGATTGTTAAGCGAGGTGCGGGATCGGGCGTTGCCGCTCATGATGTGGAGGCGTCGCGGCTGTTAATCAATAACTTCGCCGCTTCGGAGCAATTTTGTGGTGCCATCGCTCCCAAAGTCTGGGCCGCCGCTGAGGATTGCCTCCGCCGCAGCCGCGCCCCAAACGGCAATTCGCGTGTGTCGTGACAAAGCGAATCTCTGCTTTCTGATTTCGAGTATTCAGTTTCGAATGATTCCACTTTCTGCTTTAAAGTGGTCCGTTCACCGTAATCCGTCTT
>Ga0315912_10002062_pt1 | contig 22419 bp, 18 predicted proteins | sample VfabasoilMG_FD_204469 | JGI IMG/M metagenome (GOLD analysis project Ga0315912, IMG submission 204469) | Garden soil microbial communities collected in Santa Monica, California, United States - V. faba soil | ecosystem: Environmental > Terrestrial > Soil > Garden | place: USA: California...
TTGATGCCGAGGTCCGACCGCACGCCGGAAATCAGTTCGTTGAAGCGCAGCTCGATCGGCTGGCTGATCTCGAATGCATTGCCCGGCTGGGCTTCGAGCCGCTCCTCGATCTCGCCGACGAGCTCGTCCCTGGACTTGTCCGGGTCGGGCCAGGCCTCGCGGTCTTCGAGCATCACGTAACCATCGGAGATGTTCGGGGGCATCGGGTCGGTCGCGACTTCGGCCGTGCCCACGCGCGAGAAGTAGGTCTTCACTTCCGGCATGTCCGCCAGGGCGCGCTCGAGCTGGAATTGCATCTCCAGCGACTGGGTTAGGCTGGTTCCGGGAATGCGCAGCGCCTGCACGGCCAGATCTCCCTCGTTGAGGCTCGGAATAAACTCAGAGCCCATGCGCGTGGCGAGCCAGCCGCAGAACACCACGAACGCAAGGGCACCGCCGAGGATGGGAAGCCGCCAGCGCAGCGACGCCTCCAGCACGGGACCATAGCCGCGCTTGGCGACGCGCACGATGGCGTTGTCCTTTTCATCGACCTTTCCGCGCAGGAGCACCGCCACCGCCGCCGGCACGAAGGTCAGCGACAGGACGAGTGCGGCGAGCAGCGCGATGATCACGGCCAGCGCCATCGGCCGGAACATCTTGCCCTCGACACCGACGAGGGCAAGGATCGGCAGGTTGACCAGGATCACGACCAGAACGCTCACGAGGCTCGGCGTGAACACCTCGCGGGTCGCGACGAAAACCGTGTGAAGGCGTTCGTCCAGTGACAGCAGCCGCCCTTCGCGATGCTGCCGCTGCCCCAGGCGGACGATGCAGTTCTCGACGATGATGACCGACCCGTCCACGATGAGGCCGAAGTCGAGCGCCCCGAGGCTCATCAGATTGGCGCTGACCCCGAACTCCACCATGCCGGTCATGAGCATGAGCATGGACAGCGGAATCACCATTGCGGTCAGCACCGCGGCACGGGTGTTGCCGAGCATCAGCAGCAGCACCGCGATGACGAGCAGGGCGCCTTCGAAAAGGTTCTTCTGCACGGTCGCGATGGTCTTATCCACGAGGACCGTGCGGTTGTAGACGGGCTCTGCGGTCACGCCCTTCGGCAGGGTCGCGCCTACTTCCGCGAGTTTGGCGGCGACGCCCTCGGAGACGGTGCGGCTGTTCTCGCCGATCAGCATGACGGCGGTGCCAAGGACCGCCTCCTTGCCGTCGCGAGTCGCCGCGCCGGTCCGCAACTGCTTGCCGAGTGCGACCTCGGCGACGTCGCGGACCGTGACTGGCACTCCGCCACGATGCGTGATGACAACCCGCTCGAGTCCGGCGATGTCCGCCACCTGGCCGGGCGAGCGGATCAGGAACTGCTCGCCGTTGCGTTCGATGTAGCCCGCCCCGACGCTCGCGTTGTTCAGCTTGATCGCGTCGACCACGTCCTCGAACGACAGGCCGAATGCCAGCAGCTTCGCGGGGTCCGGTGTCACGTGAAACTCTTTCTCGTACCCGCCGATGGTGTTGATCTCCGTGACGCCGGGCACCTGGCGCAGCTGCGGACGGATTACCCAGTCCTGGAGCGTCCGCAACGCGGCGGCGTCGTACGGCCGGCCATCCGGCTGTCGGGCGTCGGGATCCGCCTGCACCGTGTAGAGGAAGATCTCGCCGAGGCCCGTCGCGACTGGGCCCATCTCGGGCTCGATTCCTTCCGGCAACTGGCCGCGGGCCTGCTGCAGGCGCTCATTCACCAGATTGCGCGCGAAGTAGATGTCGGTGCCGTCCTCGAACACGACGGTGACCTGGGACAGGCCGTAGCGCGACAGGGATCGCGTGTATTCGACCCGCGGCAGGCCGGAGATGGCCGCTTCGACGAGGTACGTGATCCTCTGCTCCACCTCCAGCGGCGAGTAGCCGGACGCCTGGGTGTTTATCTGCACCTGGACGTTGGTGATGTCCGGAACGGCGTCGATCGGCAGCCGCTGGTAGTTCCAGGCGCCGATGCCGGCCACTACGAGCACGAGGAACAGGATCACCCAGCGGCGGGCGATGGAGAATCGGATGAGTGCGTCGATCATCTCGGCTCCCGGTCAGTGGCCGTGCTCGGCGGAACCCTTGCCGAGCTCCGCCTTCAGGATGAAGCTGTTCCGGGTCGCATAGCTCTCGCCGGACTCGATGCCCGACAGGATCTCGGCGATTTCGCCGTCGCTGCGACCGACCTGCACGGTCCTCGCTTCGAATCCGTCCTCGTTTCGCACGAACACGACCGTACGGTCTTCGATGGTCTGCAGCGCCTCGCCGCGCACGGCGATTGGCACGGGCGTCGTGGCGAGCGTCAGCTCCGCGGTGACGTAGAGACCCGGAGGCCAGCGTCGCTCCGCATTGTCAAGCAGGACTCGCGCGGTGAGCGTCTGGCTCGCGCTGCTGCCGAATGGCGCGACATATACCACTTTGCCGTCGGCGCTCTGCGCGTTGTCCGCGCCCCTGACGCGCACTGCCTGGCCGACCCTGACCGTGGCGATGTCGCGCGGGAAGAGCGATAGTTCCACCCACACCGTGGTCAGGTCGGCCACCGTGAACAGAGCCTTGTCGCTGGTGTTCTCGCCGGGGTTCGCGCTGCGCGCAGTGATCACGCCGCTGAGCGGCGCGATGACGGAGTAGGTCTTCAGGCTCTCGTTACTCTCCACGGTCGCCAAGGTTTCACCCTGGCGGACAGGGTCGCCCACGCGCTTCGTGACGCTGCGGATCACGCCCGGGAACCGCGCGGAGACGTCGCGGACCCGTTCGGCGTTCGGAGCGATGACGCCGTATAGCGGCTGCCGTTCCCGCACATTGGCCGGCCCGGCGGTCGCGATGCCGATCTGGGCGCTGGCAATCTGCGCCGCCGTCAACTCGACGTGGCTGGCGGCGTCGCCGTCGTCGCCTTCTTCGTGGCCGGCCTCGGCATCTGCGGCGGACGGAGGCGCCGCTGGCTCGGCAGCAGGCTCGCCGCCGCAAGCGGTGAGCGCGGGGATCAGCAGGAAGGTCAATAGGATGGCCGTCGGTTTCATGGCGACTCGCTCGTAGGTCATGGCGTTTGTGGTGTGAGAGGTGCGTTGGTCAGGCGCTCGATCTCCGCGAGCAGCCGGTGGTAGTCGGCTGCTGCATCGATGATGGCCGCGCGCAGGTCGAGCAGTTCCTGTTGCGCAGTCGCCAGCTCGAGATAGGAAAACCGGCCCCGCTCGTACCCGTACTGGGTCTGTTCCAGGGCGCGCTGCGCTTCAGGCAGGGCATCGCTACGCAGCGTCTCGACGCGGCCGCGCGTGGCGGTCAGTTCCTGATACAAACCGAACACGGTCGCGTGCGCTCGCGAGAGGGCAGCCTGCCACTGCGCATCCGTCTGGGCACGCAGGATCTCCGCTTCGCGAATCGCGCCTTGATTGCGGTCCGAGATCATCAGGGGGATCGAAAAGCTCGCGACCAGCGCCGAGTCGTTTGTGTCCTCGAGGCGCCGCATGCCGAGGCCGAACACGATGTTCGGGCGCGCCTGTGCGCGGGCGAGATTCAGCTCCGCATCGCGGAGCCGGGCCTCGGTAGCGAAGCGCAGGTAGTCCGGATTGCGTTCCAGTTCGTCGAGCAGATCTTCCAGGGCCCTGATCGGACGGAGTGTGAGCAGGTCGCCGCTCGCATTCGTGAACTCCGGATTCCGGGAACCCCACAGCGCCGCCAGCGACTGCCGCGCGGCGAGCCGGGAGCTTTCGGTCTGCTGCACCTCCACGCGGGCCCGAGTCAGCGCAATGCTGGCGCGGCTGAGCTCGGCCTCCGGCGATCGCGCCGCCTGGACGCGCTTTGAAATTGCGTCATAAGTGCTCTGTGCGACGGCGCTCGTCAGCGCGGCGAGCTCCGCCCGGTCCTGGGCGGCCACCAGCGCGATGAATCGGCGGGTCACCTCGGCGAGCAGGTCGAGGGCCAGCGCCTGCTGCTCGACAGCTGCCAGCGCGAAATCCATCGAGGCGCGCTCGGCCCGCAGCCGGCGTTTTCCGCCGAGCTCGACGACCTGACTCAAGCTCAGCGTGCTCTCGAGGCTGTCAGTACCCTGCAGCGGTCCGCTGCCGGCGAAGTTCTCGAGATCGAGGGACAGCTCCGGATTCGGCCGGAGTTGCGCCTGAGTGATTCGCGCTTCAGCCGCTCTCAGCGTGAAACCGCCCGCCGCCAGGTCGGGACTGCGCGCGATCGCGTTCGAAATGGCGACGTCGAGCGTCAGCGTTCCTTGCAGTTCAACGCCCTGCGGTTCCGGCGAACGCAACTCGGCGGTCCCGGCGAAAGGCAGCAACGTCAACGCACAGATCAGACCAAGGATGCCGGCGCGACCCTCGACGGGGCGCACGGAGAATGCACGCATGAACGCCTCCCAAGGCGAAGGCCGGCACGTCAGGCACCGGCTACACGAATCGTCGGGAAAGTCTGGGGAGGCTTAGACGGGCGGACCCCGCGGGGGCGGGGCAATTCGATAGTGAACGGAGCGGACAATCGGAGACGGTGCTGCTCGCGAAAGGTCAATGGTGACGGCCAGCGGCCGCACGAAGAGCACCGGCGCCGTCGGCAGAGTTTTCAAGGCATCGGGTGCAGAGCCGACTTTCTTCGCCAGTGCCTCCCGGTCGAGGCCAACATCGACGTCGTGGTGGCCGGAATCCTCGGATTGCGAATGATGTCCTCCGACCTCGGCAACGTGCACGCTGGTGGGCGCCTCAGAGCCGTCGAAACACAGGTGCAGGTGCGCGCCGATGGCCGGCACGGCAAAACTCACAAGCGCCAGCAACGCAATCCAGGAACGTGTGGAATGGGAACGGATCATTGCGGCGCAGTATCGCTCGGCAAACGCCCACTAGCAATGACATGTGAGCAGCAGGATGTGGGGAAGGGTCAGCGACTTCGACTTTGCGTGAATCGGCGCACGTTTTTCGCGCACTGCGAAACCAGCCAATCCAGGGCCTGGTCCGCGCACACCCTGCTGTCTCGTTCGCCGTACTGTGGCGGCATTCGCGCCGCGTGCCTAGCAAGAGCAAATAACAAGCTGGGGCGACGATTTCACTGGACTCGGCGAAGCTCCGGCGCTGCCTGATAGACCGCCGCGCCCACGCGCTCGGGATAATCGTCGGGGAAGGTCCACAGCCCGCGGCCCGGGCCGTGCTCCAGACCTCGCCAACGCGGGTCGAACGGGTAGATCATCGACAGCAGCACATCGGTCGAGATCCACGGGTTCGCAACCCAGTAGCCGTGGCCTCGTATGCCGCCGAGTTCGTGCGGTCCCGGTACGCCCGTCACGTCGATGCCGACCAGGCGCTCGTCGGAAGCCAGCGTCTCCAGTTCTTCGATCGTCAGCTCGTCAAAACGTGGACGACCGATCCGCGACGCCCGCGAAAGGAGCGCGGCGAACCAGAGCGCGCCGTCGTTCTCGGACACGTACACCTCGGTGCGCCGGGACACGTCGCGCAGCGCCGGCAGATGCGAGCGGGCGAAGGTCTGCAGGTCCACGTCAGCCGCCACGAAGATGGTGTTGGCGATCCGGTAGCGGCGCTGGAGCGCCTCGTGATCCTCAGCCGGATAGCGCGCGCGCAGCAGCGCCAGCGATTCGGCGAGCAGCGGCCCGCCGCAACTGAAGCCAATCCGGTTGAGGCGCCGTGCGCGAGTCCGTGTGGCGACCAATTCGACCAGGTCCGCGATGTCGGGCACGAAAGCCTGCGCGCGTGAGCAATCCCGCAGGTAGTCCCAGGCGTTCGTGCCGGTTGGCCAGCTGAAAGCGACCACGGCAGACGAGCGGCCGAGGTAGTGATTCCAGCCACCCATGAGCACCATGACCTGCTCGAAGGTGGCACGGTAGCCCGGCACATAGATCACCGCCTCACCGGTCGCCGACGACGCGAGTAGGCGATCAATGGCCTGGACGAAGGCGTCTTCCGCAGCGGTGCCCGGGCCGCGGCTGCCGAACTCGGTGACATTGATGACGCGCGCCGGAAGCAGGCTGTCGGACGGGCCGAGCCGGTGGGACTCGACCAGGTCGTCGAATCCCCACTCAGGTTCGCCGAGCTGGACCTCTGCGAGGCCCAGGCGGACGACGTCGCCGGACGACCGCGAGTAGTGCCCCGGTTCGCCTTCGCGAACCGGTGCCCGCGTCGTCGCGTAGAGAACTCGGACGTCAGTGTCCCGCTTATCCGGCGGTACGCGGCGCGTGAGATGGAGGCGTGGATCCTTCCAGATCACCGGAGCGGGGAAGAGCGTCCAGCGGGGCTCTGCGCCGCCTCCGCAGCCCTGCAGAACAGGGGCGAGCAGCAACAATGCCAGCGCGATATACCGATGCGAGCCTTTCAGGGGAGCATTCCTCGCAGTCCAGTTCTGACCGGCGACCGGTTTGGATGATAAGGGCTTCCGGTCCGTGGCGGGCGTGAGCAGATCAAGGCGCCGTTGGCGCGGCCACTCACAGCTGGCGCCAGGTAGTGGCGATCCACGCGTCACACGGCCGCGAGCTCAACTGGGTTCATGACCTAGCAGTCCGTCGCTGACAGCTAAAAATCCCGGAGCGACCCCAAATGCCCTCGCTTTGTGCACCACTGGCACTCACTGAGACCAGCACACCGGTCGTACGCAGCATTGGATGATCGAGGTATCCGCGATCGAACCTCCGGATGCGACGGCTGTCACATTGGGAGTAATCCATGACTTGGTAGTTGAAGTAGTATTCGCCCAATGACGGGTCGCAACGCAGTGCGAGCATTTCTTGTAATCCTGCTGACTTTGCAGGGTGTTCTCATCGCACCCGTCGCAATGGCAATGGCTTCCCATTCCGTTGCAATTGCCGCCGCGGACTGCGACATGGGAATGGATGATGCGCACCAAGATTGTCCTTGCTGTCCACCCGATAGTTCTATGCAAGGAAATTGCGCGTCTGTCTGTATCGGCGCAACAGCTTCCGCACCGACCATCGCTTTGGTGTCGCGGGCACCGATCGGTCGCACTTATCTAGCGTTCACATCTCCTCTTCTTCCCAGTCGGGTCTATTCGCCCGTCAATCCGCCTCCAATCGGCTGACAAGACGTCGCTCTAGCTGATCGCTCGGTAAGACACCGGGCGAACACGCGCTCGTGTTTCGCCGTTGGAGGATTCGTTGATGAAACGATTGATTCAATGCATTGCCTTTGCTGCATTGTCATTGCCCTTTGGCGTTGTCGCCGCCAAGCCGATTGCCTTCGCACATGGCACGACCGTGATGGCCGAATACGGTGCGGGCACGATGGAGGAATTGCAGGTCTTCTACGCGCCTCGCTACTTCTACTCCGTGGGTGGCGGCCACCTGGCCCTGGATAGCGACATCGACGGACGGTCGCGGGACATCACCTATGCGCGGTTCAACTACCTGGTGAAGCGCTGGAATCGCGAGGACTCGCAGGCCAATATCTTTGCGTGGGGCGGCATCGGTCGCGCGAGACTCTCGGAATCGGCTGATGATGAAACGGCCTGGAACGCCGGTGTGCAAATGGACTATGAGACCCGTCGAGTCTATAGCTCGCTCAAGACTGACCTGTACGAGGGATCATCTTTCTCAAATCGAGTGGATACGCTGCAGCTCGGGTTCGCACCCTACGAACACGATTACGACAGCATCGCTACCTGGCTCGTCGTTCAGGGCAGGCGCATTACCGGCGGAATACACGATGGTACCGAGGTGGCTTTCATGCTTCGCCTTTTCAAAGGACCCGTCTGGGTAGAGGCAGGAGCCACGACCGACGGCAAGTTGCAAGCCATGGCCATGTTCAACTTCTGAAGTGAGGATCAATTCATGTACAAATCAGCAATCTGGACCTGTGCTCTGCTGCTGGCTGCAACGGCTGCTGATGCGGGCACAATCGAAATGAAGGTCAATGGACTCGTCTGTGCGTTCTGTGCGCAGGGCATCGAGAAAGCGTTTCGCAAGAATCCCGCGGTCGCGGACGTTGTGGTGAGCCTGGAGAACAAGCTCGTCGCCGTTCAGACCAAGGACGGAGCGGATATATCGGATCAAGAACTGCAAGCCACGCTGACCAATGCGGGCTACGACACCAAGTCAATTGAGCGCACGGATACGCCGGTCGCTACGATCCGGGAGAATTTAAAGAGTCCGCCTAAATGATGACCGGCGGCAGGGAAAGTCTCGGGGCGGCCTTCGCAGCGCTCCTGGCGAGTTCAGCAACGCTGGTCTGTTGTGTCCTGCCTGCCGTCATGGTCTCGCTCGGGGCCGGCGCGGCCGTCGTGGGATTGATTACGACCTTCCCGCAGTTGATATGGCTCAGCGAACACAAGGCAGCGGTCTTCGGCATCGCAACCGCATTGCTGGTGATTAGCGGATTGCTGCTCGTGTGGGCCCGTCGGCTGCCCTGTCCCCTTGATTCAGAGTTGGGACGCAAGTGCATGCGTTTGCGCAGGATTGGTGCGCGACTCTATGTTGTAAGCGTGGGATTGTTGATTCTGAGTATCCTGGTTGCGTTTGTCCTGCCGCAACTCTAATGGCCATAACGGACCCGGACCCAACGTCGCAGCGCGACGACGGCCCATACAGCTTCTACTGCCGCGAATGGCCACGAGTGGATTAACACCGCGTAGAGTGAAGCTGCAGCGCAGGACGCCGCGAACCCCAGGACGAAGTGGTGCGACCGTTGCTCAAGCGCGTACATGATGACCATCGAGGCAACGGCGAGAAACCCGAACACTTCAATAGCCATGTCGACCTTCGGCAATCTTGAGCTACTTGTTGTACGTCACTTCAGCCTGTCAAACCACAACCAATACGCAACCGCCCCGAGCCAACCTGAGGCGACTCAGGCCAACTCGGGGCATTCACGATTTCCAGGTTTCCAGATTGCCAGACTAGCCGTGGGGTAGCAGCAATCGAGTGAGGGCGCTCTTCACGCTGCTTTCACCCTACCTTCACGTCGCCGGGCTTAGAGTCCACGCGCGCTTGGAATTCCAGCGTGAGAGCGCTCTCAGGCCGTCTCACACAGTCCTGGCCATGATGGCCAGCAGTATTTGCCAGTTTCAAACAGGAAAGACTCTATGTCGACTCGTTACAGAATGCTCGTCCTTACCGTGGCGGTCGCGCTCGGCGCGCCGGCGGCTGCGGGGGCCCAGGATCTCGGCTTTACTTACCTCGAGGGCGGCATCGTCGCCGGCTTCGTCAACGACGTGGAGGAGTCCGGGACGATCACGGACAACGGCAGCACGCTCGAGACCGAGACCGATTCCGGCGGCGGCGGCTTCATTGGCGGTGCGTGGCAATTCGGGAAGAACATGCACCTGTTCGGCGAGTATGCATTGGCCAGCCAGGACCTCGAGGTCAGCGACGGCATCGACACCGTCGAAGGTGATTTCGACTTGGTGCGCTGGCGCGTTGGTGTCGGCTATGCATACCCGTTCTCGCCCACGATGGCCTTCTACGGCCGTCTCAGCTTTGACAACGCCGAGTTAAAGGACGTGCAGGTCACCGGCTTCAATCTCGACGTCGACGCCGACGACGACGGTATCGGCGGCGAGGTCGGCATGCTCTGGGCGGCGACGCCGGTGATCCACCTGCAAGGCCACGTGCGCTACACCTCGGTCGGCGCGGTCGCTACCGACGGCTCCGGTACCTTCGACTCCGACACTCTCATCGGCCTGAACGGCCGCTGGTACTTCCGGCCTGACTTCGCGTTGGTCACTGGCTACGAGTTCGGCGGGATCACCACTTGGAACGTGGGCGTGCGGTTCGCGTTCTGATTGGGTCTCGGATGCTTCGCCTTTTGTAACCCCCTGACGATCAGGACCACTTGGGGGTGGCGTTTTCCAACAGGAGAAACTCTGGTGAAGAAGTCCGATTTGACGTCCCCCCGCTCTTGAGTCGCGAGTAGGTTTAGGGTCCAACCCGGGTTCTGTCGGAGTTCGGTCGCGGTGTGCGCAATCCGTTGAACCGCATGGGGTTCGCGTCGCGCGTCCGCTGGCTGGCCGAAACCGGTCGGAATAGGTTCGGTCGGGCGGGCAGGGCGACGGGGTAGACGCGGGCGAAGTAGGCGTCGAAGAAGGCCTCGAACGCCCCGTTCGTCGCCCCTGAGCATGTCCCGGATCGGTTGCCGGTCGCCTGTCATCGTGGGTTGGACTCGTGGAGCCGCCATGATCAATCGCCCGCCCCCTCAGAACTCCCAAAGCACGCCGATCGAGGGCACGATCGGGAGCCAGTCACTCTGTTTGGTCGTGAAACTGGCGTTGCCGGCGCCGTCATCGACGGCAATGAGCTCGTAGCAGCAGGCGTTGCCGATGTTGATCGCGTTCGTGACCTCGAAGGTGACCGCCAAGCTCCCCACCTGTAGGGGACGCCGGTACTCCGCCCGCAGGTCGAGCGCGGCGCGGGTCGAGAAGCGCTCGGCATTGCGCTCGCCGAGGACACCGTCATCGATACGCGTCGTCGGCCAGCCGCGATGGGCGTTTGCGACGGCTCCCAATCGCCAGTTGCCACTGAGCCGGTCGATTCCCGCCGTCACGGCCCAGGTCTGGTCCCAGCTGCGCGGGACCCTGCTGCCATCGATGCCGTCCCGCGACTCCGACCAGGCGACCGACCCCCACCAGGTGACATGAGCGCCGGGATGCCGCACGGACAGCTCGGTGCCGCGGATCTGGGCGGACCGCGGCGCGACTTCTACGCGATCCAGGGCGATTTCCGGCAGGGCCGACATCGGATCGAGCAGGTTCTCGAAACGCGGTCGCGGGTCCCCCTGCGCCTTACGGAACCACTCGAGCCGGAGCAGGAGTCCGTCCGGCAGCTCATGGTCGGCACCCAGGATGAAATGCTCGGAACGCTGCGCCTCCGGGAATGCCGTCAGGCCGTCCTCGACCTTGAGTTCGTGGACCTCGTCCGTCTGGTGGAAGCGCCCCCAGTGCGCGCGGAGCGAAGTCGATGGCAGGAACTGCCAGCGTACGCCGAGCCGCGGGTCGTAGATCCATTCCTTGTCCGACGTGCCCTGCGTCGCATTGCGCTGCGCGCGCAGGCCGAGCTCGGACACAAGCGAATCCAGGACCTGCCAGCGATGGCTGGCGAACAGCGCGATGCGCTCGCGGCTCGGCGTCAGGTCGGTCTGACGGGCGAGGGAGAGCTCGCGATCGAACAGGGCGGCCACTGCTGGGTCGTAGGTCGCCTCGGAGGCGTAGCGGTACGTGGCGTCTTCCTCCGTGAGCTCGAGGCCTCCTTCCAGCCAGTGGCGCTCGGCGGGCTGCCAGGACATGCGCGCGCGCAGGTCGATGTACCGCGAGGAGCGCCGGTCACTCACCGAACCGGTCGCGATGCCGGGCGCGTCCATCGTGCCCGAGCGACTGCCGTTCACCTCGCTGTAGCCGAGCCAGGCGCTGCCCGTGAGCCGCTCGTGCCAGTCATGATCCGCGCGCAGCCACGCATAGCGGACGCGACTGTTGAATTCCGCTTGCTCGCCGAGCGCATCGCGCCCGATGTCCAGTTCGTCGTAGGTCCACAGCAGGTTCGCGGTCAGCCGCAGGCGATCGGGTTCGCCGTAACCGATGCGCGCGTACACGTCCGAATTGGTCGGCGTGATGTCTTCGTTCGTGAACGCGTCTAGGAAAGGGCGCAGCGTGCCGAGACGCGCGGACGCGAGCCAGTCGACGGCGGGTCCTTCGAGGACGTCGCCGTAACGCGCCGTCGCATTGAACGTCGAGAGGCCCAGCGCACGCGTGGAGTCGCTGCGCGGGTCGACGCTCTGGAAGTCGAACACACCGGCCATGCGGTTTCCGTACCGGACCGGGAACCCGCCGGTATAGATCTCGGCATTGGCGATCAGGCCCGGATCGAGCACGCCGAAGGCATTGTTATATGCAGGATGATGGAACGCCTGACGGATCGGGAACCCGTCCATGAGCGTCAGGGTTTCACCCGCTTCGCCGCCGCGGATGTTGGACTGCGCGGCGAAGCCGTTCTGCGCGATGCCGGGCAGGCGACCCAGCGCACGGATCGCATCCTCGCCCAGAACCGGCTGTACCGCGAGTTCGCTGCCGGCCACGCGCACTGCACCCATCGAGCCTGAGCCATCGAACGCGTAACGGCTGGTCGACACCACGACTTCCGACAGCGGCGTGAGTCCGTCAATCTCCGCAGGCGCGCCAACCGCTTCGGTTTTGACGCCGACCGCGCCCTTGCCGCGCGAATCCCGGACGACGGCATAGATGCCGGGCCGCACGACCTGCAGGGCGAGCCCGTGGGGCGCCAGGATGTCGCGCGCGGTCAGCAGGGCGCTGTCGGTGCGCGGGGCTTCCAGCACCCGCAGTCCGTCCGGGACGAGTTCCGAGCTGTAGATGAAGTCGGTACCGGGTTGGCGAAGATCGCGCAGCGCATCGGCCACGCTACGGCCGACCCAGTACCCGGGATCCGGTGCATTTTCGGCGCCCGTCGCGGCCGCCGCGGCCAGGAGGAGCGAGACTCCGAATACCCGACGGCAACGCGCGCTGAACATCCGGCTATTTAAGTCTGCCGCGCGGTCGCGCGCCACCGCTGAATGACCTGCGATTGATTGGCGATGTTGACCGTCCAATCGGGGTATGGACCCCGGAAAGCGCACATGCTGAGTCACGCCCTGTTTGGCGGCCTGCAGCGCACTACTTGGTGCTCGTTGTGCTGGTCGAGCTGGCGGACGTCGGCGCAGGGCTTGCGGCCGCGACCGGTGCCACTTGCGGGTCTCTCGCGGCGTACGCGGGCAATCGCCGCTTCACGTTCGCGAGCGACGTTGGGCACCGTGCGCTGCCGCGCTTCCTGCTGGTCGCCGCGCTCGGCGCGATCACAAGCGCCGCGCTGGTATTTGCAGGGACGGAGTGGTTCGGCCTGCACTACCTGCTACCGCAGGTTGCCGCAACGGTCCTGGTCCTGTTTGCGGGCTTTACGGTCAATCGCCGCTGGACCTTCGCATGAGCGCCCGTCCCACGCTCAGCGTCGTGGTGCCGCTGCGCAACGAGGAAGCGGTCCTGCCCGAGTTCCGCCGGCGGCTCATGAAGGCGGTCGATGCGACGCCGGGCGGATGCGAGGTCATCTACGTCGAGCACTGGCTTCGCTACACGGTGTCCGGCTGGAGCGGCGACCTGTACGGTCACTCGCACGCGTTCCCGCGCGGGACGATCTGGCTGTTCGCCGTCCTCGCGCTGCTGCCGTTGTCCCGAGGAGCTGGACGCACAACTCGCGGCCCGGCCCGTTCGGGTCGCCGTCAAGGAAAAGCATGCGGAACGCGTGCCCGTGGAGTTGCGGGGGGACCGGCGCGTTCGGCGATTGATTTTGCTGGCGGCGGACGTCCAAACACGCACGACTGCCTGAATGTGGGACTGAAGGTCATGGCGCTGCAATATTCGACACCGCTTCGCAGTTATCTGAATCTGGGACGTACGCACGCGATTCTCGGCTGTTTTCTGGCGTTCTCGCTGCTATTCATCTTGCTTCCTGGTCTCGACCATCGCGTCTCGGCGTTGTTTTACGACGACGGCTTCTACATGGCCAGCCAACGCTGGACAAATGTGCTCCACGGAAGCGTGCCCTGGTTCGTATGCACATCCATTGCCTTGCTGCTTTCGGCTTATGTCTTCAACAGGCTGTTTAAGCGAAACCTGCTTGGGGTTGACGGAAGGAAGGTCGCCTACCTGCTACTGGTGCTGACGCTAGGTGGAGGCCTCATCGTCAATGGGATCCTCAAGGATGGGTTCGACCGGGTGAGGCCCCGGAACATCGAGGAGTTTGGCGGAACCGAGCAATTCACACCCGCCTATGTCATCGGCTCCGGTTGCGACCGGAACTGCTCGTTCTCGTCAGGCGACGCTGCGGGCGCTTTCTTCTCCCTGGCGTTTATGCTTGCATTTAAGCCCAAGCGTGCAATAACGACTGCAGCCGTCGGATACGGGGTGCTGGTGTCGGCTGCGAGGATCGCGTCTGGCGCCCATTTCCTTTCGGATACGGTCACATCCTTTTTCGTGATGCTGATCGTTGCGGATGCGCTGTACTATCGCATGTTCCTGTTCAATCCCGCGCCGGTCGTTCTCGCGCCCCCGATCGAGCCCGCACCGGTGCCCATTCAGGCGGCATTGATCAGCGCGGCCGAGAAGCCGTAGGCATAAGCCATGCCTATCAGCAGAGGCCTGAGGTACCGAACCTCGCACATTTCGTTCTGCGTGGTGTTTCCGCTCCTCCTGTATTTGGTCTGCAACGCGCAGAACATTGACAAGCTGTCGCGTTGGTTCGCGCAGAAGGACGGTCTGGACGTCCTCGGGATCTCCGCCTACCTGTTCGCGGGGCTTTGCCTTTTCATCGCGTTCTTCACTCTCCTGGCGCACAGGCGGACCATCAAGCCGCTCGCGATCACGCTCGTGATCCTGAGCACAGCGGCCACCTATTTCATATCCAAGTACAACGTCGCCGTCGACAGTTCGATGATCATGAACGTGGTTCACACTGACTCCACCGAAGTCGGCCAGCTGCTGTCCACGCAGATGCTCCCGTACGTCCTCTTTCTGATCGTCGTGCCGGCCATCCTCATCTACTCGGTCGAGATCACGTTCGAACCGACGGGCAGGTACCTGCTTACGTCTGCGAAACTAATCACGTTGACAATGATAGTGGCCCTAATGGCCCTCTACCTCAACTACAACTCCGTGATCCGTGCCGGCAATGTCTCGAGGAAGTACATCGTCTACTCACTCGTTCCCGTGAACGTGCTGTCGGGCAGCATCAATGCAGCTTACAAGTCGGTGAAGCCCTGGTTCGAAAGGAGCCAGAAGGACGTCGAGATCAGCGGCACCGTCGCGGCGCCCGGCAACATCGTGGTCGTGCTGGCGATCGGGGAGTCCACGCGGAGACGGAATCTCAGCCTCTATGGTTACGCGCGGCAGGAGACCAATCCCGTCCTGCGGCAGGTTGGCGACCTTCATCTCCTGAACGGGATTGCAAGGCGCGGGTCCACGCTGGACGCGTTGCCGGAAATCCTCGAGAAGTCAGATGTCAAGCTTCCGGCGCTCGTCTCGAAGCTGGGCATACCCACTGCGTGCTACGTGAACTACACGCTCTACGACAACTGCGAGGCGGTGGGTGAGGTAAAGGTCGGCACTTGCGGGCACGGTGGCACCTGCTACGACGAAGATGTCATCCCGCTTCTTCGGGAAAACCTCAAGACTTACGTATCCGGGAGCCGGTTCATCGTGCTGCACCTCGGCGGCGGCAGCCACGGACCAGTTTACAAGGACCGGTACCCACCTGAATTCCGGGAGTTTCAACCGATGTGCAACGACGCCGACGTCGCGAACCGGTGCACGCTCGAGGAGCTCTATAACTCGTACGACAACAGCATCCTCTACCTCGACCACGTCCTCGGCGGAATCATCGGGACTCTCGATGGCTCCGGCGCTCCCTACGTGTTCATCTACCTGTCGGATCACGGCGAGTCGCTGCTGGACGACGGGCGCATGTTCCACGGCATGCCGCCCGGGATGGCGCTGCCGCCCGAGCAGGCCGAGGTGCCGTTAATCGTGAAGTCGTCGGTGCCGGTCTCGATCGTCCCCCGCGCGGAGTACACCCAGCCCGACGTCTTCGACACCGTGCTCGACCTCCTGTCGATCGAGACGCCGCTCTTCGACAAGCGGGGCAGTTTCATTCGGAAAGGCACATCGTGACATGATGAGCACGTGGCATCACGAATGTGTCATGGCTCAGTCGGCTGCGATGGAGCCGTAATTCTCTGCTCTTTGGTGCTCGTACCACAGGGATATTGCTGCATCGATGCGCTGGCTTAACCGCACCGTCGCCGACGCCGGCATCACGAGCGCGCTCGGCGATTTCTGCTACGAGACGACGACGGTCATCCTGCCGGGCTTCTTCGCCGTGCTCGGCATTCCTGCCGCCGCGCTCGGCATGATCGAGGGGGTCGCCGATGCGGTGGCGAGCTTCACGAAGATGGCCTCCGGCTTCATCGCCGACCGTTTCGGCCACCGCAAGGCGCTGGTCGCGCTCAGGTGATGGTATGGAAATTCAGAAAGCTGAGAATATTGTTGTGAAATAATAGCTTGCGCAGGGGTGTTGCTTCCTCTCTCTCCGCCATTCCCTACGTCGCGGTCCCCCATGAGCCAACTGCCCGACTTCAACCTCGAGGTGTATCTCGGCAAATGGGAGTTCGCCGCGCGCTGGCACATGACGCCTTCCGATGCGCAGACGCTCTCCATCAAGGAGCTCCTCGCGCTGGCCGATCCGGCGGACCGCGCGGCGTGGGAAGAGCTCCCGCTCGGATACGTCGAGACCTGGGGTACGCCGAAGCTGCGTGCCGCCGTTGCTGCGACTTACAAGGGCGTCGCGCCGGGCGAAGTGCTCGCCTTTGCCGGTGCGGAAGAGGGCCTTTATTGCGCGATGCACGCCCTGCTGGGCCAGGGCGATCACGCCATCGTCGTCACGCCCAACTACCAGTCCGCGGAGCAGATACCGCTGTCGCTGTGCGCGACCGAGGGCGTGGCCTTGCGTGCGGACCGCAATTGGGAGCTGGACCTCGCCGCAATCGCGGCGAAGATTCGCCCCAATACGAAGCTGATCTCGATCAACTTTCCGCACAACCCGACCGGGAAGGTGATCGACCGCGCGACATTCGACTCGCTGGTGAGCCTGTGCCGGCACCACGGGATCTGGCTGTTCTCCGACGAGGTCTATCGCGGGCTGGAGCTGGATCCCGCCGCGCAGTTGCCGGCGGTGGTCGAGGCCTACGAGCGAGGGCTTTCGTTGGGCGTGATGTCCAAGGCTTATGGCTTGCCGGGCCTGCGGGTCGGCTGGATCGCGAGCAAGGACACCACGCTGCTGTCTCGCATGGAGCGCATGAAGCACTACCTGTCGATCTGCAACGCCGGGCCCAGCGAGCACCTCGCGACCATCGCGCTCAAGGCCCGCGATACGGTGATCGGACGAAACCTCGAGCTGCTGAAGGCAAATGTCGGACTGGTCGAGAGTTTCTTCGGGGATTTCCCCGACCGGTTCGAATGGCGGCGGCCGGACGGCGGCTGTACGGCCTATCCCCGCTACCGGGGTGCTGATGGCGTCGAGGCATTCTGCCGTCGCCTGGTGGAAGAGGCGGGCATCGTGCTGCTGCCGGCTTCGATCTATCGCTCCAGCCTGACGCCGACTCCGGCAGACCATTTCCGCATTGGTTTCGGCCGCGACTACACGAAGGCGGGGCTCAGCGCGATGCGGGAATACCTGTCAGGTCACCGCAAACTCGATCGATGACGGATGCTCCGTGTCGTGCAGCACCTGCTGGTGCGCGACGACCGGCGAGGCTTCGCGCCCGAACGGCGCGCTCGTGTTGGGGTTGCGGTCATAGCGGTTGAAGTCACTGCTGGTGACTTCGAGCCGCAGGCGGTGCCCGGCATCGACACGATAGGCCGTCGACCACAGGTCGATTTCCAGCAAGACAGGCTCACTGGCACGAAACGTCGCATGCTCCGTGGTGCGCAGGATCCCGTCCTGGATCAGGTTGACGCGGCCGTCGGGAAACACGTCGCAGAGGGCGGCGACGAAGTCCGTTGACGGCGCGCTCGAGGTCACCCACAGCTTCGCCTTCAAGGCGCCGACGATTTCGGTCGCGTGCTGCATCGGGGCCGTCGTGAATGTCAGCACGTCCGGCCGCTGCTCGATCGCCTGCCGATCCCCCATGCCTTCCGCGAATGCCCAGCAATCGATCTCCGTCGTCCAGTCGACCGGCTTGCGCGGATCGTAGTCGTAGCGATCCGCCGCTTCCGTTCCGGGCTTCACGTCCGACAACGTACCGCCGGCACGTAGATACAGCTGCATCGGCTTCGATTCCGCCGGCGGCCAGGTGCTGGCATGGCGCCACTCATCCGCGCCCAGGACGAAATAGTGAACGAGGCCATCCTTGCCGAACGAATCATCGAATCGACCCAGGTAGCGATCGAAGAAGGCCGCGTAAGTCAGCCACCGATGGTCGCCGGTATTCCTGGGCACGGGCATGAGCCCCGCTCGATGCGTGGAATCGGGGGTTCCTTCGTGATCCCACGGGCCTATGAACAGGTGATTGTCCTGCCGCTCGGCGTTCTTCTCGCGGAACACCTGCCAGTCTTCGATCGTCGGGCCCAGGTAGCAGTCGTACCATCCGCCCCAATGCAGCACCGGGATGCGCACCTTGTCGTACGCTGCCAGCAGGCTGCGCTCCTCCCAGAACGGTGACATGCGCGGGTTGGCGATGATGGCGTCGAAATAGCGGCTGGGCACACCGGCGGCCTCGGCAAGTTCGGCGAGCGGCAAGTGCCAGATGTCGAGCCTGGACAAGTCCTGGTAGCGCTGTGCCATCAGCTGAATGGCCCAGACTCCCACCGTGTTGAACTGCAGCGCGCCGTTGCGAAACGTGGCCTTGAGGCGATTGACCGTGATGTCGCCGGGCGCGATGGCGACCAATGCGGGATGACCGCTGAGCGCGCCCGCCCAGGAGGTGAATCCATAATAGGACTCGCCAAACATTCCGATGCGTCCGTCGGACCAGGGTTGTTTCGCGATCCAATCGAGCGTGTCGTAACCATCGCTGATCTCGTTCTTAGCAAGATTGGGTTCGAACACGCCCTCGGAACCCCACTTGCCGCGCACGTCCTGGACGACGGCCGCATACCCGCGACGATTCCAGAGGTCCGCAATCACGGGCATCGAGCAATACGCCTCGGTCTTGCCGTATGGCAGCCGCGTGAGCACGGCGGGAAACGGCCCCGGGCCTTCTGGCAGGTAGACGTCCGTCGCAAGGTGGATGCCGTCACTCGCACGGATCATCACGTCGCTGATCACTTCGCCGCGGCCCTTGCGGTCGGGCAGGGCGGGCAGCAGCTTGCCCATGGGGACCGCAGCGGGTCCGCCACCCGCTACGGCGGCGTGGAGGAGTTCGAAGGGAAAGAGTGTCGTGCCGAGCGATGCGGCGATCTGGGCGAGGACTTCCCGGCGTTGCATCACAATAAATTCACTCGCCAGGGTGATACTCGCGTTCGACATGTCCTGCGAGCTCGTCGCGATGGAAGTACACGTCGCGCAGCGCCCCGCTCGCATAGCGGGTGGCCTGGTCGTTGAAGTGGGCTGAAGCGGGGTCGCCGCTCTGGCCGCCGGCCGAAACTGCCTTCGCGCGCACGCGCGCGCCGAATTCGACGGCGGCGACGAAGCTGTTGCCGCTCGTGCCGTAGAACTTCTTCGTGTGACGGAAGGCGCGGTCGCCGTAGCCGAAGGAGGCGAGCGATCCCCAACGCGATGACGTGAACGGCACGGGAATGCTCGGCGCGGCGTCGTCGAAGGGCTGGACGATGTCACCCGTGAGGCGCTGGAATCGGTTGACGTCGCCCCATGGCACGGACCACGTGCCGAAGTCCGCGGTGAGCCGGTCGCACGCCGTGGCGAGCGCCGCGAGCTTCTGCTGCGGCGTCGAGTCGGCGATGAGCGCGAGGTAAGCCGCTGCGTCCTCGCTGTCGGGATCGGTGCGGTGCGCGAGCCACAGGGCCTCGCCCCAGTACACCGCCAGCGTCGTCGGCACCGACGAGGCCGACCAGCGGTAGTCCCACGCGCGCAGGAGCGCCATCGGCTGCGCGAGGCGCGCCGCGAGTGCGTCCCCCGGCGGCGCGTTGTCCCAGGCGTCGACCAGCGCGGGAACCAGGTCGGCGAAAGCGGGCAGCCAGGGGTCGAAAGCGGCGTCGCGCAGCGTGTCGAGCGTGAAGGGCGGGGCGTCCTCCAGAACGCGCATGGCGTGGATGCCGCGCGCGTTCTCGCCGCCCGTATCCATGTAGGCCGGGTAGTTGCCTTTCTGCAGCGTGCCAGCCCCCGCGGCCGTGTACGGCCAGTTGTTCGTGTTGAAGACCCATCCGCCCGGCGGATTGACCGTGTTCGGGCTCTCGTCGAAGCCGTGAACGCCCTGCCACTCCGTTGCCGGATCGCTGCCGTCGACGGGCCGGTTCCAGTCGAAGCGCAGGTTGCGGCGCGGAACGAAGTTGGCGTGGAAGTAGGCGATGTTGCCGTCGGCGTCCGCATATACGGTGTTGTTCGACGAGTTCGTGTGCAGCTCCAGCACCTCACGGAAGGAGGCGAGGTCCTTCGCTTTCGTGCGCAGCCACGACTGCATGAGCGCCTTCACGGGCTCGTCCATGAGCCGCACGCTCACCCAGCGCCCGTCGATCGCGCGAACGATGGGCCCGTGATGCGAGCGGTAAACGGTGAAGGTCCGCTGCGCCATGCCGCCGGTGGTGCGGTAGGACAGCGTGATTTCCTTCGTCGTGATCGGCCGCTCTTCCGCGCCGTAGCGATAGTAGCAGCCGCCGTCGCGGCACCGGACGGACTCGAGGTACTCGTCGATATTGTCGACGTTGCTGGAGGTGTGCATCCAGCCCAGCCGCTCGTTGAAACCCTGGTAGACGAAGAACTGCCCCCAGGTCATGGCGCCGTAGGCGTTCAGGCCTTCGTCACTCTTGACCTGCGCCTCGGCGCGAAAGAAGAACGACGTATGCGGGTTGATCCAGAGTAGGGCATGCCCGTTTGCGCTCAGCGCCGGCGCGATGGCGATGCCGTTCGATCCGTCCGGCTCGCGCGCCGCGCCCGGGTCGACCGGCGCCGGCGGCGCCTCGCCGCCGTAGAACGCGCGCAGGCCGTCGACTGAGATGCGCTCGATGTCGCCGCCGATGCTGCCTTCGCTGAAGCTGAGCGGCATCCACGGCTCGAAGCGCGTGATGACGCGCGGCTTCACCTGCGGATGCTCGTGCAGGTAATAGTTCAGGGCGTCCGCCCATGCGCCCATGAGCGCCTTGAGCCAGGCCGGGCTCGTCGCGTATTGCCGCTTCAACCCGGCGGGGTCGACGTAGAGGCGGGCGCGCAGATCGCTGTAGAGCGCGCTCTCGCCCTCGGCCTCCGCCAGACGGCCGATCATGGTCAGGTAGTTCGTCTCGATGCGGTTGAAGTCGTCCTCGGCCTGCGCGTAGACGACGCCGAATACGGCATCGGCGTCGGTGCGGCCTTGCACGTGGGGGATCCCCCAGTCGTCGCGGGTGATCGTCACGGCTCGCGCCTGCTGCTGCCAGCGTGCAAGGTCGGTCTCCGCGCCGCGGGGCGGGGCCGTACAGGCGGCGAACGTTACCGCGACGAGGATGAGCAGTCGTTTCATGGCCGCGAATGATACGGGATCGCGCAGGCCACAGGCTGGGGCACAGCATCGGTTCGCTCATGCCGGCTTTCGGTCGAAGAGATTCTACTTTCTCATAACCGATTCGCAGCGGCGAATGCGCTGCGCCATCCGGTTGAGCAGGCCGGCGGCGGTGGTTAATTCCTCGCTCCGGAGGTCGTTCGTCATTTCGAGCAGGAAGGTCTCCATGATCTCGTTCAGCTCGGCCCGCGCGAGGCCGCCTTTGGGCGTCGCCAGCAGCCGCAGTTCCTTGCGATTCGCCGGATCCGCCACTACCGCGAGCAGGCCGCTGACTCGCAAGGCGCCGGCCGCTTCGCGCACGGACTGACGTGAGACCTTGAGCCGGCGCGCTGCGAGCACGATGGTCATCCTGCCCTGCGATCGCCCAATGACTTCAAGCAGCCTCCAGGCCGCAACGGACAGGCCGTGCGACTTGCCGAATCCACGACGGGCGGCCGAGATCAGGCGACCCGCGCGTTCTACCGCAGACGTAAACTCAAGCGCTTCGCGCGGAAATGGGCTGAGCAACGGCAGTCCCTGCACTTTCGCCTGGCGGAGCGGCAGGATGACTTTGGATTTCGTGACAAGTTGCTTGTCAATCCGCCGGGAATGACAAGTTACTTGTCAGGAAAATCAGAGGCGGTACTCCGCCGGCTGCCCTGCTGGCTGCCCAGCCGGCTGCTCAGCCTGTGGCCTCGCGTACGCTGTTGGTCCAGTAGCGCACTGAATTCAGGGCTTTGACCGGGGCCGGCAAGCTTGCCAGCAATGCCTGCGACTCGCGCAGCAATGCCGCCCGGCGTCCGGGATCGGCGAGCGCCTGCGCGTAGAGCGCAGCCGCCATCTCGACTTTCTGGTTCTGGTCGCCGCGATTGCGGCTCGCCAGGTCGCGGTGCAACTTCACGACCGGCTCGATGACCTGCCGGGCCTCGGCCGGTTTGCCCTGGCCCGCGAGCGCCAGCGCGATGGTCGTCGAAACACCGGCCTTCAGGCGAGTGTCGACGTTCGGATCGAAGATCCACCGGTCCTTGGCGGCAAGCGCCGCCCGCGCGCTCCGCTCGGCGGCCTCGAAGTCCTTCAACGCAATTTCAGCCTGCGACTTCACATCATTCGCAAAATAGGTGGAGGCATCCTTCCATTGGACATCCGACTCGCCCTCCGGTCGCATCGCCTGGAGCCGCGCATCCATGTCCGCACCGATGTCGCGGGCCGCACTCGCGTCGCCGCGCGCCAGGGCGAGCCG
>Ga0315912_10002063_pt1 | contig 22419 bp, 18 predicted proteins | sample VfabasoilMG_FD_204469 | JGI IMG/M metagenome (GOLD analysis project Ga0315912, IMG submission 204469) | Garden soil microbial communities collected in Santa Monica, California, United States - V. faba soil | ecosystem: Environmental > Terrestrial > Soil > Garden | place: USA: California...
TGCCGCGCGCGTAACTCGTGCGTGACGCTCAAGATATCCGCTTCGTCTTTGTAGCCCCAACGGCATTGATGGTAGCCGAGCGTCCACAACGCGGGCAGTGGCATGCGCCCCGTGAGGGCGGTGTATTGCTGTAAGACCTCGGGCAAGGTCGGGCCGGGCAACACATAATAGGTAAGCGCGTTGGTGGGGGCGGAAAATTCATAGACATCTTCCGCGCCAAAATCGAACTCGGTAAATTCGGGGTTGTCTACGAAAATGCCATACGACCCCTGGGCGCTGTGGGCGATGAACATCGGGAAGCTGGCGTAGAGCGGGTCACTGCCAATGCCGATCTCCGGGCGTTCCCACAGCACATCCGCCGAACGCATTTTGTAACGCCGGTGGCGTTTGTCGAGCCAGCCGGTCTTTTCGCCGAGGCCGTAGATCACCTCGCCCGGTTGGAGGGTCTTGCGCGCGGCGATCTGTTCGCCCCGCGCGCCCACCGCCAGGTCAACCGCGAAGGCCGCGCCGCGCGCGCGGCTGAAGCTCAATCCCACTGGGTCAAATTGAATGTGTGTGGTCAGCCCATCGGCGTTGAGCGTTGCGCCCGCGTTGGTTTGCTTGATCGAAAACGGAGCGAGCGGGGTCGTCGCTTTGGGGGCCGGAAGCCACTCGGCACCCACCGCCCACGACTGATAGCGCGGCAAACGTTTCTTAAGCCCGACGCGCACTCGCAGTAGACCGTGTGGCAAGGGCGTGAGTTCAATTTGGCCGCGTTGCCCAGTGAAGGTGACGTGGGTGGTGTGATCGGTCAGTTGGTTGAGTGCGCCAAGTGGGGTGAGGGAAGCGGGCATGGGATTGCTCCTAATAGTCTGGGCTTACGCAAGCGCGCAGGCGACGGGTGTTGTCAATCGGAAAGGCGACTGCTCTCAATCTAGACTTACGCAAGCGCGCAGGCTGAGCCTGTCGAAGCCCGCGCGTTGCGGCAGAAACCGCGCCTTTCGACATGATGAGCGTGCCGAACCATCAAGGTGCGGTTTCTGCCGCTGGTGTGTAAGTCCAGTCAATAAGTGTTCTCGGCCAGTTGCAACGCAGTGTTAGTTTCCGGCGCGTCAGCGGGTGATCTGTTTCTTGCATATAACCAGAACGGCCCCTTTTCGTCCCGGCCTTCCTTTTCAAAGGTCATGCCGATACGTTGCGCGACCCGGATTGACGCCACATTCTCTCGATCAATCAGGCAGATCAGGCGCGACAGGTGGAGGGTTTCAAAGCCATAGTTCAAGATCGCTTGCGCGGCTTCGGTCCCCAACCCTTGCCCCCACTGGTCTTGGGCGAGCAAGTACGCGACTTCGACTTCGGGGCGCTCATCAATCGTCCACGGCAACAAGCCACAACGCCCGATCAAACGCTGAGTGTCTTTACGAATGGTCGCCCAAAGCCCCAATTCTGGCCGTTGGGGATGCCCATTTAGAAACCACTCCAACTCTTCGCGCGTCTCGGCATAAGTCAACGTGCCTTCGGGGAAGTAGCGGCGCACGGCTGGATCACGATAGAGCGCAAAGAGGTCATCGAGGTCGCTCGGTTCCAGATGTCTAAAAATCAGTCGCTGTGATTCTAGGATTTTCATGGAGGTGTGTCAGATGACTTGTTTACACTGCGCCTCACCCAGAAGTTGCCAGAGGGTAGAGCGTTTGGTTGCATTGGGCGAACCAGAGCATTGGGGTGAGTTGTTTCGGCAAATTTGGGGTCAACCCGGTTATGCTCTAAGCGAAGGTCAAAAATTATCGCCTGAATGGCAGATCACAGAGGTTAACTATACTACAGCGATTGGTTGATCAATGGATGGGTGCGTCCTGAGGGGAGCGCGGCACAATTCCGTGCGTCGTCGAATTGCTCTAGGGCGAGAGATTTTAAGCCTGATGATTGTATATTTTGATTACAGCGTAAACGAAGTAATCCGCCTTTTACACTCATGTCACTCCGAGCGAAGCGAGGAGTCTAAAGGCCAAGCGTTGAGACCCTTCGCTTCGCTCAGGGTGTCAATAGCTAGTTGCGTCAATTGCGCTGGTAAGTCATTCAAGACTTTGGCGTACAAAACCTCTAAAGACCTCGTTTACAGTGTACTAAGTTTTAAGATTTGTGTGCCAAAGAAAGGTATCTTAAACCAAGATGGCTCTCCATAAACGTTTGGCTGTTTTAGTATTTGTAGCGTGCACAACCGTATTTTTATGTGGTCTTGTGACAGCACTTAAATCATTTACAGTTGCTTCTGACTACAACAACCAATTAAGAGAGTTAGGCGTTGATCCATCTCCAGTTAGCGTTGAAGACTATATTTGGAGTTCTGTTCACATTGGAGTAAGTAAGGAAGAAGTACTTAAAAGATTAAAACCATTAGGTCAAGTTAACGTAGCTAAAATGGGACAAGGCTGTGAAGGATTGGCGGTCAACTTGCAAAGTAACCCATGGGAATATACAAACTTCGATATCCCTCCCGATGCTATATCGGGTTGTCAGATTGGTTTATGCTACTCAGGCGACCAAGTTTCTGAAATTCTTAGCTTTAATCGAGTGGATGAAAATGGATATGTTTATTCGATTTTGGCAACAGTAGAAGCCCGTGCTACATCAAATCCATAAATGAAAACAACAACGGCAACCTGCTGAGCGATGGGGTTTATAGTTGCAGTTACGACAACGCCAACTGCCAGATCACCACTACCCAAGGGGCGAACGTCTACACCTATCGCTACAACGGCTTTGGGGATCGAGCCCTTCGACAAGCGCAGGGCAAACGGTCAATAGGTGCATTTCGTAGGTTATTCGCCATTCGCCTTTACCGGGTACAACGACAACCGCGCGATCCGCAAGCCATCCAGCGCTTCCACCTTCAGCCGCGCGCCCTCGGTCTCCACCACATCGCCCACCTTCGCCATGCGCCCCAAGCGCCCCAAGACAAAACCGGCGATGGTGTCGTAGTAATCTTCTTGGATCTTCAACCGAAACGTGTCATTGATGGTGTCCACCAACGTCATGCCATCCACCAACGCCGAGCCGTCGGGCAGGTGTTGAATTTCGGGCGCGGACTTGTCAAACGGGTCGCGCACTTCGCCGACGATCTCTGTCATCAGGTCATCGAGGGTGATCAAGCCCGCGGTGCCGCCATATTCATCCAACACTATCGCCATGTGCTGGCGCTTGAGCCGAAATTGCTGGAGTAGGCCATCCAACCGGAGCGCGTCGGGGACGAAGAGCGCCTCGCGGATCAGCCCACGCAGGGTGGCCGCGCGCCGCTCGGCGTGTTGCAAGCGCACTAAATCCTTCACATGCGCGATGCCGAGCAAGTGGTCAATGTCACCCTCATACACCGGGTATTTAGAAAATGGGTGTTTGCTCGCCAGCGAGATGAAATCGGTGAGCGGCGCGTCAGCGTCAATGGCGATCACTTCCGTGCGCGGCACCATCAGCTCGTGCGCGGTCTTTTCGCCGAAATCGAACACGGCGTTGATCATGGCGCGCTCCGTGTCTTCGAGAATCCCGCCCTCTTCCGAGGCCTCCACCAATAATTTGAGTTCCTCAACGGAATGCACCAACTCATGTCCGCTCGCGGCGCGCATCCCGATCAGCTTCAAAAGAAAATTGCCGGTGCCGTTCAAAGCCCAAATGGCCGGGCGCAACAAGCGCGCCACGAACAACGTCGGCTCGGCGACCAACAGGGCTGTGGCTTCGGGGCGTTGCAAGGCCACCGATTTCGGCATCAGTTCACCGATGACGACGTGCAGGAAGGTGATGACGGCGAAGGAGAACGCCGCCGCGACCGAATGGCTCGCCGTGCCAACCCAGGCTTCGGGCAAGGCATGGAGCAACGGCTCAATGAGGTGCGAGAGCGCCGGTTCGCCCAACCAACCTAAGCCGAGGCTGGCGATGGTGATGCCCAGTTGGGTGGCGGCGATGAAGCGGTCGGGGTCGTCGAGGGCTTGTTTAACGACGAGGGCGCTGGGTCGGCCTTGTTGGATGAGCTCCTCCACCCGCGTACGCCGCACACTCACCAACGCAAACTCGGCGGCGACGAAGAACCCATTGGCGAGGACCAACAACGCGACGCCGATTAATTGCAGGAAGTCTAAATTCATAGGTGAATGTGATCCACGCGAAGCCCGAATAAACTTCGGGCTACGGCGTGGCTTGAGGGGACTCTTTCCAGATCACCGCCGCGCCATAGCCCACCACTTGCCCATAGTCACCAGTGACCTCGCCTGAGGTGGCGTGGCGCACCACACTGGCGCGCGTCGCGCCGCACTCACGCGTCGCCCACAAGGTCGCGGCAATCGCGCCATGCCCGCAGGCCATCCCCGCCCCGTGCGCTTCGGTAGCGAGCACGCCCTCTGGGTCAAAGGCCGCAATTTGTTTCAACATCGCGGCGTCCAGTTGGTTCGCCGTTTCGTGCGGGTAGTAGTGCGACAGGTCAGAACTCCCGATCCACAACACGCGCCGCCCCTGCAAAATCCGCGCGAGCGTCACCCCCAAGACGTGCATCCGCGCCGCCGATTGATCGCGTGCCATCAAGGGCACCAGTTGAAACGGGCGCATCAGAGCGCGTTGCAAAAAGGGAAGTTCGATCTCAATGGCATGTTCACGGTCATGGCGAATGTCCACCAACTCACACTCAGCGCGGAGGGCGGTCAGTGTGGCGTGGTCAACGGGCACAATGCCCAAGGGCGTGAGGTAGGCGGCATGCCCACTCGTGACGAGTGGGCCGTCGTCGTGAAAGTGACTGGGGCAGATCACCACCACCGTATCTATGTCCAGCGCTTTGATGCGCCGAAAGGCGTGGGCCGCCACCGGGCCCGAATAGACATGCCCGGCGTGCGGCACGATCAGCCCGCAGACTTCACCCGCGATAGTTTCCGTATCGCGCGCGGCGTCTAAATAGGCGTCTATGGATTGGGCGAGTTTGATGGCCTCGGCGGGATACCACCGCCCGGCGATGGGGGAGGGCCGGAGATCCATAAGGCTAGTAGAGGAAGAAAGCCGCGCCGACGGTTAATGCCGCGCAGACGAACAGGAAAGCGACGACCACCCACCAGCGCTCGCTGGTCAGAGGGCGGGTATCGGCGAGCGTCGGGAGGACACTGGTGAGCGGCGTATACACAAAACTCCACACTGGCCCGATGAACCAACCTAACACCAAGCCACCGATCAGACCCCCCAAGTGCGCCCAGTTATCAATCCGCGCTTGCAAACCGATGAGGAGATTGATCCCGATGACGATCAACATACTCGTCAGACTGCGTTTGCCAAATTCACCTAGCACCTCGCGGTTGAGGTAGAGAAAACTAGTTTCAGCGCCCACCAATCCAAAAATGGCACCGGAAGCCCCTGCGGCGGGGGACGGGTTGAGGAGCAAACTGAGGACTGAGGCCGAGAGGCCGGTGAGGAAAAAGATCAACGTGAAGCGGGGGGTGCCAAAGAAACGTTCCACGGACCGCCCGATTTGATAGAGCGAATAGGCGTTAAAGAAAAAATGGGTCAGCCCGAGATGAACGAAGATCGGCGTGATCAAGCGCCATAATTGGCCCTGCGCGATGAGCGTGTTTGCTTTGACGCTAAACCACAACACCCAATCGGTGCCCCAGAGTGCGTCGCTCACATATTGCCCGATGAAACCCACCGTGATCGCCGCTAAACACACATACACCATGAAGATCGGCTGGAGCGGAAACGCGACCGTGATCGTGGTGGGCGCTTCGGTGGGGGTGGCCGGCGAATTCATAAGGTGATAACGCGCGGCTTCACCCGGCTATGCTCGGCTTCGATGATGGCGATGATTTTATCTACCGCGTCATCCAACGCCATCTCGCGATTCACAACACAATAATCAAACTCCGCCATCCGTTTCAGTTCTTGGCGCGCGGTGGCGATCCGCAACTTGAGGCCTTCGGGGGTCTCGGTCTTGCGGTCGCGCAGGCGTTGCACCATCTCTTCCTCCGACGACGTGGTAATAAAGACCAACAGGGCATCGGGGAGCAGAGACCGCACGTGCGCCGCGCCCTGCACATCGAGGCGCATCACCACATCGCGCCCCGTGTTGAGCGCATCGCGCACTTGCTGTTTGGGGATGCCCTTATAGTCGTTGTAGACCGTGGCATATTCCAGCAATTCGTTCTTCTCGATCATCTCGGCAAACTCATCATTGGAGATGAAGAAGTAATCGCGCCCGTGGACTTCCGTGGGGCGCGCGGCGCGGGTGGTGGCCGTGATCACAAAATGAAAGGGGAGATGGCGCTCTTTCATGCGCTGGATGATGGTGTCTTTGCCGACACCCGAAGCGCCGGAGATGACAATCAAAAGCGGTTGACGAGGGGGATCGTAGACGAGATCAGTCACAGGTGTTAGTCCTTGAGGGCAGACTTTATTATAATAGCCATTGTCCAAGCGACATAATTCAGAGTCGCTAGGTTACATCTGCCCGCGCTGTTGTCCAAAACCCAAAAGCCTCACAAAGGTTGTGCCTATGCCAGTTTATGAATACCGTTGTCAAGCCTGCCAAAACAAAGTGGGCATTCGACAGAGTTATGCCGAATATGGCAAGAAGAAAGTCATCTGCCCAGTGTGCGGGAGCGCCAAACTCACCCGCGCTATCGGGCGTGTGCGGATCGCCAAGAGCGAAGACCGCCGCATGGAAGAGATGGCCGACCCCTCCTTCCTGAGCGGCGTAGACGAAAACGATCCGAAGTCTATTGCGCGCGCCATGAAGAAGATGGGGCAAAGCGTGGGTGAAGACCTGCCGCCCGAATTTAACGAAATCACCGACCGGCTCGAAGCCGGAGAAAGCCCAGAGTCCATCGAGCAATCCATGCCCGAATTGGGCGCGTCGGGCGGGATGGGGATGGGCGACGAATGATGTCGCGGTTAACGCGCCTCGTCTTATACCTCAACGGCGCCCAACTGCTCTTTGCGGGCGTCAGCCTCATCTTTTTGCCGAGCTGGTTCTTTGCGACCTTCGCACCGTTTGAGCCGTTCAACCGGCATTTTATGGGCGACGCGGGGACGTTTGCACTGCCGTGGGGTTTGGCCTTCCTCTTAGTTGCGCGCGACCCGGCTAAACATTTCACCCTCTTTAGCCTGGCCACGTTAGCCAGCGCACTGCACGCGCTTAATCACTTGCTTGGCGATATACTGATCGAACGCCTGCCTTTAACCACCAGCCTCACGGACAACGTGTCCATTTGGTTATTCACCCTCCCGCTGATCGTGGTATATGGGTGGCAGTGGCGACAAACGCGCCGTGCGTAAAATTTAACAACCGTCGCCGCCCGCCGCGCCCTGACGGTTCGGCACGCTCACCGTGCCGAACCATCACCGTGCCAAAGGGTCAACGGCGAAATGGTCTCTCAGATAAATCCCTAAATTCAAGCCGGGGGAACGGCTTTCAGCCTTGCGATGATCACCCATCCTAACCCGCGCCCGCCTTTCAAACGCTATCTCACCTCCGCCTTGGTGCTGGTCATCCTGACGACACTCGTGCTGAATGGGTTGAAGCCGTATCTCAACAACCCGGCCATCGCGTTGTTATATCTCTTGCCCGTTGGGGTCAGCGCCGCGTTGTGGGGGATCGTCGCCGGGGCGGTGGCGGCCTTAGCCGCCTTTTTAGCCTTCAACTTTTTCTTCATCCCGCCCCAATTTACGTTGTTGGTACATGAAACAGCGGATGTCTTAGTCTTAGCGGTGTTTCTGATCGTGGCAGTGGTGTTGAGCCAACTGATGAGTCGCGTTCAAGCTGGGCTAAAGGCTTCGCTGACGCGCGAACGCGAAGCCACTCAACTTTATGAATTGAGCCTCGCCTTAGCCGGGGTGCAAGAACTTGAAGCGTTGGCCAACATCCTCGCCGAACAAGTGCGATTAACGTTTCAGGCCGATACGGTTGAAGCGCATGTGCGGGCCCATCGTCCCAGCGGGGCCGCGCCGCCTCAAGCGCCCGCTCCGGGCCGGGTCGTGCCGTTGCAAACCGCGCGCGGGTGGCAGGGCGAAATTCGCTTGGCGCGGGCTCAACCCCTCACGCCCGAAGAAGAACGCTTGCTCCAAACCTTTGCCAATCAGGGCGCGTTGGCCTTTGAGCGCGCTCGGTTGGCGCAAGCCGAAACGCAGGCGCGCGTCTTAGCCGAGAGTGATCAACTCAAGACGGCGCTATTGTCCTCGGTGTCCCACGAATTACGCACCCCGCTGGCAACCATCAAGGCCTCGGTCACGAGTTTACGCGGCGGTGCGGTGGGTTGGGAGTCGGCCACGCGCACGGAACTGCTCACGGTGATTGACGAAGAGACCGATCATCTCAACCGCCTCGTCGGCAATCTGCTCGATATGTCGCGCTTGGAAGCCGGGGCGGTGCAACTTCAGCGCAGTTGGAATTCAATCGAAGAAATTGTGGGGAGTGTCTTAACCCGGATGCGCCCTCAATTGCGCGCCCATCAGGTCGAACTCCAGCTCGCTGACGATTTGCCGCTAGTGCCGGTGGACTATGTGCTGATCGAGCAAGTCTTGGGCAACCTGTTGAGCAACAGTGCCAAATATGCCCCGTCGAATACGCGCATTCAGTTAAGCGCGCGCGTGGTGGGCGAAGCGGTCTGTGTTTCGATCCTCAATCAGGGCCCGCCGGTGGCCGAAGAGCAATTGCCCCATCTGTTTGATAAATTTCAACGCTTCACCACCAACGACCGCGTGACCGGCACAGGCTTGGGGCTGTCTATCTGCAAAGGTTTGGTCGAAACACATGGCGGGCGGATTTGGGCCGAGAACCGCCCGGAAGGCTTTGCGATTCATTTCACGCTCCCGCTCCATGTGGAGGGTCTGCCTCTCCCTCCACTGCCGCCAGCAGAAGTCGAGTAGGACGGTTATGACCACGCCCACCCAGCCGCACATCCTCGTCATTGATGACGAGCCGCAAATTTTGCGTGCCCTGCGCGCCATCCTCACCGAAAAAAATTTTCGAGTCACGACGGCCAGCACCGGCGAAGAGGGGTTAACGTTGGCCGCCGCCAATCCGCCCGATGTGGTCATCCTCGATCTCTCGTTGCCTAAACTGAGCGGTTTAGAAGTCTGCGTGCGCTTGCGCGAGTGGACGCAAATTCCGATCATCATCCTCTCGGTGCGCGATACCGAAAAAGACAAAGTGGCGGCGTTGGATCGGGGCGCGGATGATTATTTGACCAAACCGTTTGGGATCGAAGAATTGCTCGCGCGGTTGCGAGTGGCCTTGCGGCATGCCGCGCAAACTCACGGCGCGCGCGAAAATCTCATTGCGAGCCAGGGCTTGAGCATTGACCTCGTGCGTCATCTGGTGACGCGAGGGGCGACCGAGATTCGCCTCACTGCCACTGAATATAAATTGCTCACCTATTTAGCGACCCACGCTGACCGCGTGCTGACTCACCAAATGATCCTGAGCCATGTGTGGGGCGCTGAATACGCCAATCACTTGGAATACCTGCGGGTCTATATGCGCCAACTCCGCAAAAAAATAGAGGTCAACCCCGACCAACCGCTCCTGCTTCTCACCGAGCCGGGCATTGGCTATCGCTTCGTTGTAGAAACTTAAACGCCCTCGATCTGATGAAACAAATAAAAAAGGCCTCGCTAGAGGCCTTTTTTATTTGTTCTTTATCACATTGCCTTCAATTTTTGTCAGGGTTTTATCGTCAGCGCTTACGCTAAGGGTAATTCCGAAAGGTTGCCCATGCCACGCGCTTTTACTTTACCCCGGGCGCTCGCCCCCTCGCGTCATCCTCTGCTCTCGGCCTTGCTCTTGGTGCCGCCCCAGCCCGTGCCACCCGCGCAACGACTGATCGTCCTTGTGCCGGATGTGGATTTCGACCAAACGCGCTTCGCACACCAACTGTTTGAATTGGCCCGCGAACATCACCCTCCATTGCTTTTGCTCACGCGGGTCGGCGATCACCACCGCGTGTTTAGCGCGCGTCGTCAACTGGCGACGCTCGCCGCTCTCACGCGTGATGAACACAGCGTCGTTGACACCCACCTGTTCATGGGCGGCTGGGTAGAAGCGGTGCGCTCCTTTTGGCAACCGGGGGATTTAGTCGTGGGTCATCTGGAACAAAAATTTACGACATGGGCCGGAGTCAAACCCCTGGCTGAAGAACTCATCGCATGCCTGCAAACACCGGTCTATCTCCTCGCGGGTTTCTATCCCATCGTCCAGCCAGATGAATCGCCCTATTGGCAACGCGCTGTCCTCTTTGACGTGGGCGCGGCTGGCATTTTAGTGGGCTTTTTGGCGTTGCAAGTGGAGTTGCTACAGGTAGCGCCGGATTGGTTGAGCAAGGTTTTGTTGTGCCTCTCGGTTGGGCTGGAATTTATCCTGATCGGCGGCTGGCATTTTTATTTTTCGCAAGGTGTTGAGCATGACTAGCACTGTTTTGGATGACCCACTTAGCCCACTGCAACAAGAATATGAATACTGGCAACGGGCGCTAGCCGCACAACCGCCGCTCACCCAGCGCGGACTCGAAGCCCAAGCACGCCTGATCGCCGACGCCATTCTGCAAAAAGCGGCACAGGTCAAATTTGTTTTGCCCGACCAAGTGACCGATGTCAATCAGCAAACGGTCGCGGTTCCTGCCGGACTACGGGAACACGTCCTGGGCGGTTTTTTTGATCGGCTGAGCGGGGCGGATATCGGCATTGTCTTGCGCCAGCGGCTCACCGAACTTTCCCAAACGCCGCACGCCAGCGTCACACTCGCGGCGGGTCTGCTCCGCCACGCGGTGGTGCTCTACATGATCAACGGCCTGCTCCCGGCCGGCCACCAAGTCAACTATCTGGCGGTCGAAGGCGAAGAAATCCCCAGCCTGCCCGATCTCACACTGCCCCTCACCGGTTCGGCGCTCACCGCCGCTTCCGATGCCATTGCCGAGGCGGACCCGGCGAACGCGGAGCAGGACGAGGTCATCGTGCCGTATGTGCCCGCCGCGCGCCGATTTTATTTGCCGCAATGGGTGGCGTTTGATGAGAACGGGCAACTGATCGTCAAGAGCGCCAGCGAGGCCGAGGCGCACGTTGGCTCGATGCAAAAGTTTCTGGCGGTGTTACACGCGGCGGTGGGTTTCGCGCCCTACATCGTGGCCGATGACGATTATCAACACAAACGCTATGGCATGTTGGGGCAATTGGTAAATCAGGGGCGGGCGCTCGCGCGCTTTCAGACCCGCGCCATGCTGGCCGAGATTCACAGCCGCGCCCAAGCCCATGACCTCAATCGGGGGTTGAGTTTGAGCTTGCCCTACTTTGACGACCAAACGCTCAATCTGAGCACACTGAGTTTTGAAGTCATCCCCGCCGGGCGGGTGATGTTTGTGCCGGCGTTTGTGGCGCGTGCCGCTCGCGAACAACACGCCAAAGTCGCGCAAGATACCCGCCTCAGTCGTTCGACGCGCAAGCACTTGCTCGCCGAACTCAGTGCCTTGGCGGAAGCATTTGCCTCGGCCTAATTCTCAAATCTCACTCAAGGTGTTCGGATGTTATCGGTCATTCTCTTAGCCGTCATTATCTTTATCGCCTCTCGCCTCGCGCCGCGCGAACGACAAGACAGCGCGCATGTGCATGGAGCTGGACAGATCGGGTTGCTCGCCGCGCTGGCGCTCTTTGGCGTGGATTATTTCACTTCGTATTTTTACGCAACGGGCGAAATGATGAGCGCCCTCCATCCGTATGGGCTAGAGCATTACGCCTATCTCGCGGTCGGGGTGATCGGCGTGGCGAATTTTGTGTTCGGGTTTTTATACATGTATTCGCTGGGCATCTTCAACGAAGGGGGCGGCTCATACACTGCCTCTATGCGGTATCTCTGGCCCACGCTCAGCCTGATCGTGGCCGTGACCCTGATTCAAGATTATGTGTTGACGATTGTAGTCTCGGCGCTGTCTGGCGGCGATCAATTGCTCTCGATTGACGCTGTGCGCCATTTCTTTTTAAGTCTCGTGGATAGTGAATGGGGCTGGCACTTCGTTTTGGGGGCGGCGCTGGCAGCGGTGACGTGGTATCTCACCATTCGGGGGCGTGGCGAATCGGCGCAGGTGACTTTTGCGATGTTGAGCATATTCGTTATGTTGACCTTGGTAATGGCCGCGGGGTTGATCATGGCTTATCTTAAAGGCGTGCCGCCGGTGCCAGAACAAACCACGCTTAAAGAAGCCTCGCTCTTGGAAGCCATGTTGCATATGCTCACCGCCTCCATGAAAGGCATGGTGGCGCTCACTGGGCTCGAGGCCATGTCCAATGGCATTCAGTTTGTCATTGATGAAGATGCCGGTTTTGTTAAATGGGGGCGGGAAAAACTGCCGCGCTTTGGCTGGCTTTGGCAGTTTTATAGTGGCAAGTCAGGCATTGGGCGCGCGGTGCAAACCTCCTTTTTGTTTTATGGCGGCCTGACCACGCTCTTCCTCACCTTCTTCTCGATTCACTTCAACGTCTTTGATAACACGTTGGGGCGCACGCTGGTGGGCAATTTGGCCTACATCGGGTTTAGCCAAATCCCGACGGGCGAGATTTTGTTTTGGGCCTACCAATTGCTCGCCGTGGCGCTCCTCGCCGCCGCGTCCATGACGGCATTTCAAGACGCGCAAGCCACCGAGTGGCGCGATGTCGCCATCGGTGAGATCCCCGAAGCGATTGTCTATCGCGACCCACGCGGCACGTTCACGCGCTCGGTGACGATCACCTTTGGGATCGCAGTATTGATCATGTTCCTCGTGCGCGGGCAAACGACGGTCGCGGTGCCGTTCTATGGCGTCGGTGTCTTTATGCCGATCATGGTGATGGCGCTGGCGATCCGCAAACACATCCTCGCACACTTCACGGGTCGTCGCCGCGCGTGGGGAGTAACTGGCGCGACGCTGGCCGCGGTGCTCGCCGCCATCGTGTTTGTGGGGCAGATCGCGGGCAAGTGGGAAGAAGGCGGCTGGGTAGTGCTGATTTCGTTCAGCCTGTTGGCGTTGGCCGCGCATCTGATGTTGCTCTCACCGTACGGCTCCCGCAACCCGGAACAAATTCACCGCATCGTGCGCGACAAGGCGCGGGTGCAAGGCTCGATGGCTTCGATTGTGGAATGGCAATCGTTGCGAATGCAGGAATATCGTTACGCGGTGCTGATCACCATCGCGCGCTTCTTTGAATTGTTTGGCGTGCGTCGCCCACTGCGCTACGAAGTGCCGGTGGCGGCCGGTGATTACGATCACTCGCTCCATCTCGATCACCCCGAAGCCGCCTCGTTTCTCGAACAATATCTCCCGAAGCCGGAGCCACGCTTAGGCGGTCAACCCAATGAGACGGCAGAAAACAGTCATCAGTAGCCAGTAGTCAGAGACTAACGCTCTGCTTGATGCTGTCTGTTCTCTATGGCTTCCATCCACGCCCTCCGCGTTGATGAGGTGTTCACCGCGTTGGAATCGTCGCGTCAGGGACTGACGCTCGCCGAAGCGCAAGCGCGGTTGGCGCAAGCAGGGCGCAACGAACTCACCCGCCAAGCCCCGCCTGCCTGGTGGCAACGGCTTGGGCCACATTTTCGTCAACCCTTAGCCGTTTTGTTGTGGATCAGCGCGGTCTTAGCGTTGCTGATCGGCTCTGTTTTCTTAAGCGGCTTCATCGTCGTCATTGCCTTAGCCAATGGCCTGTTTTCGGTATGGCAGGAATATCGCGCCGAACAAGCCATGTCCAAGCTCGAACAATTGCTCCCGGCTCAAACGCGCGTCCAGCGCGGAGGCGTCGAACAACTTGTCCCCGCCGCCGAAGTCGTGGTGGGGGATGTCCTCGTCTTAGCTGAGGGTGACCACATCGCGGCTGATGCGCGGGTCATCGAAGAATATGGTCTGCGGCTCAACACAGCGGCGCTCAATGGCGAAGCCCGCGCGGTGCGGAAAACCGCCGAGGCCTCGGTGCGAGGTGGTTTGACTGAAGTGGAACGCCCTAATTTAGTGTTCGCTGGCACGACGGTCGCCGCGGGCACTGGACGGGCCGTCGTGTTTGCCACCGGCATGACAACGCAGTTTGGGCGGATCGCGCGGCTGACTCAAGCCGTCGCCGAAACGCCCAGCCCGCTCCAGCGAGAACTGAAGCACCTCGCCGACCGCGTGTTATATGTGGCCTTAGGCCTCGGCGCAGTGGTGTTTAGCGTGAGCCTGGTGCAATTTCGGATGGACTGGCCGCATGCGTTTTTATTGGCCCTCGGCCTGATCGTGGCGGTCGTGCCCGAAGGGTTGATCCCGACGATCACGGTTGCCTTAGCCATCGCCGCGCGGCGGTTGGCGCAACAGGGCATCCTCATCAAAAAATTAACGACCGTTGAAACCCTCGGCCTCACCTCCGTGTTGTGTACCGATAAAAGTGGCACCTTGACCCAAAACCAAATGACCGTGCGGGAACTCTGGGTGGGGGGGCATTGCTTGACCGTGTCGGGCGTTGGCTACGAACCGCGTGGTGAGTTCACGCCGCCCCCTTCGGCTGATGTGGGCGCTTTGCTGTTGGCGGCGCTGTTGTGTAACAACGCGCGCCTCACGCCGCCCTCGCCGGGACAGCCGCGCTGGTCGGCGTTGGGCGACCAAACCGAAGCCGCGTTGCGCGTCGTGGCGCTGAAGGGGGGGGTGGATGAACAGCGCGTCAATCAAGATTTTCCACGCGCGCATGAATTACCCTTTGACGCGCGGCGCAAACGCATGAGCACCATCCATCAACCCGCCCAACACCCGGCGCTGTGCGTGACCAAAGGCGCGCCGCGCGAAGTCGTGCAGTTATGCGATACCTATTGGTTGCACGGCGAAGCCCGCCCGTTGGATGACACCACGCGCGCGGCGGTCTTGAAGGCGAACGATGACTTTGCACGAGCTGGGCTACGCGTGTTGGCCTTGGCGCAACGCGCACTCCCCCCGCGCACGGGCGCTTATCGGATGGAAGAAGTCGAACATGAGCTGACCTTGCTTGGGCTACTCGCGATGATGGATCCACCGCGCCCGGAAGTGGAACAGACCGTTGCGGTTTGCCGCCAAGCCGGGATCAGGCTGGTGATGATCACTGGCGATTATGGGCTGACGGCGGAAGCGATCGCGCGTCGGTTGGGGATGCTGACTGCACAGACTGTGCCCCGGCTCATCACCGGCGCGGAGGTAGATGAGATGGATGAGGCGACTCTCCAAGCGGCGTTGAGTGATGAAGTCATTTTTGCGCGCATGGCCCCCGAACACAAACTGCGCGTGGTGACAGCATTTCAGGCGCGCGGCGAAGTGGTGGCGGTCACCGGCGATGGCGTCAACGATGCGCCCGCCCTCCGCAAAGCCGATATTGGGATCGCGATGGGGATCACCGGCACCGATGTCGCCAAAGAAGCCGCCGATGTGATCTTGGCGCGGGATGACTTCGCGAGCCTCATCCCTGCGATTCAACAAGGGCGCGCCGTGTACGCCAATCTGCGGAAGTTTCTCATCTATCTATTTGCCAGCAACCTCCCCGAAGTGGTGCCCTTCATCATCAGTAGTTTGTTCAATTTTCCGCTCGCGTTAACTGTCGGGCATTTGCTGGCGATTGATTTCGGCACAGATTTATTGCCCGCGCTGGCTCTCAGCGCCGAAGCGCCGGAGCCGGAGATCATGTCACGCCCACCGCGCCCACGCGCCCAAAACTTGCTCGACCGAAAAATTTTTGAGCGCGCCGCCTGGCTCGGCGCGATTGAAACCGGGCTGTGCTATAGCGGTTTTCTCTTGGTGTTTTGGCGCGCTCAATTGTCACCCTTTGCGGCGCTAGGGCTAGATTTGCAGGCTTTTGCGACGTGGGGGGACTCTGAGATCGGAGTGACCTACGCCTTAGCCGTTACTGTGTTTTTCGCGGGCGTCATCGTCGCGCAAATGGGGGCGGCCGTGACGTGTCGCTCGGAGCTAGGCAAGGTGCGTCGCTTGGGGGTGTTCAGTAATCGGTGGTTGTTGGCTGGCCTAGCGTGTGAGTTGGGCGTTTTAAGCGGGTTGGTGTTCGGCTTGCCTTTGCTCGGCCCGCTCCATATCTTTAGCCTGACCTCGCCCGAAGTGTTTTTGACGTGGGTGCTGTGCTATGCGCCTATCGTCTATCTCTTAGACCGGGCGCGTAAAAGCCTCAAATGGCGTAGAGGAGAGGCACGATGAAAGTCATTATCATGGGGTGTGGTCGGGTCGGCGAACAAGTCGCGCGCCTGATGACGAATGAAGGACATGCCACGTGCGTCATTGATTACGACGCTCAAGCGTTGGCGCGCCTCGGCGAGGCCTTCAAAGGCCAGCGCCTATGCGGCATCGGGTTCGACCGAAACATCCTCCTCCAAGCAGGCATCGAGCAGGCCGATGCCTTTGCCGCCACCAGCTCGTCCGATAACGTGAACATCACCGCAGCGCGGGTGGCGCGTCATTTTTTTCATGTCCCCAAAGTGGTCGCGCGCCTATACGACCCGCGCCGGGCGGAAATTTATCGGCGGTTGGGGTTAGTCACGATTTCGTCTACGGTGTGGGGCGCACAACGGATTTATGAGTTGCTGACTCACCGCGAGGTCGAGCCGGTTTATTCATTTGGCAACGGCCAAGCCGCCCTCGTGCAAGTGGAAGCGCCGTTGCTGTGGCAAGGCCGCACCGCGCAAACGGTAAGCATCCCCGGCGCGATCACAGTGGCCGCGATCACTCGTGACGGGCAAGCCTTTGTGCCGACGCTGGGCGCAGTGTTTCACACCGGCGATGTGGTGCATCTCGTAGTCAGTGCCGAAGCGTTGGAGCAGTTGGAAAGTTTGTTGGGGTTAGCTTAGGAGGCACGATGTTTGTCATTATCGTTGGCGGCGGCAAGACGGGCTCGCAATTAGCACAGCTTTTGTTGGCAGAAAAACATCGCGTCAAGGTAGTAGATGACCGCCCAGAAGTGGTCGCCCGGCTCAAAGCTGAACTCCCGCCCGACTGCTTTGTGGCGGGCGATGGCAGTGACCCGACCGTGTTGGAGGCGGCGGGGGTCCACACCGCGAATGTGTTGGCGGCGGTGACGCGGGAAGATGAGGCGAACTTGGTGGTCACCAGCCTCGCGCGGTTTGAGTTCAATGTGCCACGCGTGATTGCGCGGGTCAATGATCCCCAAAACGCGTGGATGTTCACCCCCGAAATGGGGGTGGATGTGGCGCTCAACGCCGCTGACATCCTCTCTAAATTGATCGCCGAAGAGATGTCGCTTGGCGACATGATGCTCTTGCTCAAATTGCGGCGCGGTGAATATGCGCTAGTCGAAGAAAAACTCCGCCCCACCAGCCGTGCGCTGGGCCTCCCGCTCAAAGACATGCCCTTGCCGCCCAACTGTGTCATCGCCGCTATCATCCGGCGCGGAAAAATTTTAATTCCACGCGGGCTGATGCACTTCGAAGCGGAAGATGAAATTTTGGCGGTCGTCGCCAATGAAGCCTTGCCGACGCTGAGGGAGTATTTGAGCTAGGTCGGCGTCGCTGTACGCCTCGCACTGACGAAGTTCTAAACATCCTCTGCCTCCGAGCCCATGAGCCAATTGAGCGGTTTGGGCGTTGGGGTCAGTCATCACGCTCGTCGGCGAGTCGGTTTCTTTAATTTTTGAAACCAAATTACTCGCCGTTTCCCCTCTCTTCCGCTATACTACTCGCGCGCTGAAACAGCGCGTCGAGGATCGCCGCATGCCTGTGCTGGAAGCCAATCAGATCAAAAAACAATATCAAATGGGCGAAGTGCTGGTGAGCGCTTTGGAAAATATCAACCTCACCGTGCAACAAGGCGAGTTTGTCGCCATCATGGGGCCGTCTGGGTCGGGTAAGTCCACGCTCTTGCATTTGTTAGGTGGCCTCGATGGGCCAAGCGCGGGTGAGATCACCCTAGCCGGTCAGCCCCTTTCCAAGTTGAATGACAATGCCATCACCCTCGTGCGACGGCGCAAAGTGGGCTTTATCTTTCAGTTCTATAATTTGTTGCCTACGCTCACTGCTGAAGAAAATGTCGGCTTGCCCTTGCTCATTGACGGGCAGAGCCTCACCAAACATCACGCCAAAATTAGCCGCTTGCTGGAATTGGTCGGGCTGAGTGAGCGCCGCCACCATAAGCCGGATCAGCTCTCAGGTGGCCAACAACAACGGGTGGCGATTGCGCGCGCGTTTGTCAACGACCCAGAGATCGTGTTGGCCGATGAGCCGACGGGCAATTTAGATTCCAAGACCGGCACCTCTATTTTAGAATTGTTACGTCGGACGTGCACTGAGCTTCACGCCACCATCGTCATGGTCACGCATGATCCGCGGGCCGCCTCGTATGCTGATCGCGTGATCTTTTTGAAAGATGGCATTGTTGTGCGCGAACTCACGCATACCGAACACGGGCGAGCCGTGCAACCGATTATGGATGTGATGGCGGGCTTGGAACTCTAGGGCATGAACACGATTGGGCGCTACGAACTAGAACGCGAACTGGGCCGGGGTGGCATGGCGGTTGTCTATTTGGCGCGCGACCCCGCGATGAAACGCCAGGTGGCCATTAAGATCTTGCCGCGCGAGTTCACCTTCGACGCGCTGTTTCGCGCGCGCTTTCAGCGCGAGGCGGAGGTGATCGCCGCGCTCGAACATTCCTATATCGTCCCCATCTACGACATCGGCGAAGAAGACAATCAACCCTACTTGGTCATGCGCTATCTCCCCGGCGGCACTTTGCAAGACAAACTGCTCGCCGGGCCGCTGGATTTAGCGACGTTAGACCGCATTATCACTCGGCTGGCCGACGCCCTCGCCGAAGCCCACGGGCGACAGATCGTTCATCGTGACCTCAAGCCAGCGAATGTGTTGTTCGACGCGCGCCATGAAGCCTATCTGAGCGATTTCGGCATTGCCAAAGTGTCCGAGTCGGTGGCTTTCACCGGCACCGGAATTTTAGGCACACCCGAATACATGAGCCCCGAACAAGCACGGGGTATTAAAGATTTAGATCGGCGCAGTGACGTCTACTCGTTGGGCATCGTGATCTTTCAGGCGCTCACCGGGCAAATGCCCTATCGTGCTGAAACGCCGATGGGCGCGGCGGTGGCGCATATCACCGAACCTGTGCCAGAGGTGTTGCGCTTCAAACCTGACCTGCCGCCCGCCTGCGACGCGCTCATTCGGGGCGCGTTGGCGAAAAACCCCAATGAACGGTTCTCGTCTGCCGAAGAAGTTGCGCGTGCGATGCACACCATCGTAGCGAACCCGAATGCCACATTGGTTTTGCCCGCCCAGGTTTCAGTTCCCCCGCCAGCCCCAGCGACGGTGGTCACGCCAGTGGTGGGTCAAAAAGGCATTCGCCTCGCTCTGCAAAACCAGCGCCAATTTGCACCGGAAACGATCATCGAGTCGTGGTTGCCGCTCAAGGGTCATCAAGATGCGGTGTGGGGCATCGCCTTTAGCCCCAATAGCAAATTACTGGCCTCGGCCAGCAGTGACCAAACTGTGCGGCTGTGGTTTCCCGAAGCGGGCATGACGCACCAGATTTTGCGCGGGCATACGGATGCGGCGTGGTGTGTCGCCTTTAGCCCGGATGGCAATCAATTGGTGTCGGGTGGGCGCGATAACCTCATCCATATCTGGGATGCGATGAGCGGACGAAAATTGCAAACGTGGGTGGGGACGAATGCAGTGGTCAGCGTGGCTTATAACCCGGATGGGCAAACCATCGCCGCTGGCAATGGAGATGGCGTGATCCAGTTGTGGTCGGTGACCTCTGGCCAACTGACACGCACCTTGCGCGGGCATAGCGGGCGGGTGAGCAGTTTGGTCTACAGCCCGGATGGGCGCGTATTGGCTTCGGGCGGGTCGGACGGGATGGTGCGCTTGTGGAATGCGAGTGGGCTCACGGGCCAACTGCGCCCACCCGTCGAGCGGCAGACCTCTTACATTTGGAGTTTAGCCTTCAGCCGTGATGGGCATTGGCTGGCGTGTAGCGCTAACCAAGCCGTGCGCCTGTGGGATTATCTCAGCGGCAAACTGACGGCGACGCTCGAAGGGCATTCCGGTTCGGTCAACGGGTTAGGGTTCAGCCCAGATGTTAAATGGCTCGCTTCCGGGGGCGATGATAAAAAAGTGAATTTGTGGGATATGGCGACGAGCAAGGTCGCGTGCGTATTGGAAGAACATACGGCCGCCGTGAACGGGGTGGCCTTTAGCCCGGATGGGCGTTACCTAGCCGCCGCTAGCGAAAGCGGTATAGTCCAGACTTGGATGTTGCCGTAAAGACTGTGTTGGATTTGGTTTTTCACAAATTCAATCTGGGTAAGAGGTGGTTTCAACAGAATTGGAGAACCACGGCTGGCCCGGATTTTCACAGATTTGAGAATAGTAACGATCACCTTGGATGATAATGCTCCGGTGTCAAAAGTGGTGTTTAATACGCCTATCTTGACCGCAGTTTCGTTAAAGACTCAGCCAAGCCAATTTGCAAAACTTCAATTACTGGTTTTCGATACGCTCGGCCGGGGCGCTTTTCCGATGGGTGGGGGGAAGCGTCTTACTCTTTCTCCTCGCCGCCTGTGCCAGCCCTTCGCCGCCCGCGCCAATAGTTCAACATGGCACGCTCGATGTGCGTCACTGGGATTTTGAGCAAGCCGGGCCGCTCAATCTCTCTGGCGAATGGGAGTTTTATTGGGCGCAATTGCTCGACCCCGCCGCGCTAAGCTCCCCCTCCACGCATTTCATCACTCTCCCCTCGGTCTGGAATGGTTATCTGCTTGATGGCAGGTCGTTACCGGGCGAGGGTTACGCCACATATCGGCTCCAAATCTATCGCGCGCCCAGCGCCCGGCTGGCGCTCTATCTCCCATTTATCGAAACAGCCTATCGTCTGTATGTGAACGGCCAACTGATCAGCGCCGTTGGCGAAGTCGGGACTACTGCCGCGACCTCGCACCCGTGGCGTTTGCCACAGGTGGTTATTTTGCCACTGCCTCCCGCCGCTAGCCCCGATGAAATCCTGCTTCAGGTCTCCAACTTTCATAACGCGGCGGGTGGCCCGCGCCGAGCACTCCGCTTAGGCATCGAGTCCCAAATTTATGCCGCGCATGAAACCGCCCTCGCGATTGACCTCTTTGTGGTGGGTGGTTTGCTGATCCTGGCGATCTATCACCTCATCCTTTTCACCGTTCGCCGCCAAGACCCTACGACATTGTATTTGGTGGGGATTTGCACCTTGTCGGCGCTCCGCGCGGCCTTGCTCGGCGAATCGTTTTTACTCAATCTATTACCGGAGACAACTTGGGGCGTGGTCACGCGCCTGATCTTGCTCCTGCCGCTCGTCAATCTCACGTTGATCTTGACGTTTTTTCACGCGCTCTTTCCGCACGAGTTTGCGCGCCGCCCCATCCAGTTCTTTCAAGGCACGATTGCGCTCTATACACTGGCGGTCAGCGTAGCGCCAACTGCGCTCGGTTTTCAAGCCCTCCCCATCACCCAACTCTTGATCGTACTGGGGATTGGCTACACCCTTTACGCCCTCACCCTCGTGACACGTCAGCGTCGCGTCGGCGCGCGCCCATTATGGATCGGAGTCGGCCTGATCGTTTTTGGCGCGGTCAACGATCTACTCAACAGTGTGTTCTATCTTACGCCCCAACCGCTGGCACCCTTCGGGGTGTTGGCCTTTGCCTGCTTACAGGCCTTCTTGTTGGCGCAACGGTTTGCCACCGCCTATGCGCGGGCAGAAACGTTGACCTCAGAATTAGAGGTGCGTATTGAGCAACGCGCGGCGGAGGTGGCCCAAGTCAATTACAACCTTCAAGCGACGTTGACCAGAACCGAGGCCCTCTATCGCGTTAGCCAGTTGTTAGTGTTAAACACCAATCTCGAAACGCTCCTCCAAACAGCGACCGATGTCGTCGCCACGACGTTGCCCGCCCACCGGGTCTCTTTAATCGTCATCAACGCCGAGACGCAACATGTTAAGCATTTTTTCAAAGGCGGGCCGGGCCAAGACCAGATCGTTGAGGTGGCCTATGCCGAACTGGCGGAAGGCCTCAGCGGGTGGGTGTTGCGGGAAAAACGCCCGGCGCTCTCCCCGCAGGGTCAACCTGATCCGCGCGAGAGCCCGGAAGTGCAACGCCGCCGCGTCGCGACCCAGTGCGGCGCGATCTTAGTCGTGCCCCTGCTGTATCAAGAAAATCTGCTCGGCACGATGACTGCGATCAACCGCCTAGAAGAGCGCGATTTCGACTTATCCGATCAAGAGTTGCTGTTGGCGATTGCGCGCCAACTGGCCGTGGGGATCGAACGCAAACGCGCCGAACGCAACTTGTACGAAACTGAATTGCGGTATCGCACACTCGCCGAACAAATCACTGCGGTCACTTATATTGACTTCCCGAACAGCGAGGGAGCGTCGTCCTACATCAGCCCACAAATCGAGGCGATGT